>JACCDZ011874182.1_pt1 | contig 14382 bp, 11 predicted proteins | sample 7449551 | NCBI WGS metagenome assembly JACCDZ01 (sample SAMN15323452, study PRJNA562643) | freshwater metagenome | isolation source: river surface water | place: USA:Blue River Watershed | collected 2017-08-18 | reverse complement strand
TGTTGCGCGAGGACAGCGCCAGTCCGTCTTCGGCGCGTACGGTGGGCTCGCCCATGATCTGGATCGACAGGTTGAGGTCGCGCACCAGTTTGCGGATCACGGCCAGTTGCTGGAAATCCTTTTCGCCGAAGATCGCCAGGTCGGGCTGCACGATGTTGAACAGCTTGCACACCACAGTGGCCACCCCTTCGAAGTGACCGGGCCGGCTGGCGCCACACAGGCCAGCGGAAACGCCGGGGACATTGATAATGGTCTGCCCCTGCATGCCGTCGGGGTAGATCTCCTCCACATCAGGGGTGAACAGCAGATGGCAACCGGCATCGATCAGTTTTTCCTGATCAGCGGCCAGACTGCGCGGGTACTTGTCGAGGTCTTCAGTCGGGCCAAACTGCAAAGGGTTGACGAAGATGCTGGTGACCACGAAGTCGGCGCGCTGGCCGGCTTTTTCCACCAGAGCCACATGTCCGCTGTGCAGGTTGCCCATGGTCGGTACGAAGGCGATCCGCTTGCCTTTGGCGCGCGCACCGGCAATCGCCGCGCGCAATTCACGAACACTTTTGACTGTTTTCATGCAGTGAATCCGTGCTCGCTACCGGGGAAGGTGCGCTCTTTTACAGCGCTGACATAAGCAGCCAGTGCGGCCTGGATGGACGTCTGGCCTTCCATGAAGTTCTTCACGAATTTGGGTGCGCGGCTGCTCAGCGACAGGCCAAGCATGTCATGCAACACCAGTACCTGGCCGTCGGTGTCGACGCCGGCACCGATACCGATGACTGGGATTTTCACCGATTGACTGATTTCAGCGGCCAGCGCACTGGGCACGCATTCGAGCAGCAACATGGCTGCACCAGCCTGTTCCAGGGCCATGGCATCTGCCCGCAATTGGCGCGCCTGGGTTTCATGGCGGCCCTGAACCTTGTAGCCGCCCAGCAGGTTCACCGCTTGCGGGGTCAGCCCGAGGTGGGCGCAGACCGGCACGCCACGCTCAGCCAGCAGGCGGATGGGCTCGGCCAGCCAGCCGGCACCTTCGAGCTTGACCATGTGCGCGCCGGCCTGCATCAGGCTGGCGCAACTGGCAAAGGTCTGTTCGAGGGTGGCGTAGGCCATGAACGGCAGGTCCGTAAGGATCAGTGCACCCTGATTGCCGCGCTTGACTGAAGCGGTGTGGTAGGCCATGTCAGCAAGGCTGACTGGCAGGGTGCTGTCCTGGCCTTGCAGAACCATACCCAGCGAATCGCCCACCAGCAGTACATCAACGCCGGCCTGACAGGCGGCTTGGGCAAACGTCGCGTCATAGCAGGTGAGCATGGCGATCTTGTCACCATTCTGCTTGTGGCTTTGCAGCGTGGTCAGGGTTGTGTCGGGCATGGCGGACATCCTTTTTGCGGCCTGGTCGGTACCGGTTTTCAGCGGTGCCGGGCAACGGGAGGCATATAGTCCTGATGAGGGCGTCCGAAGTCAATCGCGAGGTGTTACCGCGTTGTTACTGCGTTACCTTCAGGCGTGACACTATTTGAGGCGCTCAAGGCCCTGAAACGGGCAGTTCTGCAGCAGTGTCGGCAAATCGCGCCCGTCGGGCAGTTGCAAATCCGGGGCGATTTCAGCCAGCGGATAGAGGACGAACGGACGTTCCTGCAGGTGATAGTGCGGAACCTGCAGGCGAGGCAGGTCAATCAGTTGATTGCCAAAAAGGAGAATGTCCAGATCAAGGGTGCGTGGCCCCCAGCGTTCGGCCTTGCGCTGCCGGCCTTGCTGCAATTCGATCTGCTGCAAGCGGTCGAGCAGCTGCAGGGGTTTCAGCGCCGTATCGAGCGCAGCCACCGCGTTCACATAGTCAGGCTGGTCGGCCGGACCGAGGGGTTTGCTGGCGTACAGTGACGAGACGGCAATCAGCTGGCTGTCGGGCAGGTCTGCCAGGGCGCTCAGGGCTGCCTGCAGTTGCTCGGCCGGTTGTGCCAGATTGCTGCCCAATCCGATGTAGACACGCAGCACGCGGATTACTCGGCTGCCGGGCTGGAGCTGTCTGGTTTGGGGCCGCGCTTGCGCCGGTTGCCACCGCGGCGGCGCTTGCGGGGTGCGTCAGAATCGGACGTTTCCTTGTCCGCCAGGTCGCGGATCATGTTGCGGCGCTCACTGTCTGTAGCGTCCTGATAATCCGTCCACCAGTCACCCAGGCCGCCGAGGTCCTCGCCGGCATCTTCACGCAGCAGCAAGAAATCGTAGCCGGCGCGGAAACGCGGGTTTTCCAGCAGCAGGTCGGCACGCTTGCCTTGCCGGCGCGGCAGACGTTCCTGCATGTCCCAGATCTCACGGATCGGCATGGTGAAGCGTTTGGGGACTGCGGTGCGCTGGCACTGCTCGGTGATCAGGTTATGCGCAGCTTCCTGCATGGCCGGAATCGGCAACATGCCGCGCTGCTGCAGTTGCGCGACCCGGGCCGGTAACGCTGGCCAGAGCATGGCGGCAAACAGGAATGCCGGGGTGACCGGGCGGCCTTCGGCGATGCGTTTGTCGGTGTTGGCCAACGCCAGACCGATCAGGTTCTCGGTGTATTCAGGGTTGCGTTTGAGTGCCTCGGCACTGGCTGGAAACAGTGGGGCCAGCAGGTCGTGCTCGACCAGCAAGTCGAAAGTGTGTTCGGCATAGCCGCTGAGAAACAGCTTGAGGACTTCATCGAACAACCGCGCCGAGGGAATGTCGCGCAGTAAATGCGCCAGTGCACGGATCGGCTCGGCCGTATGCGGCTCGATAGCAAAGTCGAGCTTGGCGGCGAAGCGCACCGCCCGCAGCATGCGCACCGGATCTTCCTGATAGCGCTGGGTCGGATCGCCGATCAGGCGGATCTGGCGGTTCTGAATATCCCTGACGCCATGGGCGTAATCCAGCACGCGCTCGGTGACCGGGTCGTAATACAGGGCGTTGATGGTCAGGTCGCGACGTTGCGCATCGTCTTCCAGGCTGCCATATACGTTGTCCCGCAGGATGCGTCCGCTTTCGTTGCGCGAAGCCAGGTTGCTGTCTTCATCGTCCTCGCCCTGCGGGTGGTTGGCGCGGAAAGTCGCCACTTCGATGATCTCGCGGCCAAAGTGCACGTGCACAAGCTTGAAGCGTCGGCCGATCACGCGGGCATTGCGGAACTCGGCGCGAACCTGCTCCGGGGTGGCACTGGTGGCGACGTCAAAATCCTTGGGTTCCAGGCCCAGCAGCAGGTCGCGCACGCAACCGCCAACCAGATAAGCCTGATAGCCAGCCTTCTGCAGCCGTTCAACCACGTTGATCGCGTTGCGACTGATCTGCGCGCGCCGCATTGAATGTTGGCTGTTGCCAAGAATTTCCGGAGTGCTGCGCGGATGCTTGGTTCGGCGCAGGGGGGAACGGAGTGACTGGATCAACTTCTTCAGCATGGGGGCACTGTATGGCGGATTGGGCAGCCGGAATGGCTAAGGAACCTCTGAAAAACTACTGCGCTCGGTTATGCCGCGTTGAAATCAGCCTCGGGCGCGAGTCCGATCAAAATGCTCATTTACAGCACGTAAACTGCGCTTTTTCGGCTGATTTCGCCTTGCCTAACCTTCGCTCGCTACCTTTTTGAGAGGTTCCCTGATTGCCGCTAGGTGGTGGCGGATTCTAGCACTGGCTGGGGGGATATGTTGATGGGCGGATCGTGCGATCTGCAGAAGCTACTGGGGGAGCCGAAGCTCCCCCTAAATTATGCGTGCGTTGTTTTTTATTATTGTGTCGGGCTTGTTGGATTTCTTATGCCGCCCGTTTTGTGAGGTACTGGCCTCCGGAAACCTCTCAAGAAGAGAGTAAAGAGCAAACGGATTTCTTTGAACGCTGTCATCGCAGTCTGCCGCACCATGTTGCAACCAGTATTCCAGCCACTTGCCGTGGTCTTGTTGTATCACTGGTTACGGCGCGCGCCACGAAGGCAGTTCTTCTCCAAAAAAATCAGTTAACTACGTCCCCGCAATATTGTTCTTTTTGTATCGGAGTCGTTACGTGTTGTTTTTATTAGATGTGCGCAGCTTTTTATTTTTATTGTGCTCGAGATAAGGCATTTGCCGTGCCAGTTTTAATAAAATGTTTTGAATCAATGGGTTGGCTTTTTTATGCGGGTGCTTGAAATAAAAAACATGCCAGATCGTTACCGGATGCCCCGATATTTGTTACGAGGTGTTTGGGGTTTGGTAACAAATCAGGGGGCTACCCCGGGCGTAACTGTTACCGGCACCAAAGGCTCTAGGCCGCTGCTTACGACTGTGCTGCGCCGGATTTGCGGCGCGGAATGCCCAGTCGCTGGCGGCGCTCCCACAGGCATTTGCGACTGATGCCGAGTTTGCGCGCCAGCTCGGTTTCGGTCATGTGCTCCTGATGTTCCAGAACGAAATGCTGGAAATAGTCTTCCAGCGACAAGTCTTCGACCGGATCGCTGCTGACCGTCACAGGGCTGGCAGAAGGTTCTGCCGGTTCATCTGCGAAATCATCCTGATCATCCAGGTTGATATCGATACCCAACAATTCAGCGGTGATTTCATTGCCTTCGCAGAGGATCACTGAGCGCTCGATGGCATTTTCCAGTTCACGCACATTGCCCGGCCAGTTGTAGAGGCGGATCGCCTGTTCGGCACTGGCGGCAAAGCGCAGCTCGGGCCGTTCCATGGCAGTGCTCTGACGCGCCAGAAAGGCCTGGGCGATCTCGGCTACATCATCGCCGCGCTCGCGCAGGGCCGGCAGGTGCAGCGAGATGACGTGCAGGCGGTAATACAGGTCTTCACGAAATTGGCCGCTCTTGGCCAGGTTTTTCAGGTCGCGGTGAGTGGCCGCGATCAGGCGCACATCCACCCGTTGTGACTGTACGGCGCCGACACGGCGGATTTCGCCATCCTGCAATACGCGCAGCAAGCGGGCTTGTGCTTCCAGCGGCAGTTCGCCGATCTCGTCGAGAAACAGCGTGCCGCCATCGGCCGCTTCAACCAGTCCGGCTCGGCCGGCGCTGGCACCGGTAAAGGCCCCTTTCTCGTGGCCGAACAGTTCCGATTCGATCAGGGATTCCGGGATCGCCGCACAGTTGACCGAGATCAGCGGTGCGCGAGCACGTTTTGACAGGTTATGCAGGGCGCGGGCAACCAGTTCCTTGCCGGTGCCCGATTCGCCCTGAATCAGCACGTTGGAGCTGGTCGGAGCAACCTTGCGGATCTTGCCATACAGCGCCTGCATGCTGGCACAGGAGCCGATGATGCCGATTTCGCCGTTGCTGTCCTGGCTCGCTGCGGGTTCGCGCTCGGTCGTTTTGCCGGCAGGGGGTTGGGCTGCTTTGTTCTGCTGCTCGCGCAGGATGCGTGCGACCGCTTGCAGCATTTCATCGTGATCGAAGGGTTTGGCGATGTAGTCCACTGCGCCCATTTTCATCGAGTCGACGGCTGAGCGCAGGCTGGCGTAACTGGTCATGATCAGTACCGGCTTGCCCTGGGCCAGCTGGATCATCTCGGTACCTGGCGCGCCCGGCAGGCGCAGATCGCTGATCACCAGGTCGAACTCGGGAACGCTGTAGCGTTCACGGGCTTCCTGCACGGAGCCGGCCTCGCTGATCTGGTACTGATTGCGCTCGAGCAAACGGCGCAAGGCTGAGCGGATGATGGTTTCGTCTTCGACGATGAGGATGTGTGGCATTAATTCAGTTCTCTCGACGGTCTGTATGACTGTCCCGATCCTTAACGTTCATGTTTACCGCCACTCAGGCCTGATCCTGCGACAACGCGGAATCCTGATAGCCGGGCAGTGTGACCCGGAAACGGGTTCCGCGCTGGTTTTGCGTGTCTGCGGGGCTGTCGATGGCAATCTGGCCATAATGCTCTTCCACAATCGAATAGACCAGAGCGAGCCCCAGCCCGGTGCCCTTGCCGGGGTCCTTGGTGGTGAAGAAGGGTTCAAACAGGCGTCCGGCAATGTCTTTCGGGATGCCGCTGCCTTCATCTTCCACGCTCAGTTCAATCTGGTTGCCGACCACCTTGCTGGAGACGCGGATCGCGCCGCCGCTGAAGGAGGCATCGCGGGCATTGCTCAGCAGGTTGATCAGGATCTGGGCGATACGCTGCGGATCCCCTTTGACCAGATGCTCCGGATCGCACAGGTTGAAAAACGCCACCTCCACGCCCTCGCGGTTGAGCGATAGCAGGGCAATCGCATCCTGTGCCGCTTCGGCCAGGCATACGGCACCGAACACCTGTTGTTGCGGGCCGGCATGGGCGAAGCTCATCAGCGACTGGACGATGCGGGAAATGCGCTTGGTCTGCTCGATGATCTGGCTGCTGATATCAGTGACTTCGGTATCGGCCTCGTGGTCATAGCGCAGGTTTTGCGCCAGACAGGCGATACCGGTTACCGGGTTGCCAATTTCATGCGCCACCCCGGCCGCCAGCCGACCGATGGAAGCCAGACGTTCGGAATGCACCAGCTTTTCTTCCAGCATCTGCGTATCGGTGAGGTCCTCAAGGAGGATGACCAGGCCGCTGTTATCGGGCGCGAGGGGTTCGTTGATCGCGGCTTTGCGCAAGTTCAGCCAGCGCGTCTGACCGTGCATGTCCAGTCGCTGCTTGTGCAGGTGTTCGACTTTCAGTTCGACAAAGCATTGCAGCAGGCTGCGCCATGGCTCACCGATGCTTTCCAGACGGGAGCCGACCACGCTGCTGGCCGGAATCCGGGTCAGCTGCTCCATGGCGCGGTTCCACATGAGGATTTCCTGATCCCTGGCCAGCGAACACACACCCAGTGGTAACTCTTGCAGGGTTTGCCGGTGATAGCGGCGCAGCGCATCGAGCTCTGCGGCCAGACCGGTGAGGCGTGAACGGTAATCTTCCAGGCGGTTTTCGATGAACTGGATGTCCTCGCTGGCGGAGCCTTCGCTGCCGGTCTTGAACGGTAAAAAGGTATTGACCATGTCCTGGGCCACGCTGGGGCCCATCAAGCCGGAGAGGTTGGCTTCCAGGCGGTCACGCAGGCGCCGCAGGGCGTACGGACGGCTTTCGTCAAACGGCAGATGCAGGTCGCGCAGTGCCTGCTCGACTTCGCGCTGCGCGCTGATAGCCCCCAGCGGCTTGGCCAGCTCGCTGGCAAAGGCCTGCGGCGACATGGCCTGCAGCTCGCGGCGGGGCGGCCGGCTGACGTTGTTCAGGGTGCAGGCGGCTGCGGCACTGAGTTCTTCAGCGCTGGTTTTGCTGAACAACGAAACCAGGGCAAAAGTGACCACGTTCGCCACCAGCGAGCCAATGGCCACCACGTGCCAGTTGTCGTCATTCAGGCTCATTCGTACATCGATCATCGACAGCGAGATGCCTTCGTACTGCTGGAACAAGGGCAACAGGGTGCCGCTGACCCAGATGCCCATGCCGGTCAGCAAGCCGGCGATGAAGCCACGGCTGTTGGCGGCTTGCCAGTACAGCACCGCCAGGGTGCCGGGGAGGAATTGCAGGGTCGCCACAAAGGCCGCCAGGCCCAGCGCACTCAGGGCTTGCTGGTCGTTGAACAGCAGGTAGAAGCCGTAGCTGGCCATGATGATGGCCACGATCAGCAGACGCCGCATCCACTTCAGCCAGCGGTAGATATCACCCTCGGCGGGCGGCTGGTAAACCGGCAGTACCAGATGGTTGAGCGCCATCCCGGAGAGTGCCAGCGTCATCACGATAATCAGGCCGCTGGCGGCGGACAGGCCGCCAATATAAATCAGCAGGGTCAGCAGCCTGCTTTCAGAGGCCATGGCAATGCCCAGGGCAAAGTATTCCGGCACGCTGGTCAGTCGCAGATGCAGCCCGGCCCAGAGAATCAGTGGCACGGCCAGCGCCATCAGCAGCAGGAACAACGGCAGTCCCCAGCTGGCGGTGGACAGGGCGCGAGGATCGAGGTTTTCCGTGTAGGTCATGTGGTACATGTGCGGCATGACCACGGCAGAGGCAAAAAACAGCAGCAACAGTGTTCGCCAGGGGCCGTCATCCAGCGGGGTGCGCAGGCTGTCCAGCGCGATCTTGTTCATGTCCAGCCAGAAGGCCAGCTCGTCCGGGCTGCCAAATACGCCATACAGTGCATACACGGCGATGGCGCCGATGGCGATCAGTTTGACCAGCGACTCGAAGGCAATGGCGAATACCAGGCCTTCATGCTTTTCCCGTGTGGCGATATGCCGGGCGCCGAACAGAATGGTGAACAGCGCCAGCAAGATGCAGAACACCAGCGCCACCTTGCCTTGCACCGGTTCCAGGGTGAGCACGCCGACCGCATCCGCCACGGCTTTGACCTGCAGGGCCAGCAGCGGCAATACACCGACCAGCGTGAGCAGGGTGGTCAGCGCGCCGGCCCAGGTGCTGCGAAACCGAAAGGCAAAGAGGTCGGCCAGGGAGGACAGCTGGTAGGTGCGGGTCAGGCGCAGAATCGGCTGCAACAGCACCGGAGCGAGCATGAAGGCGGCGGAGACGCCCATGTAATAGGCGAGGAATCCGTATCCATACTGATAGGCCAGGCCTACCGTTCCGTAGAATGCCCAGGCGCTGGCATATACGCCCAGTGACAGGGTGTAGACCGCCGGATGATGCACCACCTTTTGCGGCACGAAACCGCGCTCGCTGAGCCAGGCCACGCCGAACAGCACGAGCAGATAACTGACACTGACCAGCAGTAGCTGGCTGAAGCTAAAGCTCATCGGCATCGTTCTGACTCTGTAGCAGGAAGGTGACCAGGATCAGGATCAGCCACAGCAGGTAAGGGCGATACCACACGCTCTCGGCATCCGCCCACCAGGCCATGATGGCCGGGGAAAACAGATAGATCCCCACTACCAGGAGCAGTACCAGTCGGTAGATGTGCATGCGCGGTCTCGGTTCAACGGTCAGGCGATGGTAGCGGAAGCGGTGGGGCACAAGCCAGACAGACCTCGCGCGGGCGGGCATCAGTCCAGCGCGGACTCCTGCAGGGCCGTCTGGCGCGGCAGGCGTGCTGCTTGCCAGTGCTCGATTCCCCAGCGCAGTACCTCAGCGGGTTTTGCTACTGCCAAAGAATTCGGTGGCTGCTGCCCGAGCGCCCGCAGTGCGCGACACAGTTGTACTGAGGCCTGTGCGGCAGGCAGTGCAGGTGAGCGATAGGACTTGCTCAGTTTGTGGCCGTCGGCCTGCACGATCAGCGGCACATGCAGGTAGCGCGGTTGCGGCAGACCGAGCAGTTCCTGGAGGTACAACTGGCGCGGGGTGGAGTCCAGCAGGTCGGCACCCCGCACTACATCCGTCACCCCTTGCCAGGCATCGTCAAGCACCACCGCCAGCTGATAGGCAAACAGCCCGTCGCGACGGCGAATCACAAAATCGCCCACTTCGCGACCAAGGTGCTGACTGAATTCGCCCTGCAGACGATCCTTGAACGGGTAAGTCAGTTCCGGCACGCGGATGCGAATAGCTGCATGTTCGGTTGGGTGCAGCGCATTGCGGCAGGTTCCCGGATAGATCCCGCCACTGCCTTCGAGCTGCTTGCGTGAGCAGGTGCAGGCGTATGCAAGGCCTTGTGCCAGCAGGCGCTCGACGACTTGTGCGTAGGAGGCGTGACGTTCGCTCTGGCGGACCAGCGGGCCGTCCCACTCCAGGCCATAGGTTTCCAGGCTGCGCAGGATTTCATCCTGGGCGCCGGGGATTTCCCGTGGCGGGTCGAGGTCTTCCATGCGCAGCAACCATTGGCCGCCAGCGCTGCGGGCGTCCAGATAGGAGGCTAGAGCGGCCACCAGTGAGCCGAAGTGCAGGAAGCCGCTGGGGGTGGGGGCGAAGCGGCCGATGTAAGGGGGCTGGGTCATGTGCGGGGGCGCCTGCATACTTTCGCGTGTTGACGCGGATTTTTGCAAGGTTCGCCACGCTTTCCTCGGTACAGGGCTACAGATTGCGCCTTCCACGGCGCCTCACTTTCTCTTTGCGCGCGCAAAGAGAAAGTAAGCAAAGAGAAAGCGCGCCCGGCATACGGCCCCGCTCGCTGCGCGCTCGGGGTGCGTTCACTCCATCGGCGCTCCAGGGGCACGTCGCGAAGGGACATCCTAGTCCCATCGCGCCTCTCGCGGCATCCATGCCGCTCAACCCCCTCCGCACCGATTCCGCTCACCCTTCTGACGGGACTGTCAGTCCGTGCAAATCGATAGTTTTTTGTAGGGTGGTCAACCGCACAGCGTTGGCCACCTTTGCCTCGCGCGGTGGAAAAGCCGCAAGCGGCGTTTTCCACCCTACACAAATGGTTCAGTAGTCGGACTGTCCCCGTCAGGAGGCCGAGTGCAGGTGCTGTGGAGAGGGGCATTTGGCATGGATGCCAAATGAGGAACGATGGGCCATGGATGGCCCTTCGAGACGACCCTCGGAGCAGTGCCGGAGCGAGGGGCGTCTGAGCAAAGCGAAGACCCGGATGTCGGGGGGCCTTCTTTTGCTTACTTTTCTTGGGCAAGCAAGAAAAGTGAGGCGCCCAGCAAGGCGCAACCAGAGCTGTCTGGCCCGGTCGATAATTAGCTATACGCCAAGCTGGGCCGTTTGGCAGCGCGCAGGGCGAAATCGGTAGCCGCAGGTCGAGGAAAGTGAGTGGTTTTTGCACGCTATTCATGCCAGTCAAAAGCCAACCTGCATAAATGAAACGGGGCGCCGAAGCGCCCCGTGGGTGGGTCAGGAACCCAGCTGTTTCTCTTTGATTTCCGCCAGCGTCTTGCAGTCGATGCACAACGTGGCGGTGGGGCGGGCTTCGAGGCGGCGGATGCCGATCTCCACGCCGCAGGAATCACACCAGCCGTATTCGTTGTCTTCAACCAGTTGCAGGGTCTGGTCGATCTTCTTGATCAGTTTGCGCTCGCGGTCGCGGGCACGCAGTTCCAGGCTGAACTCTTCTTCCTGACTGGCGCGGTCGGCCGGATCGGGGAAGTTGGCCGCTTCGTCCTGCATGTGATGCACGGTACGGTCGACTTCCTGCATCAGTTCCAGTTTCCACTTCTGCAGAATCTCGGTGAAATGCGCGCGCATTTCATCGCTCATGTACTCCTCGCCTTTTTTCTCTTTATAAGGCTGGAAGCCGGGCGTCAGCGGAGTGCTTTTGGGTTTTGCTTTGGTGGCCATCGAGAACCGCCCCTCACTTTTACTAATCCGTTGCGCAGGGTTTTCCTCAAGAAGATTGAGGGGGCCTGCGTTTGCAAGCGCGCGAAATTAGCAGATCGAACCGCTTAGCGCTACTCCCGGTTGTCGCGCATGCTGCCGTGCTGCACCGGCTTGGGTAGAATCGCGGGCTGAATTGCTCAAGGATAGTTCAATGTCACGTTTATACAGTGCCCGCAGTCGCGCCATTGAACCCTTTCATGTGATGGCCTTGCTGGCGCGCGCCAACGAATTGCAAGCTGCCGGACATGATCTGATCCATCTGGAAATCGGCGAGCCGGACTTTTCCAGCGCGCCACCGATCGTCGCCGCCGGGCAGGCGGCGCTGGCGGCGGGTCACACGCGTTACACCGCTGCGCGGGGCTTGCCGGCACTGCGCGAGGCGATTGCCGGTTTTTATGCGCAGCGCTACCGGCTGTCGATTGATCCCGAGCGGATTCTGATTACGCCCGGTGGTTCGGGCGCGCTGCTGCTGACCAGCAGTCTGCTGGTCGATCCGGGCAAGCACTGGCTGATGGCCGATCCCGGCTACCCGTGCAACCGGCACTTCCTGCGCCTGATCGAGGCCTCGGCACAGCTGGTGCCGGTGGGTGTGGAAGAGCGTTATCAGCTCAATCCGGATCTGATCAAGCAGTACTGGAACAGCCAGAGTGTTGGTGCGCTGGTCGCTTCGCCAGCCAATCCGACCGGCACGCTGCTTAGCCATGCAGAGCTGACGGCGTTGTCAGGTGCCCTCAAGCCGCGCAGCGGGCATCTGGTGGTCGATGAGATCTACCATGGCCTCACCTACGGCTGTGACGCAACCAGTGTGCTGGAGGTGGATGACGAAGCGTTCGTGCTGAACAGCTTTTCCAAGTATTTCGGCATGACCGGCTGGCGTCTGGGCTGGCTGGTGGCACCGCCGGATGCCGTGGGCGAGCTGGAAAAGCTGGCACAGAACCTCTACATCAGCGCGCCGAGCATGGCTCAGCACGCGGCGCTGGCGTGTTTCGAGCCAGCCACGCTGGAAATCCTCGAGCAGCGCCGTCAGGCCTTTGCCGAACGCCGCGATTACCTGTTGCCGGCGCTGCGTGCATTGGGCTTCAGGATTGCCGTCGAGCCGCAAGGGGCTTTCTATTTGTATGCCGATATCTCGGCGTTCGGTGGCGATGCCCAGGCGTTCTGCCGGCACTTTCTGGAAACCGAATACGTGGCCTTCACGCCGGGACTGGATTTTGGCCAGCATCTGGCCGCACAGCATGTGCGCTTCGCCTATACACAGAGCCTTGAGCGTTTGCAGCAGGCGGTTGAGCGCATAGCCCGCGGCCTGAAAAGCTGGCGTCCCGATGCAATTTGATCCGCCATTGGAAGAAGGCCGTCTGCTGCAGCGCTACAAGCGCTTTCTGGCGGATATCGAAACCCTCGACGGTGAGCAGCTGACGATTCACTGCCCCAATACCGGCTCGATGCTCAACTGCATGAGTCCGGGCGGGCGCATCTGGTTCAGCCGCTCCAGCGACCCCAAACGCAAGCTGCCGGGAACCTGGGAGCTGGCCGAAACACCGCATGGCCGACTGGCCTGCATCAACACCTCACGCGCCAATGCACTGGTGGAAGCAGCGCTGCGTGCCGGGGTGATCACCGAGCTGGCCGGGTTTTCCAGCCTGCGTCGCGAGGTGCGTTTCGGGCAGGAGAACAGCCGCGTCGACTTTGTCCTCGAATGTGCCGATGGTCCGGCGTTTGTCGAAGTGAAAAGCGTCACCCTGGGCTTTGCAGATTCAGCGCTGGCGGCCTTTCCCGATGCGCGCAGCGAACGTGCCAGCAAACACTTGCGTGAACTCGCCCGGTTGGCGCGTGACGGTGTGCGTGCGCTGCAACTGTATTGTGTGAACTTGTCCGGCATCGACGCGGTGCGCCCGGCGGCGGAGATTGATCCGCAGTACGCCCGCGCCTTGAGCGATGCACGTGCCGCTGGCGTCGAGGTGCTCGCCTACGGCTGCGAGTTGTCGCCAACCGCTATTGAGCTGCTCAGGCCGCTGCCGGTGGTGGCATAACGCGCCGCCGCGTGTCGGTTGGCGGCGCTTTCGGCACTGTCGACGAACAAATCCGCCGTGCTAGGCTGCGCGCCTTCTGCCAGCAAGAGCGAATCCAATGTCCATTCCATTTCTGCGTCGCCTGGGTCTGACCGTCAGTCTCTGTGCCTGCGCTGCCCTGGTCCAGGCTGAAAGCTGGCCGGCAGCCGACTGGGAGGTTGGCGTCACCCCCAGCGGTGCTGCCGTTGAAGCCTTCGAGGCCTATAGCTTTGCGGCCCGTGACGATGCCAATCCGGTCGGTGTGCGCACCGATGCGGTGCTGGTTATCCGTGACGGCAAAGTGATCTACGAGCGTTACGCCGGCCCGACCAAGGCCACCACGCCGCATCTGACCTGGTCAGTGAGCAAGAGCCTGATTTCTGCGGTGATGGGCGTTGCCTATGCGGAAGGCCGCTTCAAGCTGAGTGATCCGGTGGCCATGCACTACCCGCCGTTCGCCGCGCATCCACAGATCAAGATGGGCCATCTGTTCAACTGGGCGTCCGGGCTGGACTGGCAGGAAGGTTACGAACTGGCGCCGTTGCGTTCTTCGGTGGTGGCCATGCTCTACACCCGTGGTCGCGATGACATGGCAGCCTTTACGGCCGCGCACCAGCAGGAAGTCGATCCGGGCACCCGTTTCCGCTATTCCAGCGGTGACAGCACGGTGATCGCCGCCACTCTTAAAAGCATGGTCGGCCCCGAGGCCTACCCGAGTTATCCCTGGACGGCACTGTTTGAGCCGCTGGGTATCACCTCTGCGGTATGGGAAAGCGATGCGCAGGGCACATACGTGGGCTCTTCCTACGCCTACATGACCGCCCGTGATCTGGCGCGTGTTGGTCTTTTGATGCAGCGCGGCGGCCGCTGGCAGGACCAGCAGTTGCTGCCCAAGGCCTGGGTTGATTTCAGCCTGACGCCGTTTGCCGATTTCAAAGCGCTCACGCCTAACGAAGAAGTCCCCGGTGGGCAGTGGTGGTTGAACGTCGCGTTCGAAGGGGCGCCCAAGCCTTGGCCGGATGTGCCGCCGACGGCTTTTGCCGCTCTCGGGCATTGGGGTCAGTCGCTGTATGTGCTGCCGGAGCAGGATCTGGTGATCGTGCGTTATGCCGATGACCGTGATGGCACCTACCAACACAACGAATTTCTCAAACTGGCGCTAGCCGCCTTTGCCGGTGAGC
>JACCDZ011314283.1_pt1 | contig 14383 bp, 13 predicted proteins | sample 7449551 | NCBI WGS metagenome assembly JACCDZ01 (sample SAMN15323452, study PRJNA562643) | freshwater metagenome | isolation source: river surface water | place: USA:Blue River Watershed | collected 2017-08-18 | reverse complement strand
CTCTTGGTGCTAAAGGATTCCAAAGCAGGAATACCGGTGCCACCATAAATGCCCAGACGATTATAAATACCTTCAACAGCAATCTCGGTTGCTTCAATCAGTTCAGGAGATGCACCGCCTTCGCCTTCTGCGTCTGTCAACACTTCAACGTGACGCTCCAGTTGGTCGGCATCCTTTACGGTTTGTTCCATCTCGTTGGCGCCAGCGTCAATGTCGGCAGCCATACTGACTGTTTCAACCAGATCAGCTTCCATGCTGTCAGCGCCAGCTTCGTCGATAGCCAACTCTTGGTTGCTAATTTCGTCTTCCATTGCAGCAACAATACCACGTGAAAAAAGAGACATTTTGTTTTCCTTTTTGGTTTTGAAAAAAATAAGTTTTTAGTGCTTTTTCAAAAAACACGAAAAAATGTTGGACGATATCCAAACCCTTGTTTAAAAAGCGCCTTTTACTCAAGCGAGAATATCTCACTCAAAGTATAAGTAGATTAAATTCTACATTTATTATTAAATGTACTTTTATCTATATTATTAGGAGTACAGATTATCTATTTTAGTAAAGTTGTCAGCAAAGTTGGCAACTATTTTATCTAACTTTAGAATAGGTGGCAATAAGCTAGTGGTAAATGCGCCGCTCACTAGTAAGAGATTTTTCATGTAAGCAACTTTTTCATTATAGCCAGGAGTATTTTGTTGGTTAGTCCATGAAACTGGATCTCCTAAATCACTAAGTTGTTTTACGTTAGCTGCTAAATCTTCTAACATTTTTTGAGCATTACTTAAAATCACATTTTGATCTTTAATATTTTTTACTATGTTTTGTAAGTTACTTCTTTCATTTTGATCTAAAAGAGGAACTTTCTTTTTGTTATTATTTTTATTTCTGACATTAACTTTAGCTAAACCAAATGTTTGCGCTTTAATATCTTGTAAAAAACCTTCCATGGCTTTTATAGTATTAGCTTCTCTAGCTATAACTGATGGATCAGCTAAATTAAACTCAAACCCAACACCGCCTACAATTTCTTCTGTAATAAAGATCCAGCTAGATCTACCATTACCTTTTATAGTTTCTCTAATTTTTAATGGTCCAATAATATTCTTTTTAATGCAATAATCTTGCAATACAGGTAGTTGGAATTGATTATAGATTAAAGGAAGATTATTATCATTAATTTGTTGTATAGTTTTAATGAAGTCTTCGCAAACTTTTAAACCATTTAAAATATTATCGCCGTTTACAACAATCTCTGCAAAAGTTCCTACGTCGTTGGAACAAAATAAATGATTAGCTATGCTCTCAGATAACTCGGTTTGTATAGCCTTTTTATTTTTTTCATTATCGCGCTCGCGTGCTAAATCTATTTTCTTTAATTTTTCTTCTAAGTTTTTAGCAGCTTGAATAGCGGCTTCTTCTCGTTTAGTACGCTCTTCTTTAGTGGACATAGTTTTACCTGAACCATTGGTTTTTTTTCTTATACCAAGGATCTCTAAGATCCAGTTCCAAACTGATTTGAAAAATTTCTTAATAGCTTCCCAAATACCAGAGATTAAGCTCTCTAAGCTGTAGTTTAATTCTCTAGTATTAATGGTGTTACTTGTAAAACCTGTATAAGACTCAAGAGCAGGTAGTTGCTTTTTAAAAGTAAAACCTACTCTGTCAGCACACACTTGTATGTTATTTTGAATAACTAAAGCTGTAGCTTGATTAATACCACCAACCTTTAGTTTACGCTCTAACATATCCTTATATCTGCCAAGCATAGTAAGAGACTCTACAGCAATATAAGCTTGCTTCATATTTTGCTGTATATAGTGCTCCATGGCTACTTCTTCATCACCATCAGATGACTCTTGAGATTTGGCATCAGTGTCACCATCATCACTTGAGTTTTCTTCTTCATTATTTTCTTCACTATTGTCATCAGTGTTTTCATTATCTTCACCTTCTGCGTTATCTGACTCGCTTTGATCTTGATTGCTGTCTTCAGCAGGTTCTTGTTCGTTATTTTCTTCTTTATTTTTTTGTCTAATTTTAGCTAACTCTTCAGTATAGTTAGCTACTTTGATTACTTTTTCAGGATCTGTACTTTCTTTACCCTCAACTGCTTCTATGGCTTGCTCAGTTTTATTAGGTTCAAGATTTACTTTTTCACTATCTTCTGTATTTTCATTGTCTTCTAGAGAAACTCTAATAAATCTATTCATTTTGTTTTTCCTTTTATTTATTGGTCTAATCTACCAAATAAAATATTTAGGGTATTGATGAGGTCAATGTGTCCGTCTCTCCAAGACAGCCACTGACAGATAATTCTATTGAACTCAACGCTTATAGCTTTACCATCGTTAGCTGGTTGTCTATAAAAGTCTTGGATTTCTTTATTAAAGTTAACATTATTACTAACGTGAGTATAGTTATTAGTTAACTCTTTTTTAACAGCTATTTGCCAAGTACGAATACTTGTTTCTCTTTTACCTGTTTTAATAAACCGAATGGTATCGATAATAAAATTTTGATGATGTTTTGAAAAGTACCTTGACTTCTTTTGTAAGTCCAGCCAGTCGTCAAAGTCGTTAGTCCCAAAAGTTCTAATAGCCTCAGACACAATAGCTTTAACTAAAGTTAATTTATCGTTAGTTAAAATACCTTCATGTAGAGTTTTATAAATCTTAGTTATATTAAGATTATAAACTTCGGTTATTTCACTTTGGTTTGTTGTGTTGTTATATCTAAGATCAATGATTTTATCAATAACAGATTTATCGTTAGTCTCAACGTTAAGACCTGGTGTATTAACACCTATAAAACCTCTTTGATAAACAACTAGGTATTTACCTTCCATGATTACATACCTACCTTTTCTTCGGCTTTTTTAATTTGTTCAGAGCATCTATCGATACGTGACTGAATAGTGTCGATTTCTTTTTGGATGCCTTGGTCTTGAGTTCCACTGGACTTTAAACTTTCGAGGAACATCTTGCGAAGTTCCAAGTTAGTTTTAAGTTCAACAGCTTCTTTATATCTTGCTACTTGATACTCGGCAATCATCATCCCAATGCGATAGACTGGTTGAATAAAACCATTAGTAGCAAACAAGTTAGCTGGATCTAACTTTACTGAACCAATATTAGTAAGAGTAACTTCTGAAGAGTCACTAATAGTGACACCTGGTAGATTATCTAACTCTTTTTCAAAACTCTTGGGGTCTTTACTAAGAGATTTAATAGCTTTGCAGTAATCATTAAAGAACAACTCTAGCTCTTTAATAACGCCTTTGCTGAGTTCTTTAGTTGTATAGCTTGGATCTTTAGAAGTAGCGCTTGTCTCTAAAATATAAAGATAGTTTAAAAAACGCAAAGAGTATCTAGAGATAAAGCTACACAGCTCAAGAGCTTTAATTAAACTTACCTTATACAAAGTAATGCCATCGATAACTACAGAAGTTTCAAAGTTTTTCTCTGTAGCTCGTTCAATAAAATCAACTGTTTTTTGAACATTTTCAAGTCTATCAGCAATATCGGCAACCATGCCTTTATTATTATTGCCGCCCAGGATTGAAAAGTATTGTTTTTGAAAGTTTAAAACTTGAGTAGATTTAATCTTTTTAGGTTGAAATAAATCTGCAGAAAACTTATAAGAAGGGATGGTATTAGTGTTTAACTCTGTACTAACTAGCCTTGCATCTTCAGTTAACTTATCTTTTTTAAAAGTTGGCAATAAGTTAGAAGCATATTTAGAAATAAAATTAGCTGACATTTTTTATCCTTTTTAGTTGGTAATTAAAATAAACTTGTTTGGTTTGCTTTGTTGAGGATTTGCATCATCTCTGCAATATCCATTCCTGAGTTTTTATTAGAGTTTTGTTTTAACTCATTTTTATTAATAGAAGAGCCTAATGGCTGACCATTAATATAGAAAGTAAATCTTTCGTATTCTCTGTCAATCTTAATTAAGATCATGGCGTAGGAACCTTCAAAAATACGCTGTCTATCTTTAAAGTTATCTACATCGATATTATGATTAATTTTTAATTGTTTGTAAGTTTCTTCAGAAAAAACAACAATATTAGCAGCTTCATTTAAAGAAGCGTTCTTAGAGAAAAAACCAGCTAACTTATTATTTTTAGCTCTTCTCATGATCTCTGTCAAAACACCTTGTTTATCTTGCATTAAAGCTTTCTTGTCTTCATTGACAAGATCGCGCATAAGAACAAGGTCTTTAATAAAAGAAATACGTCCAGCTCTCCACTTCCAAAAACGCTCAACAAAAGTTCTATCAAAACTGTGTAGTGAAAGAAGTTTGAGCATAGGAGATAGCGGCAACTCGTTAGGTATTAATCTAATAGCAAGAGGGATGGTAATAGATACACCTTGATCACTTAGAGTTACTTCAATTAACTTACCAACTGCTAAGTTAGATAACTCGTTTACTGTAGAGAGAGACTTAGAGCCTAGTTTTCCATTTTGAACAAACTTATCATCGTCATTATTTGAGTTATTATTATTTTCAAGCCCGTAGCTTGGTAGTTTAATATTGTTACCATTAAAACCAAACACGCTAATAGGTTCAACTCTATCTAGTGACTCAGTTGCTATATTTTTAAATACATCTGCTAAAAAACCGCTTTCGTCAGGTTTTCTATTAGGGTTTAATCTATCTAGAGTTTTAATAACATTAATGTTGCCTGCATTTCCAAAAAGAGAAATAGCTTGAACATAGTAAGCTGTAAAAATGTTATGGGCGCAGTTCAATACTGGACCAATAAACTCAGAATTCATTGAGTCAGAGTCAATAATGGCCAAAGGTTCAACTCTAGCTGGCGCTGTAAAACTAGTTAGAGAAGAAGTCTTACCGTGAGCATAAGCGGCTTTAGCCGCAGTAAAAGTTTTATCAATAGTCTCAATTACATTTCCGGCAGCCATAGTGCCAGAAGAAGCAGCATCAAATAAACCCATTTTGTTTAACCTTTTGTTTAAGAAATAATTAAAAATGAACCCAAATGAAAAAGAAGCTAGTTTTAGCTTTTCAACACAAGATCTTAATTTTACAGGTTTCGGTAACCACTCACTACAGTTAGAAGAAAGCGGTCCTATATCATTACCAGGGGATAAAACGTATATTATTGATAAAACACAGTCAAACAATACCGACAACGCTTGGGGTATTAACCATAGAATGGTTCCTCTTGCTTTGCAGTTAAATAAAGACTGCTATGGTATTACGTTTTTTACAAAACCACAGCTAAATCTAAGAGACGATAATTGTAGAAGAGACAGAAAATTCTCTAGGCTTCTTACTCAAAACGACAAAAGCATTCAGCGCATAGTTAGATGTACATTAGATCCAAGATTATTATTTAATACTCAACAAGACGCTGAAGGTCAAGATATAGAAGGCTCCGGTCAGTCTACTATTAATTGTCCTTTAGTTGATAGAAAATTAGCGTTTATTCCTTTTTTAACTAACAACTTAGTTAGCTTATCTGGTTTTCCAGATTTAAGAGTTCCTACTTATTCGGCTAAAGAAGGTCCTTATAAAGAAGCTTATGGATTTGCTGATGGTCCAACAGATGACTATACAGAGTATGATGTAACAGCTAGTTTTAGAAGCTTACAAGGTGACCCTATTTCTAATTTAGCTTTTTTCTGGGAACACTACCAAAGTAAAGTACACGAAGGAGTCATGTATGCCTATGGTGATTTTATTATTAGTAGAGAGATAGACTACAATACCAGAATTTATAGATTTGTTTTAGACCCTAGTAAAAGATTTATACAAAGACTAGGTTGCTCAGGAGTTTCATACCCAATAGCTCTTAATAATGGTTCACACATGGATTTTGATATAACAAAGCCATACAATAATTCTAGTGAAACAATTCAGATACCTTTTAAGTGTTATGGTTTTCTGTATGAAGACGACATTATAGTCAGAAGCTTTAATGATGTTGTTGGCTACTTTAATGAAGACATGTGTAGCGATGATTTAGCAATGATGGCAAGACCTAGTGAATCTATGGTTAAAATACCGTTTGACCATTTGTCTGTTTTTAACCATAGAGGTTATCCTTGGATTAACCCTAATACTTACGAACTGGAGTGGTATGTCAGCGCAGAGTATTACGAAAGTAAGTTGAAGTCATTTAATAATTTTTCAAAAAGTTTGTTAAGTGGCTTAGGGTTAAAGTAAAAAAACTTTTACTAAAAGAAAGAAATAAAAGATGTCAGAAATAAAAGTTAGCACTTGGATTAAAGATATTTATCCTATTTTAAATAACCCAGCAGCCGTTCAAAGAGCTAGTCTAGCTAGACTAAGAGATATAAAGGATGGTAAGATAGATGTACCTGATGCTACTAGCCCTTTTGCTTGGCTAATTGAATCAAGTGCTGTGAACACAGCAGCTTTTTTAGAAGCTAACGAACTAAGTACCAGACGTCAATATCCTTCAGTTGCTCAAACACTTGATGATATTTATCTTCATATGTCTGATAAAGACTATGTTGATAGATTTGCTACTCCAGCAGCAACTAAATTTAATATTTTAATAGAGAAAAAAGCTCTAGAAAAAGCTTTGGTTTTAGATCCTATTACTGGAGTGAGTAAAGTCACTATACCTAGAAATACAGAGTTTATTATAGAAGGTATTGCTTTTTCAATTCAATACCCAATAGACATAAAAAAACTAAATCACGGTGGTTTTCAAGTAACGTATAACACAGACATTGAGTCTCCTTTGGAGACACTAACTACTAACCAAGTTGAAAACGAATTTATTACTCCTGAAAACGGTAATACATTTTTACTGCTCACAGTACCAGCTCAACAGTTTTGGATTAAAACCGTTGAGACCACTATAACGACTATTAAAACATTTAATAAAAATATTAAGTTTGATGATAATTTTTATTACGCTAGAATTTTTATTAAAACTTATAACGCTGGCAATAAGTGGCACGAGATTAAAACTACTCATACAGACCAAGTATACGATCCAGAAGTAGTTACAGCCGTACTTAAAGTAACGCCTAATAACTTAAATGTTTTTATACCGCAAATTTATTTTACTAATGGTTTAGCTTCAGGTAAGATTAGAATAGACATCTACCAAACAAAAGGAGCTATTAGTTTAAACTTATCTACATTTAACCCTAATAGCTTTGTCGCTAAATGGAACGCTATTGATAGCGCGGACGTGACGCAAGAGGTTGCTAACTTTAGAAACATTTCTGAAATTATTATTTACTCTAAAGACGTTGTTAATGGTGGGTCTTTAGAGCTTAGTTTTGATGAACTTAGAAGAAGAGTTATTAATGGTACAACAGGTGCTAGAAATCTTCCTATTACAAACGTTCAAATAGAAGATAGTTTAAATAGTAATGGTTTTAATATAGTTAAAAATGTCGACGTTGTAACTAACAGAACTTTTTTAGCTACAAGAGAATTAATTAAACCATTTGATGAAAAATTAATTACTGCCGCTGCTACCAGCACACAAAGCTTAATTCTTACTATGAAAGAGATAGCTTTGCATCCTTATGTTTATAACAATGGAAATAGAATAACTTTATCTCCTAAACTTATTTATAAAAATAATAATGGTCAATTAGAAATAGTATCTGCACAAATCTTAAATGATATTTTACAAGATATTAATAATAACAATACTGAAGACGCTGCTAAAAAAATCAATAGCTCTGACTACGTTTACTCACCTTTTCATTATTGTTTAGATGCAACTAAAGATGACTTTAAAGTAAGACCTTACTATTTAGATAATCCAAAAGCTGACATTAGACAATTCATCGATAACAACGATACAACACTACTGGAAGCTAATACAGAACTTTATTGGTTTACTAGAACTGATTTTGGTTATAGATTAACAGTTCAAGTAAAAGTAAATGAAAACTATAAGCAACTTCCTGACTCTAGTATTTTTGCTCAATTATACTTTAAACCTAAAGGTGAGTTAAGTTCAACTTTTTTAAATGGTACACTTGAAGCTAGAACTCAAGACGGTGGTGCTGTATTTAGTTTTGATTTTATTACTAACTTTGATCTAGAATTAGGTGATAATAAAGAAAACTATATTTACTTTAATAACTTTGTAATGAGTAACTTGTTAAATAATCCATCTGGTTCTAAGTTAAAGCAAGACTTTAATTTAATATATGGTACATTTGATAAAATTTCAGCTACATGGATACCTCAAAAAATAGATAATAACTTAGCGCAGTTTATACTCCCAAATGAAGGTTACGCTATTACTGAGGAGAGTTTTAGACTTGAGTTTGGTCAATACTTAGAAAACCTTTGGGCAGGTAGTAGAAGTTTTCCCTCTATTAGTAATTACGAGAAGTATACAGTAGATGAACCTGACCGCTACGATGAAGATGTATTTGAAGTAGACCCTGTTACTAAAACTATTTTTCATCTAGATGCCAACAACAACGTTTACTATAAAATAAAACATAACAAAGGCGATATAAGATACGATGATAACGGCGATATAGTTTATAAGCACAGAGTAGGCGACTTAGTTAGAGACTCTAATGGTCAACCTAAAGCTTTAAACCAAGTAGAAGTAGCAAGACAAATTGACCTTATGGTTGTTGAAGGAGCTTACTATTTTTCAACTGATGTTTCTTCTTCTATTTATAAAAATAACTTTATATCTGCTATTGTTGATTGGGTGACCGACGATCTAGAAAGACTTAAAAGACAAACTCTAGAGGAGACTTTTATTTATTTCTATCCAGTCACCAGTATGGGTAATTTAAAAGTTATTGGTGAAAACGGTATTTCAACCTACGTTAAAGCCAGTCAGTCATTTAAAGTTAGATTGTTTGTAAAAGAACAAGTAATGAAAAATGGAGACTTAAGAAATAATTTAACTAATTCAACTATTAGGATTATTGACGAAGAGCTAAAAAGTAATTTAATTTCTATCTCTACCATAGAGACTAAACTCAGTAGAGCTTACGGCAACGATGTAATGTCAGTTGAATTAACTGGCTTAGGTTATCCTGCCAATCATCAAGTAATTACTTTAATAGGTAATGGTGACAGATTATCAATTAGGAAAAAAATTACTTCTCAGTCTGATGGTAAACTAATTGTAGAAGAAGATGTCAACGTTGAATTTGTTTTACATAAAAAATCTCAATAATGGTTTTTAGTATGAAAATAAAAAGTTACATAGATGGTTATAATTCCGAATGTAAGAAAAGAGATATTAGGCAGTATGATTTTTTACTACCTTTAGGAACTATAGTAGGGGTTATGTGCGATGAAAATAATAAAATAGTTTTAATAGAAGCTAATGGTAAGGGCGGTTTTCAAAAACATGTTTTCCCCTCTGGAGTTAGCTACAGTTGCATTAATAAAATAAAGCAAAAGCAAAAACCTTCTTTAATTAAAAGGTTTATAAGTATTTTTAAGAAATAAAGACATATACCTACCTACTGCCTTTTGAGCAGTAGGTAGGTATTATAAACTTATTTTTCTTTAGGTATAAGAAATTCGTATTTCCAAATAGCATCTATTAGTTGTCTCTTTTCTGTATTATCGTCTTTACCATCATCAATAATAATGTTGTTAGGCTCAAAAGGTAAACTAGAAATACAAGCAACTAGCTTAATATCTTTAACTGTAATATTATTATCTTTTAGTATTTTATCAATAGCATCAATTTCTAAATCAATTTTACACCACTCAGAAATGGAGCCATCTGCTTTAGTAAAAACATCAACTTCAAACTTTAGATCAGAAGTAGTAATCTCTGCAATAAAGTTCTCTCTCTTAATAGATATTTTTTCTGATTTAAAAACATATCTTGTTTTAGATTGAAAAACTGGACAAACATCCATAAAGATATCATAGAGTTCTTCATTGATTTTTTTATTTCTTTCTCTGTTCTTTTTAACAGCATTTAAAGAAATAGGTCGCTTAGTAGTTAATTCAAAAATAGGCACTCTACCGTTTTGAATAATCTTTCTTACTCTTACTTTACCAATATCAGTTTTAATTTCAGCTTGTTCTTGTTTTTCAATATAAGCTGCTTGATTTAAACCTTCCATATTACCTATTTTAGCGTAAATAGTTAGTTCGCTTTCTTGCTCTTCTTTAATACCAAAAGTCTCTAGAGCTTGTTTAATACTAATAAACTGTTTCATTTAAAAACCTCTATTTATAAAAATAGTTTAATGATACTAATGAAAGTATCTAAGATATTACCAAATATTCCATTTTCAGCAATAGAACCACTTTTAACACTTAATAAACTAAAAATTAAAAAGTAAACAATAAATGAAAACACTAACAAACAAGCTAAAACAATAGTTGTTATTTTAGCTATTTGAGAAAATTCATGTTTATTTTTAATATCTAATTTTTTTTCTTCGTTAACTAACTTATAACTCTCTATTCTAAGGCTCTTAATGCGCTCGTCTTCAACTTCATCAGCAGTAGACATATCAGAGTATTCCTCTGTGAGTTTTACTCTCTTAGAGTCTTGATTCTGATATATGTTAGAAGAACCTGAGTTTAGTCCTGTAGGGAATTTATTTGGCTGAATAGCTTTGTGATTTTGTATATCTAAAGGAACAGGGCCAGTAAGCCCTGTTATATCTTGATTTACTTTACCACCTTTTCCAAATAAACTCATTTTTTATCTCTTTCTTTTTCTTTAATTAAACTTCTTTGTTCTAGCACCCACTTTTCAGTAGAAGCTCTATCCGTTATTAAATCAGAGATTTGTTTATTTAGTTTTTCTATATGGTTAAATAAAATTTCTTCTTTTTCTGGCCATTGAGCTTGTGTGTAGTTTTGTATATCAGGTGGTTTAATTCTTTTTTGTTTTTGATACAAAGCAACTGGAGGCTCTAGTAGGATATATACAGGTTTTTCTTTAATGACTATTTTTTCATTAGTTGCGCAAGCGCTTAAAAAAAATAAACAAAATAAAGTAATAAAAAAAGTTTTCATTTTTTAAACTCCTTGAGTGCACTGTTGGTCACCGGGCTCTTCAAGACAATAGGCAATCCATAAAGAAGTAATTCTTAACCTTGAAGTTTCTTTGTCTCTTTGCTCGATTACTTGTTCAATCTTAGTTTTATCTTGAGTTACTTTTAAAACCTCTTGAGCTTTTTTATGAACTTCTTTAATTTTAGTTTTAGTAGTTGTTTGAATGTAATCTACTTTTTCTTCTTGTTTTTGTTTATTTTCTAGATTATCTTTAATTATTTCATCAGTTATTTCGTTAGATTGTTTTTTTAGTTCAATAGAATTTTTTAACTCAGTGTTTGAATCTTTTAGCGTTTCAACCACTAATTCTACTTTAGCTCTATCTTTATTTAGTTGTTCTTGTTTTTTAATCAAGTTACCAACAAATAAACCAGTCATTACTATAGCAATAATAATAAAAATAGTTATTGCGTCTTTTGCTCTTTCTGTCATGGTTGTCTTTCCAGTCTTAACTTTCCAAGTTTATAATATCCTACTGCTAAAGCGTCTATGGAGTGTGTATCTAAAAACTCTAAATTAGCGCTTTTTAATTCATCTATTTTAAGTAATGCTTGTTTAACAGCGTTTTTATCTTTGTGGTCGTTTGCTTGTACAAACTTTTTAACAGATCTAGGCTCTGCCTTATATAAAGGCTTTTCTTTATCCCATTCGTATACAGTTTGCTCAAGCGTCGCAAACAGCTCAAATAATGGGCCAGCGGCCGATGGTCTTAATATTGAAAAAAACGGTGTTTCTGATACAATTACTAAAGGTTGGTAGAATTCAAGCACATTTTTAAAGTTAGTTTTATGTGCATATATTCTAGCAAATTTTTCACTATGTACTTGTGCAGCTTGCTCGCTATAAATCTCTAACCTAGTAGAGTCTACTGTCCAAGCAAAAGAATCAACTATTTCAAGTGTTTTTATATTTATTTCTAAAATAGCATAGCCAAGCGTCTGTGTTCCTGGATCTATGCTAAGTATTTTAAAAGTATCTTCACTTTCTTTGCTCAATGAATTTTTATTCATTTTTATGGCGAAGCTAGATCAATGTTCAGTAGTGGCTCAATCCCGCCTACTTCAGCCGCAATAGTGAAACCATCTCTTTGAGAAAAGACAGGTTGAAGAACAGGGATATGTTCTGAAACTTGCACACAAATAGCTTCATCAAAATTAAAGAATCCGCCAAGACCGTCTGATACAGAAACTTGTCTGTCTACACCAGAGGTTAGGGACAGCTCAGAAATCATAGCGTAGTAGGAGTTACCAAACAAAATTTCACACGCATTAATAATCTCTTCAGCATCAAAAGCAGTTATCTTAATAACTAGGTTTACAGTGGCGGAGATATACTTACCAGTTACTGTATTGACCCCAGCATTAGCTAAGTCAACTGGTGTAGGTTTTAAGTCATTAGAAGAAGGAATAAAGTCATCAATAACTGTATTTTGATTATTATCAATAACTCTGTCTTGAACTTTAATACTCAAAGAGCTTTTGTCTAGTCTCTTTAAATAGTAAGCAAAATAATTATTACCAGCGTGAGTAATTAATTTACGAAGAGCGTAATCTTTTCTTTGAATAGCCGTTAAATCGTTTTGAACTGGTCTTAAGACAAATGGTATTTGATTAAATAAACCTGTATCTCTTGACCTATGGATTTTATTGGATAGTAGAGGAAAACTATCCACACCTGACTCGTGTTTGTGACCACCATTACCGATGCAAAAATAGTTAACTCTTGGTAACTCATTAGTTCCAAGAGTTGCGCCTGCTTGAATATCGAGCGCTTCATTTAAAGTAGAATGATCTAATACCTGTAAAGGAATACCAAAGTAGTGAGCTAACTGCACAGCCAGTCCCGTATATGCTCTTGTATAGAGTTCCATTTTTGTTTGCCTATTGTTGGGTTTTAAAAAACTTCTTTATTATAAGGGTAGCTATATTAAGTTTCATTTTCAATATAGCTACCCCTATGTGACACAAGATTAATCAATTAAAATTAATTTGTTTATCTATTTCACTGTATTGTGTTGTTCCTAATTCTTGATAGTTAGTATCAAGATTACTAAAAAATACTTGTTCTTCATATGAATTAAAAATAACATCAAAATGATTGTTTGGATAATTACTTTCAATTTCAAAGTCTGTGTTTACTGAGTTGTTTTCCCAGTTAACAAAATTATTTATATCTGAGCCTGACCACTTATATTTCTCTAAATCACTATTTACTATTGAGTAATTAAAATCGTTTAAATTATTAACTATAGGATAGATCTTATATCTTCCTAACTCACCCACACCAGTAGCTAATTTAAAATTCTTAATAGTTTCTACTTGGTTTATAATGGTATTAAAAGCAATAGTAGAATTTATGTTAACTAGTTTAGATGACTTTATGTCTATTGAACCATAGGTTAACTTCATAGTAAATCTAGTTGTACCTGTAGCTACAGAGAAGTTACCTAAAGAGAAACTTGCTATTTCAACATCAAAAGTTTGTAAGTCTTGTACGTTTTGGTCGTAACTAAAGTTTAAGATGTTTCTGCCGTTTCTAACAAAATTAAAGTTATCTACTTCTCCGCTTCCAGCTACTAATCTACCAGACTCTATGTTAGAAGAAAATGTATCTAGATTAAGTTGATTTAACTGAGTTTTACTGCTATCTAATTTCATATTACCTAAATTGATACCACTATAAATTGTGTTAAATAAAAACTGTATCATCTTTGTCTCAAACTCAGCTACAAAGTTAGGCAGTGTTTCGGGTTCTCCCATTATTAAAATAAAGTTACCAAAGTCTGCATCTAGTCTTAAATCTTTAGAAAAACCAAACCCTGGATTATATCTAATGCCCCCAGTATACTTAAATGAAGGAGCATTCATTTGTTCTTTACCAGGAGCTAGTTTAAAACTTTTATTATTTTTATGAAATTTAATAAACGGTCTAAAAGCTTTAGAAGAAATAGCTCCAAAGTTAGGATAAAAAGCATCTAACTCCAATATGTTTCTATCTACTCTAAAATCAAAGGAAACGTTAACTAGTTTATAGTTAAAACTATCCATACTTAAAACACCAGAATACAGATAGTCTGTTCTAAGTGTTTTAGGAATTCTTGGTTCATTATCAATATCTAATTTAGGTATATAGTCTTGGTCTGTTACCCAGTCTCTATAAATGTCTTTAGTAGCTTTTTGTTGCTGCTCAAGTAAATTATAAAATGGTTTAAACTCAGGTAGATCTTTAAATAAAAAGTTATTAGTTATATAGTTATCGTTATTTAGCTTAACTTTATTAATATTAATTCTTTTACTAACTATAGGAGGAATTTGCCAAGCATTAATAGTGACATCTATAAATCCTACTTTATATTTAG
>JACCDZ011037385.1_pt1 | contig 14386 bp, 7 predicted proteins | sample 7449551 | NCBI WGS metagenome assembly JACCDZ01 (sample SAMN15323452, study PRJNA562643) | freshwater metagenome | isolation source: river surface water | place: USA:Blue River Watershed | collected 2017-08-18 | reverse complement strand
TTTGGACAACGCCCCTTCCGTGCACCACACCATACTGCGTCAGCGATTGCATTAGTTGGAGGCGGTTCACAACCTAAACCAGGCGAAATTACACTTGCACACTTAGGCGTATTATTTTTAGATGAATCACAAGTTTCCCTAAATTAGAATTATCATCAAAATATAAAAAAGCTATTTTAATGAAAAACTTAATTACATATCTACACTTTTAATTGAATAAGATATGATCAAAAATAGCAATATGTAAAGATCAATTCGTTGAGGGTAAGAATGTTAAGTCTTAAATTTGATCATTACTCCTTGGAGCATGTCTTATCTGATGAGATAAAACAGATAATTGATCTTAGTTTAGGTACAACATATAAAAGAAAAACATATTACTTTTCAGACCTATTAGCTATTTTTATAGAAATTAAGTATAAAAAGCCTATTAAGGATTTTAACTTTAAGCCATTGAATAATGAAAATTTAGAAAATCACTATAAATCATTTATCTGTTTTATTTATAAAGAATTAGACACGAGTATTCGGGTTAAATACCTATATTCTTTTTTAGCCTATAAATTTTTCTCTAAACTAGCTGAATTGAAAAAACTTGAGCTTAGTAAAGTCAAAGTTAGCAATGATTCGATAAGTTCAGATGTACAAGATCTAATAAAATCCTATTTAGCATATGATCCTAACGAAAGACTCTTATTCTATTCAGGTTGGCCTATTAGAAGTAGTGACCAGGAAATCATCTATTTAAACTTAGCAAACTGCTACACACTTTATGGCGAAGAATTCACAAGAAAAATTCATAATGCCATGATTAATATAGGGTTGAGAAAAAATAAAGTCACTTTAGAAAGGGATGTAGGTAATTTAACATTATTATTAAATAGGCTAACTCTAGCATTCAAAAATTTAGAAGAATTAATGTATTACATGAATAGCCAAAATGCTTTCGAAACCATGTATAGGATATTAAATATATGTATTTTAGAAATTCAACAGAAAAGACTATCACATCAATCCTTTTTAAAAAGATGGAGTGCTGTTGTATGCTTATATAACGATCTAATTGAAGAAAAAATATTTCCTCCTACCTATTACCCAATACTAGCCCCAGTATTTAAAAAATCGAATCTTAGAGACTATACACACTTAAAAAATGAAGCAGAAGAAGTCTTTACTGACAAACTTATTACAAGAGTACCTATTTCTTATTCCACAAAAGAAGCTAAAGAAAAAATTTTCGAAGAAATTGTTAAAGATATTCAGCATGTTGTCTCTTGTTGTGAACAACATATTAAACAAATTATGGATATATATAAAAATTTTAATGAGTTTGCTGACAAAGGAAGAATTAAAAAACCAGAAGAAACAGTAGTTTTAAGAGGTAGAGGAAGTAAAAATCCTACATCAGTTGGACTAAATAATATAGAAAATGTTTGCGCTACTTATAGGGAATACCCTTTTACCTATCCTAATGTATCTCATTATCAGTCATTTTTAGGATTAATTAGAAAAACAAAATTGATAAGAAATTATATACCTGAAATTGATTTTAAAACAATTTATCCATTTTTAATTTTGTTGATTTATGAACATCCTGCAATAACAGAAGCATGGTTAACAGAATGGAAACTTTATGAAAATGGAGTCAGAACAGGATATGAAGAGATCAACGGGCAATGGTGTATTACATCTTATAAAAGCAGAAAAGGTTATAAAAATGCAAGGCAGACTATTATTTTAAATGAGAAATCAAAATATATAGTGGAATGCTTGATTAAAATAACCAAGATAGGGAGAGAGCACTTAAAACAAAACGATGATAAAAATTATGAATATATGCTTTTAACTTCTAGTAGTGTTTTTACTCCACCCTCACGAAGCAAAAAAATTCCAAATCCTACAACCAAACCCAATGGAGAGTATTATAAAGAAATATTTATCAAAAATTCTTATGACCAAGAAAATAATCTTATAAGAAATGAAATACAAGCAAAGAATATTTTAGACAATCTTTCATTGACCCGTTTTAGAGCATCGAATGCTGTAAAAATCTATATCGAAACTGCATCAATATATGCAATGAGCACTGCCTTGGGTCATGAATATTGCCAGCCTAGGCTAATAAAAAAATATCTTCCCCAACCCTTATGGAACTATTTTAGTAATAGGTGGATAAGAATTTTTCAAAATGCAATTGTATATGAAGCCATGAAAACAAGTGAGCATTTATATAAAGCGGTAGATTTTACACCAGAAGAATTAGATTTATTCCTGAAAAATCATAGCTTAGAAAGTATTCCACAATTTTTAGAAAAAGGAAAAATTCGACCATATAGTAAAAATAATATTGATAAAGAAAATACTATTGGTGTTTTTCCCCTCTCTGTTGGCTTACTCCAATGGTTAATAGCAATCATTAATTTCTTTGATAAAAAAGAAAATATAGTTGAGTTAAATACAATAATAAGTAAATGGCATCAAAGTGCACACTTCATAATTTCACAGTTAGAATTTGCTTTAAAAAACAGGAATCAAGCCTTATATATAGATGATGATGTTTTAGCCATTTATCAAGAGGCTAAGAAAAGCCCTCTGCCAGAAAGAACAGTATTTAAGGCAATAGAAGGAGTTAAGTAATGGATGCTAAAACACTTAATTTAATAGACAAAATTGAAAAAAATAAAAAAGATTTAACAAACTTAAACAATGAAGAAATTAATGTTTTAAAAAAAATCATATTGGATAAAGAGCAATATAATCACAAAGTCGAAAAAGCTATTGAAAAAGCATTATCTCCACTGATAAATGCTTATAAATTTAGCCATGAAAAGCCTTATTGGTTTTCAGAAGAGACAACCTATACTGATAATATTTGGATATTAAACCTAACAAAACAACCACAAGTAATTAATTTTGAGAAAATTATAATAAATGATGAATCAAAATTAATTGACCATAAAAATTTATTAAATTTTTTCAAAGACTGGATTATATATTGTGGTAACCCAAAATACTACAATGGCAATAATCCAAGCAAGGTAACAATCAATAGAGCCATAAGACAAGTATATATATTAATTGATAGCATAATATTAAATTCAGAAAAAATTAAGTTAAAACAAAGACAATTAAATGCATTAGATAAACCTTTTTTCATAGACATTTTAGTAAAATTAGGAAAATATGGATGTGAAGAAGGCATATATGAATACTCTAAAAGAGTACAAAACTTTCTTCTAGATAAAATTGAGCATATAGATCTAGTAGAATATAGGGATTTTTTAGAAAAGTATCCTTATTCAGAGCCAGAAAATCAAAATATACATTTAAATCTAGATGAAGATCAAATTAACAAGTGTCGATTTTGGTTATATAAAAATAATGCTTATAAAAAGCATCCTCATAGAAAGGGAATAAGTTTAAGAACAAATTACTTTGATTTTTTATATAAGAACTGTATTTCTATATATGAAATTAAATTTCCAATTATTGAAGAATTTAACCTTGTCGAAGATTGTTGTGATAGCAAGGAATATAAAGCAGTACCAGTAAGAAATGAGGAGTCTGAATCTTTAAGTTTTAAAGCTATGTCTTTTTACCTTAGCAAGATTGCACTAGCCTCACAAATAATAAATAAAAAAAATTATTTAACTAGCTGCAATATAGTATCAAATATAGGAGAAATTAATTTAAAGGATATTAACAATCAAGTTGAACTTACCCCTTTAGGAAGATTCGTAACATTGCCTTCTGATATAGTTTTTGTATCTATAAAGCATGCCTTTGAATTCCTTATTGAGTATATGGATGAAATCCTAACATCAATAGAAAGAGTTTTTATATATATTAAAAATCAAAAATTAATTCAAAAAAATGAAATTAAAAATATTAATATTGATTTATTTTTAACTACTAAATTACGAAATATTGGTGTACAGCAATGGAATATTAAGCCCGAGGCAGAAAATAGAATTAATAAAATCAGGAATAATGAAGGTCTTTTTAACTTATTTGATGTTCTAATTTCGAGCTTACAAGTTCTAATAGGAGCAACAATGGCTCGAAGACAAGCAGAAATCATTGAAATGAAAAATGAATATTGTTTACTACCTAAAAATTTAGATCCACTGGAGAATAATGACATTGATTTTGATATCTTATTTGAAAATAGAAAAAGTGGATTCTCTTTCGAAGATAGGTATAGAGAAATATTATCCAAACCAATTTTAAGATCAATAGCGGGTTTTATATACAAACTTCAAAAATTTAATAATTTTTTAATTAAAAATAATTTTTGTAGCAATGACACTTCCCTCTTAATAGGTATAAGTCCAAAAGATTTAAAAATTTCTAATTTAAATATAGCCAAATATAATAAAAATTTAGATCTTTTCTGTGATTATTTCTCTTCAAAAGTGATTGAGTATAAAAAGAACGACTTTAGAAGATTTTATATTAGACAACATCAATTAAGGCGATTTTTTGCAATGTTGTTTTTTTGGTCTAAAAGTTATGAAGGTTTAGATGCATTAAGGGACTTCTTAGGTCATACCGATACTGAACATTTATATCACTATATTACTGAAAATATTAATGGAGAAACTTTAGCTGGAATAAAAGCAAGATCAATTATAGAAGAATTTCAAAATATTGACAGGGAAAAGCATATAGAAAATATTGAAAAACTATTCCCTTTACTTTTAGAACATTATCAAGTAAGTGAGTTTTCTTTTCTATCAGAAGTAGAAACATTTGAACAATACAAACATATGGAATGTGTTTATTATTTAAAAGATGTAATTGATGCCGAGAATAAAATATCACAACTCATTGAAACTAATATAATTGACTTAAAGCCTGAGTTTTTTACAAAACTAACAGAGGATGGTAGAAAGATTAGAGATTTCAAACTAATTTTAACCATTGCTGGTGAATAACATGTTTAATTCTGAAATTTTAAAAAAATCTTTTGAAAATGAAATTTCGCTATTAAAAGATATTATCGAAAATCCAAATAAATATAATAATGGACATTATAGAAATATCCTTAGGTCAAAAATCAATTTTGCAAAATTTGAAGATCAAAATTTAAATATAGTTTCTCTATCTATTAACACCCATGTAAATAAAGCTAACAAACTAATTAATGGAGGTTATTTAGAGTTAAATAATTATAGACTTAATGCGAAGAGATCAATTGAAAATATCAAAAAAAATAATAATTCTAGAAAAAATGAGCAAACAGTTATTTATAATCTGCAAGTTAAAAACTTACAACTTTCCGAATTAGTAATAATACTAATGTCTAAACTTCATGATTATGCTTACAAAAGTGGAAATTCTGAACTAATTGAAGATTTTAAAATCAAAAATAAAGAAATTGAAATCTTACTTGGTTACACCCAAGGAGATCCGCATGAATAACTCAATACAACTGATTGATAATTTTATACTTTTTAATTATTACTCTATAATTGATGAGGAGCTTAAGTTCTTTAAAAAAGGCTCTATTCCTATGATTTACTATCCTAATGGGATACCTTGTTTTGAGGCTAATTGCTACATGCTCGAACAAGTTAAATTAAGTAAATCGCAAAAGCATCGTGGAGGATCATTAAGAACATATGCTAACAATATATATCATTTAGTTAAATTCTGCTTCTATAATAAAAAGACTATACCTTCTTTCTCTAGCCTTAATGATAATCTATTTAAAGAATTTATTAATTCTTTAATTATTGAAGTTGATCCTAAAACCAATCAAAGAAAGCGGGAAAATAATCAAGTTATAAAGATTGGGAGAGAATGTATAAAATTCCTTTTTTTTATACAAAAAATATATAAACTCCAATACTTTATAGGTACAGATAGCTTTAATGCTATATATGTTTTTGAAAAAAAATCAAATTATGCTAATTTAAGAACTAAACATAAGAACAAGACTTATGACCACCTATCTTTTCCTTATAAAAGTCCCCTAAAGAGAAGATTTCCTATCTCCGATTCAAAAATAGAAACATTAAAAGAATTTATTGGAAATCATAATGATAAAGCATTAAGAATTCGTAACTTATGTTTAATTGAAACCTTAGAACAAACTGGAGCACGCAGATCAGAAGTACTACTATTAAAAGTCAGTGACGTAAAAAATGCTTTAAAAAGCACGGATATCTCACCAAGTCTTAAAATCTTTAATTTGAAGAAGCTATTTGATAATACTTATCGTTATATTCCTGTTCCTAGAATTTTTCTATTAAATTTAAATTCATATATAAGAAAATATAGAACATCTATAATAAAAAAATTAAATATAGAAGATCATGATTATGTTTTCATTAATCATAAAAATGGCAAGCCATTATCACCTGATACATTAACAACTTATATTAATTCCTGGAAAAAAAATTCAGGAGTTACTGGAGATGCTATGGCTCATATGTTTAGACATAGATTTATTACTGAGCAGCTAAAATGCATACTAAATGATTATTCTAATAAAAATCCAGAAGTCCTTAATGAACTACTAACTAATACTGAACTTCTTACTCTAGAACTATTAGAATGGACTGGACATTCATCTATTGAATCAGTTAAACCTTATGTTCATTTAGCCCTTTCAGACTTTATTCGTAAGCATAATATTTCTGACTTATTTACCAAAAAAGCTTCTTTAAAGTTAATTATTGAAAAACTAAAAGCTTTAAGTAAAGAGTCTTCACAACCAGATATTTCGAATGAATTAAATTTAATTATTGAGTTAATTAAAATTTATGAAAATTTAAATGATTAAGCTAATTAATTTTATAGTATATTTACTCGATATTTAGTACCTCTAAGAGTTAAAAGTGATCAACTTAGCAGAAAGAAAAAAGCAGATTCAAGATCTTGTTAATAAATTTGATGGGCTTTGTTGCACAAAGATTTCATAACTATATGATTTTAAAAGTTTTGATTATTTTTTGATCTAAAATTAAATTTATTTAAATCAGATGCTTACATATTTATGCAACAAAGCCCTTATAGGTGTTGTTCAAATTTACGGAGCCATCTCTATACAATATAAAAGGAGTTGCTAACTTATAAATAAATCATTATAAAATTTGACCAAGAGAACCCTTAGCTAAATAACTACCCAAATTCTAAATATAGATAGCTATAGAAATTTAATTGCATACTTTATTAATATTAGTTTCCTCTAAAACTTTTACTAGAAAATCCATAGCCAACTCAATTTCCAAAGCAACCGAGGCATAAGATTTATCAAGAACAGTCTTCGGAAGTGCCCAATCCCACTTTTCGCTTTCAAGGTTTTTAACCTCTTTCAATAATTGAGCAGGCGTTATAATCCCGTTAGAAAGTAATTTCTTGACAGTAGCATGTAGTATAGATTTTTTTGAATTTGAAATGCAGATATGTACACCTTCATTTGAAGCATCTAGCCCTAATGATCCTAGCATCAATACTAGCGTATTATTCACCCTATCCCCTTGCCATGTAAACAGAAGAGTACTTCCACCCATTTCCCTTATAAAGGTATTCTCTAAATTAGATACTCGAAAATATTCCCTAGCTTCTGCCAGCATTTTTTGTGCTGTGGCATCCAAAAATGGAATCTCTTGACTATGTAAGAGTATTTCTTTCATCCTTTGTCGAATTCTACTATGTACCATAGCTGTACCAGTGTTTTCAAAATAAGGAATAGCTCCCCCTTTGTCCGGCATCACCATTATTATTTTGGCTTCTGAATTAATTTCTAGTACACGCCACCTACGTCCTGCAAAAATTAACCCCATATTAGGAGTCAACGGATTTTTAAGTGAAATCGAACCAAGGGACTTTCCGTTGGACTCTATTCGATATTCTTCATTGGAAATAAAAGCACTGTAAAACTCATAGTGATTTACTAACTTTTCTCCTAATTCACCATGCAACAATAGTCCAGAGCTTTCTTGAGTGATCAGCTTTTTTTGACCTAAATATCGAAGCAATATTATAAAATCATGCTTTTCTATATTTGAGAAGGGTCCAGTTTCAACCAAAATACTCCATAAATCATTAGCACTCGCACCACCCTTTTCAGCGATGACTGACAGTATTTGCTGAACTAGTGTTGAAGCGTGAAGCCCTTTAGCTTGAGGAGGCTCAAACCAATTTTCTATCAAAAGAACAATCATCGCTATAGTTTGTAATAACCCTTCATGAATACAATCAGAAAAACCAGACTTATCTGTAATTTCAGGCTCAATACAATAATTTCTTAATATAGCAGCTTCACCTTTTCTTCTACCCGAGCGACCTAGCCGCTGACGAAGACTCGCAACTGAAGGTGGAGAGCCAATTTGAGCAATGCTTTGGACTGCACCAATATCAATACCCAACTCAAGAGTGGTAGTGCAAATCGCTGTTGCTGGACGTGACTTGTCTTTTAAAGCTTTTTCGGTTTCCTCTCTTATTTCCTTTGATAAATTGCCGTGATGAGGCCAAAAAACATTCGGAGTTTTATCTAATTCACACAAATGACGAAGATAATCAGAGTATTTTTCTACTTCTTGACGTGAGTTTGGGAAAATCAAATTACTTGTATTTCTTAATGAGGCATAAAGATGTTTAGCGATAGCTTGTGTAGAACCTATTTGAAATGATGCATCTATTGAGGATTTAGAATCATCTTTTTCATTTACAGACACGGTATTGATATAACCTTTGACAAGAACTTTGAGTGTCTGACCCTGATTTCTTGATACAATAATTTTGACTCTTTCAGGGTTCTTATTCCTAAGAAATTCAGCCGCCAAACTCATGTCACCGAGAGTTGCTGACAACCCTACTCGTGACACAACTTTCTGTGAAGCTAATTCAGCTCTGTGCATTAATGCTTGAAGTTGCTTTCCCCTTTCCACACCTATGAAGGCATGCAATTCATCTACTACTATATATTTTAGATTAGTAAAAAGACCTGCAACAGAAGTTCCACGATTAACAAATAAGGCCTCTAGAGATTCAGGAGTGATCAATAATATTCCATGGGGTTTTTTCAAAAATTTTTGCTTCTTGGATTGCGCGATGTCTCCATGCCAGCCAATAACTGGTATATCCAATGTTTCACAAAGGTCTGAAAGGCGATCCCATTGATCATTAATAAGAGCTTTCAATGGACTGATATACAGTACCACTCCTTTATTATTATCTTCATTCAACAAGTGCGTTAAAATTGGAAAGAAAGCAGCCTCTGTTTTACCAGAGGCTGTAGCAGCAGCAATAATCACATCCTGATTAGCACTAATCAATGCTGGAATTGCTTGGTTTTGAGCATCTCTTAGACTTGACCAACCTTCTGACCAAATCCATTGTTGGATACGTCTATCAAGTAATTCAAATCCAGATTGTTCATAGTTGGAAGCTGGCAAATTCATCATCACCCTCTACAGCATGTTCAAAAACTCCGCCATGGTCTACCTCAATTTGTAACTCACCTATAAGCTCTTTCCAATCAATTCCGGGGTTTTGCTCAAGAACAGACAACAAGTTAATAAAGGCAGTAATGGTTGTCCGAGGAGTGCGGAAATAAGCATCTCCTAGACGAGTGGCACAATGAGCCATAAATGCAGGAATAGCTTCGTCTGGTAAACCATATTTTTGTTGATCACCCAATGCATATACATGACGAATCTTTTGCATCAGCACATATAAATCTTCAGGAGTAAGACTGGATAACCTTAAAACTGGTCCAGAATAATCAACTAAGCCTGAACGTACAAAGGAGTTTTCTGCAAGACGAGATTGCAAAGCAGCATAACTGTAAAGCCCACGACGTGTATCTAATAGGAATTCTGGGGTTCCACCTAAAATAAAGCCTAACCCCTCTACAGTACCTTGTAATGAATCATTGAGGATTCGTAAGATCTGCTCATAATTCGCATTACGTGCCTGTGTATTTGAAAGCTTGTACAAATTAACCAACTCATCAAGACAAACTAGTAAACCACTGTATCCAGCTAAGCGAACAAAACGGGAAAGTAATTTAATTTGATCATATATTGATGCATCATCAACAATTGTTCGTACGCCTAATGCTGCTCTAGCATCAGTTTTAGTGGAAAACTCTCCACGCAACCAACGTATTGCATCAGCTTTGAGTTGTTCATTTCCCTCGTCAAAACCTTTGCAATATGCTGCAATTACTTCTGCAAAATCATAACCATTAACCATTTCTGTTAATTCAACAAGATGTGCATGAATAACTTCTTCATTAGTCCTTCCGGAAGACTTAGCTTCTGATTTAGCCTGAGCAATAAACTTCTCAACAATCCCTTGCAATGCTCCACCATCAGGTTTTGTTCGTGTGGACATATTCTTAGTTAGTTCAGCATATAAAGAGCGTGCTTGACCTCCTGAAGCATAAAGCCTTCTGTCTGGATTTAAATCTGCATGCATAGTGACTAACTTTTTTTCCATGCCTATTGCTCGAATAAGATTTAGAAAAAAGGTTTTCCCTGCACCATATTCACCAATAACAACCTTAAATGTCGCTCCACCCTCAGCAATACGATCAATGTTTTGAATAAGAGCTTCAATTTCCTTCACACGACCAACTTGAATAAGATGTTGCCCTATCCGAGGTACAACTCCTGCACGTAGTGATTGGATAACAGCATCTCTATCTTTTGCTTTTATCGTACTCATATTTCTATTTTCTCTAATAAACTCTGGTTAACTTCTAAAAGATCATCCCCCTCAATAATCTGTTCACCCAGATTATCAAGTGCTGACTCATTAATATTTTCAAGGGCTCCATCTAACATCAAATCAAAATCAGCTGCTAAATTTAATAATTCATCTCGACTCCACTGAGGACGGGTGATCAATCGATGTAGGAATGCTGAATGATCAATATCTAATCCTAATAAACTATGATTATTCTGTTGTTCATCAACTTCTGACTCAATTGCTATCTCTGTCTCTGCTTGTATTGCTTCATCTACAAAAACATTTGCCAACAAATTAGAAACAAGTGCAGTTTCTTTTTGTAGACTAGCAATACGTTCAACATCCAATTTGAATTTGGTTGCATTATCAGATGTAGTAAAAACATTTCTCGTTGGCTGAAGTTGTATGTTCGTAGATGAAACATGCAAATCTTTATAAACTTGTTGTTTCTCTAATTGTAGAACCACATAGATTCGCTCCAAAAGTTTCACTTCAGCAGGTTCAACCACCCCATCCACTTGAGCCAATTGAACCAGAATTTGAGCTATAGATCTTCTATTTTCACCTGATAATAATTCTAATTTTTTCTTTAAACTCATCAAAGAACTAGGTTGTTTAATCTTAAGTTGTAAAAATGCTTTTAAACGCTCGTGTTGCTCAGGACTTAAATGCACCCAAGATTCTATTATACGCTTTAGTAATTCAAGCTCTATTTCAGAAATCTTTCCATCGGCTAAAGCCACAGCACTTGCCAAGTCCAAAGTTACATTCGCCACATGATAAGCTGGTTCAGTCCTAAAATTAACATTGGTATTTCTTATTTTAAACAATACTATCAACTCATCGGGCTTTAGTGCTTTTGACCCAATAAATATATCGGGCTCAATCCCTAATCCTATATTTTCTAGGTTACGTACCAGTTCAACAAATTGATTACGAGATAACAGCACATTACAGCCCAACTTCATCAAAAAGGTTTTCAACTCAATAGCTAATGGATTCTGCGAGGTTTTTTCCTTAAACTCTTCAATCACAGCTATTAACTTTTCAGGCCAAAGATTTATTGGTAAAAACAAAATAACATCAGATGTACTCACAGAATCTGGATTTCGCCCAAGATAACGACTATAAGGTTCTAACTGTTCTGTAGTCTGATCAACTAATGCCTGTAACTTTTTAATATGCTTTGATACTGCAGATACATCAGGAAGATCATCGATATTTTTTGATAAGTTTCTTGAAATAGCAGATGATGCGGGGAAATAGGTAAGCTTAAGCTTAGTGCGATTGGGAGAAAGTACAAAACCATTACCATAAGTAGCCTGATAGTTTTGTTTGAATAAAGCTGCAAAATAATCAGCACAACGTGTTACTGGTGTTCGTTTACTAATATTACGGTCTATTAAAACCCAAGCAAGTGCCCAATCTACCGGTAATGGATATTTATCAACTACCAGTTGTCCTAATGCTATACGATAACTTAATGGAAGTTCATATGGAGTATTCAATATTTCAGAAGGTTGTTTCAAATAGCTTTGTGCAACAACCGTATCAAAAGACACATAATCTATAAATCTTAAAGCATAACCTTTAAATGAACCATTACTTCCATAGATGGATAATAACCTGGTTACTTCCTTAATAATATCGGGTATTTCTTGTTTAGCTTGTAAATCTGTTTGTGCATCTACTAGAGCACGTCGTTCTAACCCATAAAAAAATAGAAAAACATAACCAATATCAGCTATTGGATTAGATCGTCCACCTGCCAACCAATCCAAATATGCACGCCTTGCTTTAGGAGAGATATGAGTATAACTAGGCCAATATCCTATTAAACGTTCGGCTATATCTACTTTACGACTTGAAATTGATAATGATACATCAATAAAAGAAGGTTCAGTGTTGAAAGAAATGTATTGCCTTTTAGTTCCTAGATAAAACATTCCACCATGTATAGTGAATCCATTTATTTCGACATTCTTGTCTGAAGAAACCCATACTGGATCTATTTGCTGATATATCTCTGGTGCAGATGGTATGATTTTTTCATTTATATGATTTTCAGATTCTAATTGGAATGTCACAAAATTTTCTTCATCTCCAATCTGATTTAATTCTGGCTGGCTTACGCTAGCATTTGACTCTAAATTCTTTGAAGATTGCTCAGGCTCATGGGAAGAAAGAATCGAATGAGATACTTTGGGAATAAGTGAGATGATTGTTTCATTGAAATCATTTTTAGGTTCTAATTGGAATGTCACAAAATTTTCTTCATCTCCAATCTGACTTGAGTCTGACTGTGAGATATTTTGTTCTGATTCGAAGTTCTTTTGATATGATTCAACCTCCAAAGAAGTTTTGTGTTCCTTAAGTAAATCTTGAACTGGGGTATTAGTCTGTATTAATTGCAATCTTTGCGTTGCTTCAAATGCTCTCTGCTGTGTTAAACATAATAAAGCTAACTTCAATGTAGAGATTAAACTTTGTTTTTCTTCAAATAATTTCTGCTGTTTTAACAATAACAAATCTATTTTCAATGTAGAGATTAATCTTTGTCTTTCTTCAAATACTTTCCGTTGTTTTAATAATAAAACCGTCTTCAGTGCAGAGATTAATCTTTGTCTTTCTTCAAATGTTTCTCTTTTTTTTAACACTTCCTCTTGTTTAGAGCCCCCTTGGACAGAAGACTCCAACTGTTTTTGTTGAGTAATAAAGATATGTTCATAATCAACAACTTCAGATGTAGAAGACACAATTTTCCATTCGGATTGATTAGCTGTCTGAGCTAGAAGTACTGATGTAGACTCTGTTTCAATAGGAATATCGTTTGGAGAAGTAAGCTTTGTGAATTGTTCTTCACTTCTATTTATTGAACATAGTTCTGAAAGGCTAGATGGATAGATTACTGGTAAGTTTGGCGGTACAACCTTTCTTATAACTTTTATATTATTTTTTTCTTTAGAACTATAAATACATAATAAGATTTGAATTGTCATTCCTAAAAAAAAACCTAATAGGCTGGAACTTGAATCACCTTCTGATTGGAACATGCCTATTAATACAAGCAGTGCAAATAGATAAAGAATCCAATAACCAATAATCTGCAGTCGACCAACTGATTGTCTCTTGAGAGTAAACATGAAGGTAGCTGGTTTGATCAGATAAAAAATTATACTAAAAAAAGCTATTATGAACATCCCCATCACTAAGCTAGCAATAAATACCATCCTCAAATACTCCTTAGTAATTTAACTATCTAAAAAAACCATTTTTCTTATCTAACACAATACCTTAAAAAATATTTAAGTGTATAATTTGATGAAATGAAATCGCTACATTAGTTAAAGTCAACTGGTGGCAGTCCACATTTTAATGCTTCTAATTATGTTCGGCTTTGTATGCGGCTTCTTTACCGGTATTCATAATTCATGCAACCTATTTGACAGAAAGTAATATAGTTCCGTTACTTAGACCACTCAATTCACTTTTATAAGTGATAAATCCGCTCTAAATATTTAAATTATGCTGCCATTACTTTTAGTAAATATTGATCATAAAATTCATTTGGTGTTGCCTTATTCAAACTTGAATGAGGACGTATCATGTTATAAAAATCCAAATATTCAGCAATTGATTGTTTCGCTTGTTTAATCGTATCGTATGCTTTCAAATAGAC
>JACCDZ011179689.1_pt1 | contig 14387 bp, 14 predicted proteins | sample 7449551 | NCBI WGS metagenome assembly JACCDZ01 (sample SAMN15323452, study PRJNA562643) | freshwater metagenome | isolation source: river surface water | place: USA:Blue River Watershed | collected 2017-08-18 | reverse complement strand
CCACAATTAACACGCATAATATTGACCTGATTGATGACTATGGACATCACCCCGTTGAAATTCAAAGCACCTTAGATGCTATTCAAATCCAGTTTCCCAAACGCCGTTTGATACATGTCTATCAACCGCATCGCTACACACGTACACGCGATTTATTCAATGAGTTTATTGCTTGCTTAAAAAATTCAGATGTCTTGATTTTAATGCGCACGTATTCAGCCAGTGAGGCGCCTATAGATGGGGCGCATGCGATTGATCTATTTAATGAATTAAAAAAGTCACATCACAACTGCTTTTATGTCGATACCAATGAAGAAACGAGCGACTTACTCAATAAGCTTGTCGCGCAAAATGATGTTATACTCGTGCAAGGAGCAGGAGACATAGCAAAATTAGTTGACTTATTAGTATGAAAACCTCTAAGCATTCTGAATCACAAAACATTGAATGGAAATCTTCCTGGCAAGATGAGTATTTAAAATGGATATGTGGCTTTGCCAATGCACAAGGTGGAAAAATATACATTGGTGTTGACGACTATGGAAAAGTCATTGGACTATCAAATGCAAAAAGGCTTCTGGAAGAGCTACCGAATAAAATTCGTGACCATCTTGGTTTAATGCCAAAAATTAATCTGCTTATTCAGGAAGAAAAAGCATATCTTGAAATTATTGTTGAACCCTCAGGCGTCCCCATTTCACTGCGAGGGGCATACTACTGGCGCTCAGGAAGTACAAAGCAAGAACTCAAAGGAAATGCTTTAACTGATTTTTTAATGCATAAGATGGGCGTAACATGGGATAGCACCATTGAGGAAAATGCAAGTTTAGACGACATTGATGAAGCAACCATTGCGAGTTTTAAGTCTGATGCGGCTTTGGCAGGGCGTCTTCCAGATCTAAGCAAATTAACGCCTAGAGAAGTATTAAAAAAACTACATTTAATCACACGACATGGTATAACGCGTGCAGCTATCATTTTATTTGGTAAAGACCCTGGCGAGTTCTACCCTAACCTATTTGTAAAAATAGGTCGTTTCGGCAAAACAGGTGTCGACCTGCGCTTTCAGGAGGTATGTGAAGGCAATCTGATTCAGATACTGTATGACGTAATAGAGCAATTAGAAAAGAAATTTCTGATCAAGCCTGTTCGATTTGAAGGGATCAAGCGTATTGAAGAGCTGGAGTATCCTGTGACTGCTCTGCGTGAAATGCTACTAAATGCACTAGTTCACCGTAATTACCTTGGCAGTATGACGCAGATGAAAGTCTATGATAGCCATCTGACACTATGGAATGCAGGGATATTGCCTGAAGAATTATCCATTGAGCAATTATTTAAAACCCATGAATCTATCCCTCGCAATCCCTTGATCGCGGAAGTATGCTACCGAGCAGGTTATATCGACTCATGGGGACGTGGTATTGAGAAAATTGCCGATGCTTGCAAGCGTGCATACATGCCAAGCCCTAAAATTACAGAAAGGTCTGGAGGTATTCTGCTTGAGTTGCACAAAGCACTCAACTTAGGTAATGAGTTGGGTAATGAGTTGGGTAATGAGTTGGGTAATGAGTTGGGTAATGAGTTGGGTAATACTAAATTTAAGATACTAACCGAAATGAAAAATAACCCTAAAATTTCAGCAGCACAACTATCCAAAATACTTTCAATAACTACCTCAGCTATCGAAAAAAATATTAAGCAACTTAGAGAAGCAGGTTATATTCAGAGGATTAGCGGCACAAGAGGTTATTGGAAAATACGTGAGAAAGTTATATGAATGCGGCAATAAAGGTGAACTGTATAAACACAACAATCTGTTTACTTGAAGCATGCCATCTTAGAGCATGCTTGCACACAAATTAAGGTATGTAGAAGAGTTTATGAAAAACCAAATCGAACGCGGGGTTTTATATGTTGTTGCCACACCCATTGGTAACTTGCAGGACATCACTCTGCGTGCGTTAGAAGCGTTAAAAGCTGCTGAGGTCATTTTTGCTGAAGACACACGTGTTACCAGAAAACTCCTGGAGCAGTATGGCATTAAACCACCGGTGCTTATCTCATGCCACGAGCATAATGAAGAAGCACGAGTTGACCTGTTAATTCAGCACTTGAGTGAGCATAAAATTACGCTTTTGGTCAGTGATGCGGGAACTCCTTTGATTAGTGACCCTGGCTTTCATCTGGTCAAAACCATTAAGTCCCAGGGTTACAAAGTAGTCCCACTGCCAGGAGCTTGCGCATTGATTACAGCATTATCCTCTGCAGGACTTGCTACGGATAATTTTCAATTTAGAGGTTTTCTTCCCGCTAAATCAGGAGCTCGCAAAAAAATCCTGCAAGGCATTGAACACGCCACGATGACGAGCTCCTTTTATGAGTCAACACATCGCATTGTGGCAACCTTGCATGACATTGCTGATACGCTGCCCAATCACCAACTTGTCGTTGCAAAAGAGCTCACCAAACAGTTTGAACGCTTTATGGATGGTACAGCCGCGGAGATTTTAACGCTCTTTAGCACAGACCTTGCCTTGACTAAAGGTGAATTTGTCATTCTTATAGAAGGGAAAAAAGAGGAAAAGCCTGAAGCAACCTCCATCGATGAAAATCGATTACTGACTTTACTCATGCAGGAGCTACCAATTAAAAAAGCGGTGAGCATTGCAGTTGAGCTGATGCAGGGCAAAAAAAACATGCTTTATAAAAAAGCACTCAAGCTGCAGGAAAGTCATCCAGAATATAAAAAAGAGCAGGAATAGCAACACGATGGGAAGAGTTAGTTTTACGATCAAAATGAGCTGGTATCAACGCAATAAAATCAAAGCCATAGCACAAAAAAAGCATCAGGTTGAAACCGTTACTCAATTAAACCCTGACAAGCTCGAAAAACTCGGAATTCGATATATTGCTTTAGACTTTGATGGAGTTTTGGCTCCCCATGGTCAGCCCTTACCCAACCAGGTCATTTTTGCCTGGCTTAAGCTTTTATGCCAAAAATACCCTGAACAAAATATCTTTATTCTTTCCAACAAGCCGACAGTAGCGCGCGCGCAATATTTTGCACAACATTTCCCCAATATTCGTTTTATTGACGGCGTGGCAAAAAAGCCCTATCCAGATGGTTTACTTAAGATCCAGGAAATCGCTCACTGTAAATCGCATGAATTAGCACTGATCGATGATAGACTCCTCACAGGGTGCCTTGCCTGCATTTTAGCAGGCAGTTTCCCGATTTTAGTCACAAAACCTTATCACGATTATGTTAGGCGTCCTTTTCAGGAGAGCTTTTTCGGGCTTTTGCGCTTTGTTGAGAAATCAGTTTTTCTTTGAAAAATTCAACGACAGTGAGTAATTCGCATGCTATAATTAATCATTGTGAATCATGATGATTAAAGGTGATTTTATGCAGAAAATACAAGTGATGTTAGAAGACAACTTGGCCAAGAGCCTTCAGGCTAGCGCAAAAGAAGCAGGACTATCGACAAGCTCATATGCCAGACTATTGCTTGCTGACGCTTACAGAAAGACACTTTCCCCGCTAGAGAAATCTTTATTAGAGACAAATGGTGATGTGCACTGTAGTGGCGAAAACTTTTTAAAAGAACTTGATGAGATAATTAAAAATGCTTGAAATCATTCAGAAGAAGCGATTCATTAAGTCTCTGAAAAAATACCGTGCTAATAAAGCTGTCCTGCAAGAACTTAGAATCGTTATTGCACTTCTGATCAGCGAAAAACCAATTCCCAGGAAATACAAAGATCATGAGCTAAAAGGCAATTTAAAAGGGATTAGGGAGCTGCATTTAAAACCTGATGATCTGCTTTTGTACATCAAAGTCGATGGTAACAGTATTACACTCATAGACATTCGCAGTCATGCCGGTATTTTTGGAATGTAATTTACACTTGCTGCAAAATTTTTTTTGCCCCTTGAATAATCATTTTTTCAGCCAATGCCTTTCCTAAATTTTCTGCATCTTCACCAATAAACTGGTCACGCAAAAGCATTTTCCCGTTTACAGTTGCTACCATGGCAGTTAATAACAGCTTATCCTGCTCCTTCCTACAAAATGCAGCAATTGGCGCATGACAACCGCCCTGTAACGCTTCATTAAAACTGCGCTCTGCTAACGCACACTCTCTGGCATCCTGATGATCAATTTTACTTAATAACTCTTTGATCTGTGTGCTTTGAGATAAGTATTCAACCACAATAATACCCTGACCCACAGCAGGTAATGAAATATTTACATCAATAAAGCTGTTAATCCTTGCTTGTAGACCTAAACGAATTAATCCCGCTGCTGCCAGGATAATCGCATCATACTGCCCATCATCGAGTTTTTTTAAACGAGTTTGTACATTGCCACGCAAATCGCACATTTTCAAATCTGGGCGATAGGCTAAAAGCTGTGCCTTACGCCGTAAGCTTGAAGTCCCCACAACCGCACCCTCTGGCAGGTCATCTAACTCAGCAAAATCATTAGAAACAAAGGCATCTTGTGGATTCTCACGCGCACAAAATGCCCCCAAAGCAAAACCCTCTGGCAATTCATAGGGCACATCTTTTAGTGAATGCACGGCAATATCTGCTTTGCCTTCCTCCATGGCCACTTCAAGCTCTTTCATAAAAAGCGCTTTGCCACCGATTTCATTGAGCGGACGATCAAGAATTTTATCCCCTTGGGTTTTCATGGTTATGATTTCACAAGTTAAATCTGGATGCGCTTTTTCTAATAAATCCTTAACATAGTGACTTTGCCACAATGCCAATTTGCTATCCCTCGAAGCAATGGTGAGTTTAGTTGGCAGTGTCATTGATTAGCCTATAGCAGGATTGAATAAACCGACTAATATCCTTAATCTCTGGCATACATACACTATGCTCCATGGTATAGCGATGAAAACAGGTGGTAATGCCTTGCTGCTGCAAAGTATTATTTAACAGCTCTCCTGCGGCAAGTGGAACCACTGAATCTTCAGTACCATGACCTATAAAAAATGGCGTATTTCTATTTGTCAGCGTGAGTTTTTGCTTAAAGTAGTCCCAATCAGGTAAGTAAGTTGATAACGATACAATGCCTGCAAATTTATATGCCATGGTAAGCCCAGCTAAAGCTGCAATAGCACCCCCTTGTGAGAAACCCGCGACGATGATATTTTCAACTGCAATCCCGCGACTAAGCTCTGCTTGAATAATTTCATCCAATCCGCTTAGTGAGTCTTCAATCCCCTTACAATCAATATCCCGCCTAATATCATCAATGCGTTTGATGTCATACCACGCACGCATTTTCATTCCCATATTAATGGTAACAGGCTGCACAGGAGCATGTGGGAAGATAAAACGAATCCCCGCATTTTGAGGTAGCGTGAGCTCAGGCACGATAGCCTCAAAATCATGCCCATCGGCACCCAAACCATGTAGCCAAATAACGGCGTGCGTTGCCTTCCGCCCTGGTTCAACAGTTACTAACTCCAACATAGTCTACACTCGCAAATGTTAATTTTAACAATGGACTTGTGCAAATAATTTGCCCAAGCGTGTCGGTGTGAGTAATCAGTGTCACACTCACACTCAAGTAATGGACGGAAATATAGTCTCACCACCTTAAAAATACCGCCATTATGAAACACATTAAACTTGAATGCCAGCAACATACGTGGCAAATTATGCGTGCTTGATAATTTAGTAATCAATTTATTTTAGGAGTTTATACCATGACTGCCCTCATTATTATCGTCGTCATCTTAGCATTGATCTTTATTTATGTTTTGATGACTTACAACAGCCTGATCGCGGAAATAGAAGCCGTTAAAAACTCTGAACGTCAGATTGATGTGCAATTAGATCGACGCGGCAAAGTCTTTGAATCACTGATCAATGTCGTCAAAAAATACATGGACTATGAGCAAACCACCTTAAAGGATGTCACAGCCTTAAGAAACCAGGCAATCCACGCCAAAGCACAGGGGGATGCGGAAACGCGCATGGCGGCTGAAAATGAGATCTCGAAAATTGCAGGCAGTTTAAACGTTCAATTTGAAAACTACCCCGATTTAAAAGCCAATCAGAACGTTATGCAATTACAAGAGGAAATTACCTCAACCGAAAATAAACTCGCTTTTTCCAAGCAGGCATTTAACGACAGTATCGAGAAATATAATGCACACAAAAAATCGATGATTGCAGGAATGGTTGTCAACATGTTCAAGAGCAAACTTGATGAGAACTTCATCTACTGGCAGGTCAGTGATGAAAAACGCCAAACGCTAGAAGATAGTCGAGTTGAGCTATAACCCATGGCGGCTATTGATATTAATAGCGTTGACTGGCGCGAAGTTGTCAAAAAAAATACCCGAAAGTCTTATATTGTTATCGCATTTTTTCTGATTATATTTTTTGCCCTGGGCTTTTTTATCGACCTTGTGTGGCGCTATGAGCAATATGGCGTCATGCTGACCTATGGCAGTTATCGCCTAAGCTTTAGTGACATAGCCTATCTCATTGCAACCTTAAAACTCACCCCATGGGCAACCATCATTTCAAGCGTCATTGCGTTTATCTGGCTTATTGCCACCTTTAGCTGCTACGATAAAATCATGCTTTCTGGCACGAAATATCGTGAAATTCACCTCAGTGATCCAGATCCTTTGTGCCAGAGAATTTACAACGTTGTCGAAGAGATGAAGATTGCGGCAGGTATGCCCTATATGCCAAAGGTCTATCTAATCGAAGCTGACTATATGAATGCGTTCGCCTCGGGGTTTTCGGAAAAATCCTCTATGGTGGCGGTGACACGGGCTTTAGCCAATCGCTTAAATCGCGATGAACTCCAAGCGGTGATGGCACATGAATTAACGCATATTCGCAACCAGGATATTAAGCTCAACCTCTTTACCGTCGTACTGTCAAATATGTTGATGTTTATGATTGAGTTTTTATTTTACTCCACTTTATTCGGCAGCAACCGCGGTCGCCGCGATAATAACAGTGGTGGTAATGCGATGGCGATTATTCTCATGGTCATTATGCTTTTACGCTTTGTTCTACCGATTATCACCAGCATGATGATGCTGTTTTTAAGTCGCACGCGTGAATATATGGCCGATGCTGGAGCCGTCGAATTAATGCGTGATAACAAGCCCATGGCGAGCGCGCTCATTAAAATCAGCCAAAACCACAGTGAACCACAAACTGCACAAGGCTATGCGCACAATAGTAATGAGCGCATGCGTCGCGCCTCTTACTTATATGATCCCGCAAGTGCGAGATTTGCCTCTGGCGGCATGGCGGATATATTTTCAACACATCCAAGCCTGAAGAAGCGCCTGGCATCTATTGGAGCAGATTTACGCTCATAGCCCAGCAAGAGCGAACTATAAATTCTGCGCCTTATGCTGCAAATAGTGATCAACGAGGACAAGTGCCAGCATCGCTTCAGCAATTGGCACACCACGAATTCCCACACAAGGATCATGTCTGCCTTTCGTGATGACTTCACAGGCTTCTCCATAAATATCAATTGAGCGTCCAGGGATCAAAATACTTGAGGTTGGTTTAAAAGCAATGCTGGCTAAGATTTCTTGTCCCGAGGAAATTCCTCCTAAAATACCACCTGCATGATTACTGATAAATCCTTCGCCTTTAATATACTCATCGCGATGCTCGCTACCCTTTTGTTTTACCACCTCAAAGCCATCACCAATTGCTACGGCTTTCACCGCATTAATACTAATGAGTGCCTTGGCAATTTCCGCATCTAAGCGCCCAAACACAGGCTCACCAAAACCAATAGGAATATTTCTTGCCACGAGATTGACTTTAGCGCCAATCGAGTCTCCTTGTTTACGAATGGATTGCATCAACTCCTCAAGTGCTGGAACTTTATCTGGGTCGGCACAGAAAAAAGGATTTTGCGCAATAAAAGCTTTATCTTTAAAACCAAGCTCAATATCACCTATTTGTGAAACATAGGCAAAAATTTCACTATCAAATTTCTCTTTTAAGATTTTTTTTGCAATCGCGCCTGCTGCCACGCGCATTGCTGTTTCTCTTGCCGAAGCTCTTCCACCACCACGATAGTCACGAATGCCATATTTATGAAAATACGTAAAATCGGCGTGTCCCGGGCGAAACTGATCTTTGATTTCACCGTAATCCTTTGACTTCTGATCAGTGTTTTCAATGATCAAACCAATGGGGGTTCCTGTCGTTTTTCCTTCAAACACACCCGAGAGAATTTTCACTTGATCCAGCTCTTTGCGCTGTGTGGTGAACTTTGACTGACCTGGTCTTCGTCGATCCAGTTCTGTTTGCAAGTCGTTCTCACTTAATTCAAGCCCAGGAGGGCATCCATCAATAATTGCACCCAAAGCCACGCCATGACTTTCGCCAAAGGTGGTCACTTTAAAGAGGCGTCCCAAACTATTGCCTGGCATATTTACACCCTGATTCAAATTCCTGCCTATAGCTTAGAAGCTCTTTTTGCGTGAGTAAAAATACGCCATCACCGCCATCCTCAAAACTTAACCAGGTAAATGGCACACTCGGAAATGCTTCCTGCAAAGCATGCTGGCTATTTCCGACCTCAACAATCAAGAGACCATCTTCGCTTAAATAATTGATCGCTTCGATAAGAATTCTGCGAGTGATATCCAAGCCATCCTCGCCAGATCCTAAAGCAAGTGCAGGCTCTTTTAGATATTCCTCAGGCATAGACGCGAGATCCTCGCTATCTACATAGGGGGGATTTGAGATAATGAGATCAAATTTCTGCTCTTGTGGTAGTGCATCAAATAAATCTGAATGCACCGCTTTAACTCTATTCTCCAAATTATGAAGCTTAATATTTTTATCGGCGACCGCCAGGGCATCCTCCGAAATATCAGTCAATACAACCTCTGCTTCTTCAAATACATGTGCCGCTGCAATACCAATACAACCACTGCCAGTGCACAAATCAAGCACGCGCTTCACCCTATGATGATTCACCCATGGTTCAAACTCATTCCTGATAAGCTCGCCTATGGGTGAGCGTGGAACAATGACTCGTTGATCAACATAAAACTTCATCCCCGCAAACCATGCCGCTTTTGTAAGATAGGGCAAAGGCACACGATCAACCACACGACGATACACCCATTTAATAACTTTCTGACGCTCAACATGCGTTAATCGCGCATCTAAAATTCGATTATCAATACCCAAAGGCAGGTAAAGCGCTTGCAATACCAGATGTACCGCTTCATCCCATGCTGAATCTGTACCATGCCCATAAAAAAGCTCAGCTTCTAAAAAACGACTTGTCGCCCAACGTAAATAATCTCTTATCGTATGTAAATCCTGTGCCAGTGCATCAACATTAACATCTGTGCCAAACACATCACTCATGCTATTCCCCTTTTACTTTTTGGCGATGACAATATTTTCGCCCATGATGGCGTATTGCATACGCCTTTGCAAAAATGGGTGGAAATTTTGTCTAAGCCTACTTTTTTATCCTCTTTTCCACACAGTGCCTGTTGGGGTATCCTCCAACAGAATCCCTGCTTTAGCTAACTCTTCACGAATAGCATCAGCCGTGCGATAATCTTTGTTTTTTTTCGCAGCCACTCGCTGTGCAATTAACTTATCAATTTCATCATTCGCCAAAGTCCTGTCGCCACTGTTCTTAAAATACTCCTCTACAGGACAATGTAAAAGTCCCAACACCCCCGAAAGCATCAATAAAAGCCTGGCATAGCTCGCCGCTTGATTCATGTCATCGTGACGGTGTTTATTAATTTCCCGAGCCAAAGCGAATAAAACAGGCAAAGCCTCTGGCGTATTAAAGTCATTATTCATCGCAGCTTTAAACTCATCGATATACTTTTCCCTATCCTCTGGCAAAGTAGTTGTTTCATCAATCTCAATGCCCCGAATTGCCGTATACAGACGCTCTAATGCCGACCTTGCCTGGGATAAATTCTCTTTTGAATAGTTGATCTCACTACGATATTGCCCTGAGATTAGAAAGAATCTCACGACTTCAGAATGATACCCTGCGAGCACTTCTTTGATAATAAAAAAGTTATTTAGTGACTTTGACATTTTCTCTTCATTGACCTGCACCATTCCCGAATGTAGCCAGTAATTGGCAAAAGTGCAGCTATTAGCCGCCTCTGATTGCGCAATTTCATTTTCATGATGGGGGAATTTTAGATCCGACCCTCCTGCATGAATGTCAAAATGATCCCCCAGTAATTTCTTAGACATCGCTGAGCATTCAATATGCCAGCCAGGGCGTCCCTTGCCCCAGGGAGACTCCCAGCTTGGTTCATGGGGTTTTGAAGCTTTCCAAAGCACAAAGTCCAATGGATTTTGTTTATCTTCATTACTTTCGATTCGTGCACCAATGTGTAAATGTTCCAGGCTTTGCTTACTGAGCTTACCGTAACCCTCAAATTTTTCCACACGATAATAGACATCACCATTACCACCAGCATATGCAAAGCCTTTGTTAATCAATACTTCAATCATTTTGCACATCTCAGGAATAGTTTCAGTTGCTCGAGGATCGAAATCAGGTCGCAAAATATTTAATCGGTCCAAATCGTCATACATGCTCTTGATCGTACGCTCAACTAAAGCATCCGTTGATTCGCCATTGTCGTTGGCACGCTTAATGATTTTGTCATCAATATCGGTAATATTGCGTACGTAAGTGACATCAAACCCACAAAAGCGAAAATAACGCACGATCACATCAAAAGCGATCTGTGTACGCGCATGCCCGATATGGCAGTCGTCATATACTGTCATACCACAGACATACATTTTTAATTTTTTTGGTGTGATAGGGGTAAATAATTCCTTTTTACCCGATAAAGAATTATGTAAGTAAATACTCATAGGATAGCTTTGGCTTGGAAACTCAACATGGCGCCATGTTACCATTGCTACTGCAAGGTTGAAATCATTTTACATATTTAGCTGCAAACACGCCCTAACGAAGCCTTCAAATAACGGATGCCCATCGCGCGGTGTTGATGTAAACTCAGGATGAAACTGACAGGCAATAAACCACGAGTGCGTTGGAATTTCAATCACTTCAACCAGCTTATGATCCTGAGATTTTCCACTCACCACAAGCCCCGCTTTTTCCAACGCATCAACATAGTGATTATTCACTTCATAGCGATGCCTGTGACGTTCTTTAATTCTACTACTACCATAGACTTTACGTGCCAAGCTCCCTTCTTTCAAATGACACAACTGCGCACCTAAGCGCATGGTGCCACCCAAATCAGAAGCTTGTGAACGCTTCTCCTTGCTGCCATGTTCTGTTTGCCACTCAGTAATAAGGCCAATTAGAATGTCCTTGGCATCCGCTTGAAACTCGGTGCTGTTGGCACCCCTTAACCCAAGCACATTACGCGCATATTCAATCACTGCCACCTGCATGCCAAGACAGATCCCCAAAAATGGAATGTTATTTTCTCTGGCATATTGTACGGCTTTGATTTTCCCTTCAACACCTCGCGCTCCAAAGCCGCCAGGTACTAAGATGCCATCAACCTTGCCAATGATTTTTTTGACGTCATCTTTCTCGATTTCCTCAGAGTCAACGAACTTGATATTGACTTTAGTATGATTGTGGATACCCGCATGAAATAATGCTTCATTTAAAGACTTATAGGCTTCAGTCAAGCTCACATATTTACCAACCATTGCAATCGTGATTTCATGTTTTGGATTTTTAATGGCATAAACCACTTTATCCCACTCAGACAAGTCTGCCGAGCGCACATGGAGCCCTAGCTGGCTTACCACACAAATATCCAGCCCCTGATCATGGTAAAGGCGTGGAATTTCATAGATGCTTGAGACATCTTCAGCACTAAATACAGCGGATTCCTGGACATTGGTAAACAGGGCAATTTTGCGGCGCTCATCGCTATCGAAGCTTCGTTCACAACGACAAACCAAAATATCAGGCTGAATACCTATAGATCGTAATTCTTTAACTGAATGCTGCGTCGGCTTCGTTTTCAACTCCCCAGCAGCCTTAATATAAGGTAAAAGTGTGAGGTGTAAAAATAAACTTCGTGCTTTTCCAAGCTCTTGAGCTAATTGGCGAATGGCCTCAAGAAAAGGGAGAGATTCAATATCACCAACCGTTCCACCAATTTCAACGATCGCAACATCAGTTCCATGATCAACCCCTTGTAAAATCTTAAGTTTGATCTCATCAGTGATATGGGGAATGACTTGAATGGTTCCCCCTAAATAGTCGCCACGACGCTCTTTTTTAATTACATCCTGATATACACGCCCCGTGGTAAAATTGTTGCGCTTAGTCATCTTGGTGCGGATAAAACGTTCATAATGCCCCAAGTCTAAATCTGTCTCTGCTCCATCTTCGGTAACAAATACCTCTCCATGCTGTAATGGGCTCATTGTACCAGGATCAATGTTAATATAGGGATCAAGTTTCATTAATGTAACTCCTAGACCACGGCACTCTAAAAGTGTTGCTAAAGAAGCGGCAGTGATTCCTTTACCCAGTGATGAGACAACACCACCAGTAACAAAGATAAATTTAGTATGTTGATTTTCAATATGAGTTGACATAAGAGCTAAAACATTAAGCGTAGTTAATGTTGGCAGAGCATAACAAAAAGCCTTTTTGTAAGCTAGCAGAATCGCATATCAACCTCTTTTATTTCATTGCTCACTTGCTGGAGTTACGCACTTTTGCTGATTTTTTAAGACTACTCTAGTTTCTTTATCAAAACTTCATTCACTTGTTTGGGGTTGGCTTTGCCTTTACTGTTTTTCATCACCTGACCAACAAAGAAACTCAGAAGTTTAACGTTACCAGCGCGGTAATCCTCAACCTGTTTGGGACTTTGAGCCATAACCTCATCAATCAAAGCTTCAACTAATCCCGCATCATTGTGTTGCCGCACCCCAAGCTGATCAATAATCCGCTGGATAGGCTGAGAGGTCTCATAATAATTTTGCAGTACCGCTTTAGCTGATTTCAGAGAAATTTCATCCTTTTCGATACTTTGAATAATCTCATGGACGATTGCCACGGGCACACTATCTGGATTAAAGGCTGTTTGCGCCTTATTAAACAATGCCTGGAGTTCAACGGCTACCCAGTTATAAGCAACTCTGGGAGCCAGGCTTGCGGCAAGCCTGTCGTAGTAATCAGCCACGTCTGGATTATCCATTAAAAAGCTTACTTCATCGTCATTTAAGACTTTGGCATAGGCCTCCTCACGCACCTTTGGCAGCACTGGCATATCTGCCTTGATCGCCTCTATTTCCTCTGTTGAAATCATCATAGGCAATAAGTCAGGATCAGGAAAATAGCGGTAGTCAAATGCATTTTCCTTGCTGCGCATGCTGCGAGTTTCATTTTTATCCGCATCATAAAGCCTCGTTTCCTGGGTGATTTTTTCGCCTTTTTCCAGGAGCTTAACCTGGCGCTGGTACTCGTAGTGAATCGCACTTTCGATAAAGCGAAATGAGTTGATATTTTTTAACTCTGCTCTTGTGCCTAAGGACTCATTTTCTTTGCGTACCGAGAGATTAACATCACAGCGAAACGATCCTTCCTGCATATTACCATCGCAAATCCCCAAGTGCTGGACGAGTTGATGCAGGTCCTTCAAATAACAAACAACTTCTTCGGCACTACGAAAATCAGGATGTGTCACGATTTCTAAAAGAGGGGTGCCCGCACGGTTATAATCCAGACCTGTTTGCTCACCGATAAAGTCATGCACGGACTTACCAGCATCTTCCTCAAGATGCGCCCTTTCAATACGAATGATTTTTGCCCCTTTACTTGTCTGAATATTGAGTTTGCCATTTTGCACAATAGGGTTATGTGATTGACTGATTTGATAGCCTTTTGGCAGATCAGGATAAAAATAGTTTTTACGCGCAAAAAAACTGTTTTTTGAAATTATCGCATCAACCGCGACGCCAAACTTTATCGCCATTTCAATCGCTTTTTTATTAACCACAGGTAAAGTCCCTGGTAGTGCAACATCCACAAAGCTTACTTGCGTGTTTGGAGGCTGCCCATAAAGGCTTGCGGCATTAGAAAAAATTTTTGCTTTGGTCTTTAGCTGCACATGAACTTCAAGCCCAATGACCATCTCATAACTCATGCCCAGCCCCCCTGTAATAATTGTCTTGGCTGGTGGAAATTTGTCTTACGCTGAAACTCGCTAACCGCCTGTAACAAGACGTGGTCCTTAAAGTTTTTGGACATTAATTGCGCTCCAAAGGGTAAATGGTCGATCATCCCAATTGGAAAAGAAATCGCAGGAGCTCCAGTTAAATTAGCAATCAGGGTATACATATCTGATAAATAGGT
>JACCDZ011011136.1_pt1 | contig 14387 bp, 8 predicted proteins | sample 7449551 | NCBI WGS metagenome assembly JACCDZ01 (sample SAMN15323452, study PRJNA562643) | freshwater metagenome | isolation source: river surface water | place: USA:Blue River Watershed | collected 2017-08-18 | reverse complement strand
TTGAAATAAGTTGTTGCTGTGGTTTTACAGCTTTTGTTTTTTAATAATTTAGTTATACGGAGTCAATAATGGGTGAAGAAGAAGAAAAAGTAGAATTGTATAGTAATGATTTAAGAAAACGATTATTCTTTATAGACAGTGAAACATATGCAGCTCTAAAAGCTAATAACATGTCTGTAGATGAATTTGCTGAATTGCTTTTTTCTATTGCTAGAGAGCTATCTGTTTCTGACAAGAATATAGATGGTGGTTATTTTGGACAATCTAGTTTAACAGACTCTGCAAAAGGTTTATTAGCTAAGATATTAAAAATATCAAGCAGAGATATTTCTTGTATGTTAAGCAAAAATTATTTATATTATAAATTATTAAAATTGGATTCTAGGTCTAGTGATTTTATAGGCACATTATCTGACAGATGGTTTTATAATATTGATGTTATCAAAACTTTAGAGAAAATAGAAGTTGACCAAGATTATACTGTAGACATTAATCTATTAGAAGAATACGAAAACGGTAGAGTATTTTATAATAGTAATGAAGGCTCGAGAGTATTTAAAAATACTAATGGTGTAGTTTATTTATTAACTGCTGCAGAGATAAAATCTTTATCATTGGGCAAAAAAGAAACAATAAACTATTTTTATGAAGATATGCTTAAAATATTTTCTATTGTATTAAAAGATGAAGAACTATACACTAGTGACTTATTCTTAAAATACTTAGAACTTTAATATAGCACGTTTTTATATATATATAAAAATTTCCAAAGGAATAAAAAATGAAAATAATCGACATTAACCAATTAATGAATTCGTTAAAAACTCAAGCAATTGCTGGTATTGGTAATCATTCTGTATCAGGTTTAGAATCTGGATATTCAAGCGATAAAATCAAAACAGTTAAAGAAACATTAGCAGATACTACTGCAACTGTAATCTCAAACTTTAAAAACTTAGAAACAGGTTTAGAATCTGATGGTATTGCAAAAATCATTATTGCTTCTAAAAACTATTTTGAAAGAACTGAAACTGCTAAAGGTAAAGGTATCTCTTCTATTTCAAGAAAAAAATCTGACCTTGGTGACGCTGTAGTTTTTAATGCTGGTAGCTTACAAAGAGCTAGCGATAATGCTAAAGTTGAATTAACATCTGGATTAGAAAACTTTGCTCCAACTGAAGTTGATACATTTACTGCATATTCTGCTGTATACAATATTGCTGCTTCTAAACAATCTGCATTTGCAGAAATGTTTTACAAACCAGTTATGCAAGACCCATTATCAGCTTCTTTCGATTTAGAAGTAGATGTAATTAGTACTTTTGATAATGTTGCTGCTTCTTTAGGTGGTGCTCCATATTCAAGAAACTTAAAATCTTTAATTAAACAAATTTCAACAGGTTATTCTTTAATCAGAGAAGATTTAAGATTATTCCCAATTAACAGAGCTGAAAATGCTGCATATGTAAATGCTACATTAGCATTTAACCAACCAATTCCAGGTGGTTCAGAATCTGTAGCTCCAATTAAAAATGGTATTGAAGTTGATATGGGTAACTTAGGTTTAAGTACTGCTTTAGCAGCTAAAGGTGCTGTTGATGCTTCTGATACATTATCAAGAGACATCTCTGTAGAATTTGTTTATATTAAAGTAACTGGTACAGTTGGTGGTGCTTCAAAAACTGATGTTTTACAAATTCCATTAAATCAAATCCAATACAACAAATTCGTAAGAAAAGTAAATGGTCAAGATGTTGAAATGGACTTAAATGAAAAAATCAATATTGCATTTACTGTAAAAGCTTTAAAAGAGTTTGTAGTTGGTGATGGTAATGGTGTATTAGATGGTTTAACTGATACATTCAATGTTCAATTATTAATTAGATTAGTTGGTAATGCTAACTTATCTACAAGAAATGTATGGGTAAATAATACTGTTGAATTAGCAAAAGTATTTGATGCTACTGGTAATGATATTACTGCATCTGCTGCTTCACTACCAACAAGAACTATCTTTGATACAATTGTTGTTGATTCTTGGTTCCCAAAATGTTATGCAGGTAATGACAACTTAAGACACAAAGGTCTTAGAATTACTCAAACATCTTACTATGTAAGTTTCCCAATTGCATACAATTCACCAATTCAATTTGATACTCCAGTTATTGAAATGCCAGGTGCAAACTCTGACAAAGGTCTTATTGGTGCATTAAATATTACTGGTTTCCAAATGGACCAATCAGCAATCAAATCTCTTTTAGAATATAAAAATGCTTTAAGAACATTTGAATCAGGTGTATATAACGATGAAGACTTATACAAAAACTTAGGTGTTGCTTCTTGGTTAGTATTCCCTAAATTTATTGAAAGAGATACTAACGTATCTGAGATTACTTCAAATGTTAGTTCTAAAGATTATGTTTCTGACTTAAGCTCTGCAATTTGTGCTGACATCAGAGATGTTGTAATTAAACTTACTGCTGAATCAAGAATCCAAGATGCATTAAGAGTGCAATTAGGTGAAGAAATTGTTGGTGTATCTGTTGGTATCTCTACTGAGTTATCTTCTTATGTATCAGCTGATAAACTCCAATTAGGTGCAGGATATGAAGTAACTGTTGAAGCTACTAACCATATCAACATCAAAGACCAAATCATTATTACTTTATCAAGAAGAAAATCAACTTCTGGTGAAGCTCCACACATCTTAGATAGAGGTTGGATGGTATACTACCCAGATGTAGCTGGTAGTGCACAAATTAATGAAAATGATACATTGAAAAATATGTTCATTTGTAGACCAGGTTATAACCATATCAATAATATGCCTATCATGGGTTATATTAAAGTATCTGGATTAGAAACTGCAAATAGAGAAATTATGCAAAGAGCTAAATTTTATAGATTAGATTCTAGCAATTCTGTTATTAATGGTTAATGTTTGCTGCAAAGCTTAGTTAAAATAGCGTATGTCATAATGACATACGCTATTTATTTTATCCCTACTTTTTTATTTTAAAGTTGTTATCCAGTTAATTACAATCACATATTATTAATATATAGTATATAAACTCAATAGTAAAATAAATTAAAAGAAAGGAAAGAGTATGGCGACTGTTAGTAGTTATAACTTTAAAGATGATGTTTTTTATGTACAGCAGATTCAAACTGTATCACGCTTTACTGATGTGCATCTAGAATTAACAAAAGATATGCAAGGAAATAGACCACAATATTCTATGGAAGCATACAGTACAAGTAATAGATATAATTTAAAGCTACAATATCCAAACAACTTTGTAGTCCCACTATATCATAATCATTTAGGAATAACAATATTAGATTCAATGTTAAATAAAAATCCAGAAAATGATTATGCTGTAATTGTAGAAACATTTACAATTAATACAAGTTTAGATGCAGCTAACTTATTAGATTATTATTCTACTGGTAATCTAAGAGGTATAGCAAATACAAAACAAAATGCAGATATGTGCAGAACAATTAGAAGTAAGATACAGAAGGGCATATATCCAATAGAAGCAAAGATAATGCACATCATAGATTTGTCTAAGCTAAAAGGTTTAAAGAGCGTCTACCTGCCTAATTTAAACCTACAGCTATACATATCAGATATGACTAGACTAGATGTTCATCCTTTAAAACATTATGTTGGAGATTATGCACCAAAGAATGCAATTAAACAAGATGGTGTAATGAAAGCAATGTTTAGAATAGTAGATAATCATAATCCTAATAAAGTATATTATACAAAAATGTTTGGAGAAGTGTATCGTATTAATTCTGTAACATCTTTGGTAGAAAGAGACAGCGTTAGAATTACTATTATGGCTGATGATTTAGAAATAGAAAATAAGATAATTCATAATTTGCATAGCTTAAAAGAGATAGGTATTTATTCTAGTTTAATAGAATGTGAGAATAGTGATAGCTTGGATACAATAATTGAAGTAAAGAAGTTAGAACTAAAACTAGAGGAGATGCATCTATCTAGAAGTAAAGCAACAATAGAACATAATACATCTGTTCAAAAACATTTATTAGAGACTAGCAAAATACAATTTGAATATTCTAAGCTAGAAACAGAAACATTTAAAAACTTAGTAGAATTAAAAATAATTAGTTATAAAATTAAAGATTTAAATCTTACTAAAAAAATGGAAAAAGAATTAATAAAGAAAACATCTACTCCTAATTCTAAAATTACAAATACAAAAGGGGTAATTGATATTGCTACAGGAGGTTTAAAGCTTATATTAAATATTATAGATTTATTTTAGTCTGGTGAATTAAAATGATTTTAAAAAATACTAAAAAAATGAGAGGAGTTAATATATGACAAATGACTTATTTAAGCAAACTGTAAAAAATAACATAAAGCCTTGGAATAAAGATATCATGTCTGTTTTATCTACAAAACTACTAGAGGGAATAGAAGGATATTTAGATAAGATTGTAATTAGTGCAATGATGTCTCTAAACAAAGGAATTAATTTAGAATATGCTGGATATAAAGTATTATCTCCAGAAGAAGAGTTTGCTGTAGTATCTGGTGTATTTGGTAATAGAAATGCTAACAAAAAAAGAATGGACTATGACTTTGGAAGAAGTGATGTAAAGATGATAAGACTATTGTTTAATTTTAACAATGAACCAATAGCTCCTAGAAATTTATATTTACCATTTGTAGATGAGAATGGTATTATTCATATATCTGATACTAAGTATAGTTGCATACCTGTTTTATCAGATACAATTGTATCACCGACCAATAAAGATATATTTGCTAGGTTATTAAGAGATAAAGTAACTTTTAAAAGAGAGATTAGAAACTTATTATTTAATGGCAGAGTTTTAAATTCAGAATTAATTTATAAAGAATTATACAGAACACACAATAGAGTAATAGTAGACCAACTAGGAAAGATGGTAACACCTTCTCCTGTTTATTTATTTGCAAATATGGGTTTTATGGAAGCTTTTACTAGATATGCTGGAACTAAACCAATATTAATAGTTGGTGATTATGACAAAGAAAAATACAAAGAGTATGATGAATATACTACTAAAGGTGAAAAGCCTTGGAGTTTAAAAGTAGATAACTACATTCCTCATGAAGTTAAGGTATTAATCCATAAAGAAAAGTCTAGAGATTATTTGGTACAAACATTGGTGACTGGTTTTATATATATGCTAGATGTATTTCCTCACTTAGCTAATGAGGTAGTTGATACAATAGAAGATAACAATATAGAAATAGAAACTCAAAACTGGAAAATATTATTATCTAAAATTATATTTAAAAATAGCTATTCTGTAGAGAGAGGGTTGTCAGATATCAACAACCATTTTAATAGTTTAGATTCTTATATCGACCCTATTATAAAAGAAAAGCTACAAGAGAATGAATTGTACATAAATACATTTTTCGATTTAATTGCTTATGTATGTAAAGTATTTAAAGAGTTGACTACTAATTCTAAAATAATATCTGCAGATATTAGAAATAGATATGTAGATATTTTATATTATATTCTCTATGATTGTTTCGAAGCTTTAATTAGAACACTGTTTGAATTAAATAAAAAGTATGATAGGAATACGCAATTAACAATACCAATTATTGATAAAACTTTTAATACTGGATTTAGTTATAGAAAAATATTTAATCTAAATAGTAAAGGTAGTTTAAATATTGCTTTAATGCCAGCTGAAGTAGTTGGAGATAATAAATTAAAATTAATACAAAGTTGTGAATTGCAGGAAAATGGTATAGGTGTTAATAGAGCTCCAAAATCTAAGCATAGTGCTCCTAATAATCCAGCTACTCCAACAGGGTCTATATTTGGTAGTATATACCAAGTAACAAAAAGTTCTCTAAATGAGTATATGAAAATAAATCCATTTATAGAATTAACAAGGCTAGGAAGAATTGTATTAAGTCCAGAGAGAGTAGAGTATATAAAAAGAATGGATAGGTTGTTAAATGGTACTAACCATTCTATAGATGCAAAAGAAATTAATAAGATGTTTGAGATGTCTCCACCAGATACAGAGAATACTCGTTTTGACTAGATTATAAACACATATTATTATATTGTACCATTAAAACTGCTATTTAAATAGTTAAACTTAAATAAAAAAGGAGATAAACCGATGGCTGACATTTACTATAATGACTGGGGATTCGAATGTGATGCTAGTGGCAATGTGCTACGTACCAGATACAACATGGAGCTAGAAGCAGAGTTAAGAGCCGAAGAAGAAGAGGAAGCAAGGTATGCAAGCAGAGGAGGAGGTGGATTTTCTCGTAGAAGTCCTACATCTCAACAAGGCAGAGGAAGACGCAATAATTATGATGATGATGATTATGCAGATGGAATACAAACAGTATATGGCAATAGAAGCCAGCAGCAATCAGAAAGTAGGCATAGAGTCTCTAGTGTAAACAGAAGAAATGCTATACAGCCAGCTAAGAAAACTACTTCTAGATTTGATTTGGATGATGAGCCAGTTAGAAAATCTAAAGCTAATAATAGATATGATGATGAGTTTGAAGAGGAAGAAAAACCAAAAAGAAAACAACAAGGTGTTCAAAAATCAGTTAATGAAGAAGTTAAACATTTTGAATTTATTAAACCAGTTGATGGAAGATATCATGATGTTTTATTGCCAGTAGGTTTTGGGCAAAAGAAAATATATCTTCCAGCAACACTTTTAGATGATGATAAGTATGTAATTTATTACAAAAGAGAAATTTTTGAAAAAGGTAAAAATATGGATGATAATAATGCTTTTGGTGAGGATATGTTTCAAAAGACAAAATTTGCTCCACTTAGTTTAGATGTTGGTGCAATAGTTAATTTAAATATTGGTAAAGATGAGATTGTTACTATTGATAGGTCTACTGATGTAGTTGACCAATTATTAATATTAATTAATTCAACAGCAGCTGTTAAAAAAGAAGAAGAGATATACTGCTCTGAAGCATTTATTGCTTCTAGATATTTTAACGATACTGGTAAAAACTTACTGTTGGACTTAGTTAGTGATGAATCTTTTAGGTTTGCAAACATGTCAGAGATAATGAAAAGATTAGAAGCAATTTATGAAAGATATGCTAAAAATAAAAACACTGCAAATGGTATTTCTAAAATTGATAAAGAGATGACATCATCTTTCAACTCTTATGTTGCTGCATATTCTGCTACTGATAAGTTTTATGTAAATAGCTTAATGAAATATGGTTCAGAGTTTTACAAGGCTGTTACTACTAGTCCTGAAATACTAGATAGTGATTTAAGAAAAAACATAATTAGTGGTATGGGAGCATTCTTTGGTACATTTATTAGTTCTATTAATCAATACATTAAAGATTTAAATGACCACAGTGAGCAAGAGCTTGTTTACCCTTCTAAAGAATTAGTTGTTATTTCAGAAAATTCAAATATTGCATTAGAAGTATCAGAGATTGAAAACAAAGAACATAAAAATTTATTCTACGAAATAGATAGAATTTATACTCCTTATATGCATGATATGCTAACTAGATTAGATAAAGAAAAAACATTACATAGTTTTAATAGAGTTGTATTTTATAATTACAAAAACATTTACACTATCGTTAAATGTGGCGAAGGTAAATTTACTTTATCAAACTTTGAAAAACGAAATTAATAAAAAGGAAAAATAAGTATGGCTTCACAAGTTTTAGATTTAGATGAAGATGTATTAGATAGTATTTTAGATACTACTGGTAATGAAGGTGATATTGATTATAGTTCAGGAACTGTAACTTATGACGATGGTGAAGATTGATTCTTTAAACAATAAAATATATACTACAATAGCAATTGCTATTGTAGTATATTAATTATATCTTTTTATTTTTTTTATTCATTTTTAGGAGGAGTTACATCTTCTTCATTGTCATCTGTTTTGATTTCTTCTTCTTCCTTATCCTTAGAGATTGTTTCATCTTCTCCATTAGTGTCATCACCAACATCGAATCCATCTTCTTCTCTTTGCTGAGTAGTATCTTCTCCAAGATTGTCTCCTTCGCCTTCGATGATATCATTATCACTACCTCTAGTTAAATCATCTCCTTCAGAAGGAGGATTGTCTTCAGCATTTATTTTTGCATCTATCTTATCGTTTCTTTTGTTTACTTTCTTATTAACTTTATCAATAGCTTCTTTTGCAGACATAATAGATTCTGCTAGAATTTTAGTAGCATTAGCATAATCTTCGATAGGGTTAATAAGAGCATTCTCTTCATTATCTAAAGTAAATACATCTGCTATATAATCCATTACATTGTTGCTTCTAATATAATCTAAAGTAGCCGAGAACTTTAACATTTTTACAAGGTCATCTTTATTCATATTTAAATTACCTAAAGATGTTTCAGTAATTGTATCGTCAGATATTAATGCTTTTAATACTCCATCTAATTTTGAATTAAAATTATCAAACTGAGTCATTTTTGTTGTATCTTCAGTTACTTCAGGTTTAGGTAAAAAGAACTCTGTATCATCTATTAAACATTCAGTTAAGATATCTATAGTTGATTCTTTGTCTTTGTATATAGCTTCTGCTTCTTCTTCTCCATAAAGATTAGATAAATAATTTTTTAAATCATTCATGTTTGTTTCTGCTACAGTTCTAATTTGGTCATAAGTAGTTCTGTCATATCTTACTTTTCTTTTTATTAGCTCTGATATTTGTGGAGTAAAAATATTTTGGTCTTCTCTAATTCTATTAGCCATCATTTTGTTTCTGCTGGCTACAGCAGTAGCAAAGTCTTCAGATTTAGATGCTTCTATTTGTTCTCTTGTTACACCTAGAGTATAATATATATAATCAGTTACTTTTTCTTCTAACTCAATATCTATTTCTTTTTTTTCATTAGTGATATTGTCAATAGTTACATCTGTATTTCCAAAACTAGGATGTTTGATATTAAATTGTATACCAGAATATTTAGACCATTCAGCTAGCTCTTGATGTCTATATATATTTTGTGGATAAGTACTACCTCTTGATTTTAAATATTCAGACATAATACTTGCTCTCATAGCTTTTGGATTAGGATGATTTTCATCTATCTCTGCATTTACTCTAGTATTACTCATAGAGTTTCCAATTTTAGCCATAATGTTAGTATAAAATATTACGGCTCTAGAGCTAACATAAAAATCTATTTTTTCTAATAAAGATTTTCCAGTTCCATTATCTCTATATTCAAAAGCAATATAAGATACCAGCTCTCTAGGTAAGAATATCATTTTTGTTTGTTTAGCCTCTAATACTCTAGATAGCATTACTCTGTATGCCTCATTTGTAGTAATATCAATACTTACTACATCTCCATATATACTATTCTTTAAAACATTTTTTAATTTTAAATCTAATAGCTTACTATATATTTTATCTAGCTCTTGTATTTTTGGAGTATCATCTGCACTCTTGCTTTTGAAGTTAGTTAATACATCACTAACATAGTCATTGTTGCTACCTATTGAACTTAATCCAGTAGCATATGCTCTGCCGTAGCTTTCTGCTCTAGTTCTAAATTCATCATCTTGAATAGGTGTACCAGTAGCTGGATTTATTAAAATAAAATATCCTATATGTTTAGACGGTTCTCCAGCTGGATAAATAGGAATACAACTAGATACTGGTAGTTCTAAATCTAAAGATGTTCCTTTATTATTAGATGGACTAGAAGCTGGCAATGCAACAAATTCATCTCTACTTCTTTTGGTAGCAGAGAATACTTTTTTAATTTCTTCATCTGTTAAATTCTTTTTATTTTTTCTATGTAATAATTTTAATTTATCTTTTATTGTTTTTTCTGCATCTTCTAAAGCAGATGTAGTGTTTTTAATACTAAAGCAATCATCAGATACTATATCATCTAAGAATAGTAATTTCTCAATATCTTCATATTTTTTTTCATCTACTATAGTAAAATTAGTTTCTGATTCTAGTCCAGTACGGTAATCTTTATCAGTTAGTGATTTTGCATCAAATACTCCAAGAGAGTTGAAGCTTTTTTTATCTTTTTTAGACATCTTGCTAGTATCAATTTTATCGTTTTCTGTACCTTCTATTGTCTCAACAATAATGTTATCTAGTAGTACTTCTGGTATTGTTGCATGCACCCATGCACCCTTGTGAAATTTTGCTATACTTGATATTTTAGAGTAATTGAGTTTATTTGAAATAAAGCCCGTTATTATATTGGCTATAGCAGAATTAACTAGAGATGGTGCACCATTATCTTTTTTCAATCTTATTCTTGTCGGTTCTTCTTCCATAATATTTGGAGAAATAAGACTACTATTAGCTATTTTGATTCCTAATTCTAAATCTGGAAACAATTCTAGCATTTCCTTGTTTCTTTTAATAATACTACTAGAATATTCAAAGACAGGCATAGATTGGAATAATTCTACATTATCAAAATCTTTTCCATTACTGTTTTTTTTGCTAGAATCAGCAACAGCCCTTGTGAATATTTTTTCATATTGTTCAAGTTTTGTATTTGGTATTTTTTTACCAGCGGTATAATTACCATTATCATTTCCCATAATTTTCTCCTAAGGATTTAAGATGCTCAATAAAATTGAATATGACAATAATTTAAATAGATTAATACAGTCTATTATAATTAAAATAGAAGAAACAGCATATCAAGTTCAATATTATATACATGAACAATATGGTGCTCAAAAACCTGATATATATCTAGATGATAAAAGAACATGGAAATATTATCTAAATTTATCTGGACGATATCATAACTTAGATACTCCAATGTATATTTATAATAGATATATAAATCAAGATATGTTATTAACAATTGATAATATTAATAAATATCCAATATTGAAAAATGAATTATTAGAGTTTTCAATTATGTATAAAACACTAGTAGCAAAATATCCAACACAAGAAGGATTGATTAAATCTATATTGTTGCCAGTAGATATAGATTATGCAATATCTGCAGAAACAGGAACTATATTATCTTATAATACAAATTTGATAGATAGAAAAGAATACTCTTTAATGCATAGATTACAAGAATTTATATATGGTTTTTTTGGAAGATATTACATTTCTGATTATGCATTAGTAGATAACTTATATATAGCATCTATATATGTTACTCTATATCCAGCTATTATGTTAAAAATAGAAAATATAAGATTAGAAAATATGTTAACATACGAAGCTCATGATTATCATATTGGATTATTTTTTAAATCGCATTTAAATATTGACTTAGAATTAGATGTATTACCAGATAAGGTTATAATGTGGTTATATAAAAACATAAGATATATAGAAAGACATACTGGTAAGCAAAAAGTATTTGAACTAATTATGGAAAAAATATTAGAATTATCTAATGTTGGAATGGGTGAAATAATATTATTAAAAGAAGATTCTCAGCCAAATGAAACAGCTAGTATTTATGAGCCATCTTATATTCCAGGTGGAGTTGGTTTTAAAACAAAACAACTCAATAGTAGATACATAGTTAATAAAAATAGAAAATACACTCTAGACCAAATAGTTAAAAAAGAATTAATGCTAACAGATAATGCAAATTTAGATGCAGAGTCTATTTTAAACAATGAAACAATAAACACAAACTCAACTAGAAAGCTATCTGAATATACAAAGATTATTGAGGTAGATGATAAGATAGTTATGAGAAGTAGAACAATTCCTGAGTTGCACGTATTGATAGACAATTGGTTTTATTATGCTTTTTCTAACAAATATAATTATACTACAGAGATAAATGACTTTAATACAAATAGAATTTATAAAGTAAATGCTAAGCAAGCTGCTTTAATGTTAATTAAATTATTTGTTAAAGTAGTAGGAGAAGAAAGTAGAGTATTGAAAAGCTTTAAGGTATCATCTATTATAAGATACGAACAAGGTTTAGCTAGTTCTATAAATAGATTATTTCTGGATAGGGGAATAACAGATGATTTAACTAATGGTATTTTTAATTCAATACCTGAGCTACCTACGTCTTTTACAAATAGTGACATGATGAAAGAATACTTATTGAAAGTTAATGATTTAAATAATTTATTTTGGTATTCTATTTGTAACTCTGGAAACTCTGTGGTAAGTACTACAATAAAAAGATTACAAGAAAGAGTATACACAGATAAGTATTTGGATTTAACAATATATGGTTCTGAATCTAGTATTGAAGCTAGACTAGAGCATGAGGGGATAGATTATGTAATAACTGATAACTATGATTATATATCAATGATGAAGTTATTAACAAAAACTTTTACTGGATTAGGATTCAATACTACAGATGAAGATAATTCTGATATTGAAAAATATATTAGTTTAATTAAAAAAATAACTTCTTATAGTTTACAAATCATTCACAATCCAATAACTAGTAGTTCTATAGAATCTCCATATACAGCAGAAGAAGTAATAATGCTAAGCAATCCATTGATTAGTTGCAATAGTGCTAAATTTAATCCTTTGGAGGATTTTAGAGGTTCTTTATTTTCTAAAGAATTTAAATGGTTAGATGTTTCCAATCCAGAATCAGAATCTGCTGAAGTTGTAAAACCAGTATGTGATGGAATGTTTGGATTTAATTATTTTATAGACAGAAATGACTATAGAAGAAATAATAGTATAAACTTATCAATGTCTCAAGACTTTAAATGTATTTATGCATATAGCAATGAGCTTGAAGTTGAAGCTTCTGTAGCTAAGAAAACTTTTATAGAAAGTTATGTTTCTGAATTAGATTGGGTGGATGAAGAATTCTTAATCGCACATTCAACAACAATGTTACCATTAATATCTGATTCTAAAACTATGGAGCCATCAATAGGAATGTCTATTGATACTAGAGATGTAGATATCAATAACACAATGATTGATGCTATTGGATTTAACTTTAATAGAGAAGCAATAGATATAACAAATGAACATGAAATAGGAATAACATATACACAAAATGAAAATGAAATAGCTGTGCTAAATAAAGATAAAGAAGTAAATAACTTAAGCGATTTAATTTCTATCAATATGTCTATAGATTTAAGTGGAGTAGAACTTATCGATTATCAAGAAATCGAGGATGTGATATTATTTACTGGAGAAGGTGTGATTATTAAAGATAGTCTGGTAATTACAGATTATGACGATACAGAAGTATAATTAAATTTTAAAGGATTTAGATATGGCAATTGACCCTAAATACAAACCAATATTTACTCTAGTAGGATTAAACAAAATAGCTAATGCTATAAATACTGGAGTAAAAATAGAACTAAAGAGTATGGCATTAGGAGATGCAAATGGAGTAGATTATACTCCAACTGAATCTTTAACTGCGCTACAACATGAAGTAATTAGATTTAATCTAAGAACTTTATGGTACGAGAATATAACAGCTACTAATAAAACAATTTTAAAATTTACTGGTATATTAGAACCTGGTTTAATTAGTAGCAAAACAGTAAGAGAAGTAGGTGTATATGATAATGCTGGAGATTTAATTATAATCTTTAGAATTCCTGATAGACAAATTTTATCAGAAGGCAATATAGCTACAATGTTAGATTTAACATTTGGTATTACCTTATCTAATAATAGCAATATATTTATGACTCTGGGAGAAAATACTGGAGACTTTACAACATTAACAGAATATAATGGACATGTTAATAACTTAATGAATCCTCATGGCGTTACAAAAGCTCAAATACTTTTGGGAGAGGTAGACAATACTGCAGACAATGTTAAAAATGTATTATCTGCTACAAAACTATTTACGCCAAGATGGATAAATGGATATAGCTTTGATGGTACTGCAGATATTGGAGTAGATTACAGAGTTCAAGATTTTTGCAATCAAGCAAATCAAATATTAACTGGTGGAGGAACAATATCAAATTCATCTACATGGGATGTAAAATGGTCTGCTAGATTTATTGTTGTATCATCTGGTAGAGGTACAAAAACAGCCACTGAGGGATATTTCTATATTAATATGCCTCCACTAGATACTGCAATCACCGGATTAGGTGGAGCAATAAATAGAACTGTTACTGCAAATGGTATTGAGATAAAAGGCTGGGAAAGTTTATACTATATATTGCCAGTAGGTCAATCATCTGCTAGTATTGCAGCTAATTTTAGAATAGTTTCATATTTATCTAACGTTGAAATACCAGGACATTGGATTAAGATATGCACAAGAAATTATGATGGATTGTATATTGAATTTGCAAATGGAACAAGTTTAAGAAATAATTCAAGCATTGATACTGCTCTTTATGATGTTTTAGGAGCAG
>JACCDZ010751333.1_pt1 | contig 14407 bp, 8 predicted proteins | sample 7449551 | NCBI WGS metagenome assembly JACCDZ01 (sample SAMN15323452, study PRJNA562643) | freshwater metagenome | isolation source: river surface water | place: USA:Blue River Watershed | collected 2017-08-18 | reverse complement strand
GCTATAACAGCTATCTCTTTATAATTGTTAAATATATTTATCAGTAATTGTAAATTATTATCATCTGGATTAATGATAGCATCAAGTATTATACCTAAAGTAATAATGATTGATAATATCACAAAACCAATTACTATTGCTTTAATTATAAAATGCATTAATCTTCTATTTTCTACATCTGCTACAGTTTCTGATTTTGTATTATTAGTAATTTTAGTACTTTCTTCTACTTTATCTAAAAGATAATTATCTAGTTCTATTAGTTCTCTTAAGCTTAGATTCTGTATGGTAAGCACTAAATCTTCTACTTTATCTAATGGTTTTAAATGTTTATCAATTATAAGTATATCATTTAGTTTTGTATAACATAATGTAATAAATACATTTTTATTTAACATACACTCTAATAAAGTATTATCCTTATCTAAGGTACACAATCTATCTAAGACGCTATTTAATATATCTTGTTGCTCCTTTGTAGTATTCATCATTATTCCTCTCTATGATAGAATACGTGGTCATAAACACCATAGCAAATGGCTAAGCTATCAATGCTATGCTCATCCAAATATAATAAATCAATATCACCAATATTTTCTATCTCTTTATAAATATTGATTACTTTTTCTTTAACATGATCTTTATCATGATTACCTTTTGCCTTTACTGATTTCTTTACAGTAGGTGGATCAATAGATAATAACAATAAAGAATTATCATACTCATTTAAGGCATTTTTAACTACTTCAGTAATTTCTTTAATAGAACCAAAAGCGCTAGGTGTTCTACTACTATAAAAAGGTGATTCTATACACACTGTGCATGGTTTATTATATTCAAATTCTTTATATAATATTTTACTTAATTTTTCTAACTTAGCTAATCTTTCAGTTTTATTTTCTATAGTAGTATTACTTAAAATTAACTTATGACAATTTACAGTTAATGATTTATATTTTTCAATTTTAAATGTATCTACATTGACAAAAATAAAACTAATTCCGATAACTAGTCCGGGATCTATTCCACAAATCACGAAGTAGTTATCGGAATTTAGGTCACTGGTAATCAAGTTACGGGATCTGTGGTTGATATCCAAACATTGGTTCAGTAGTACCAATGTCTAGTTCAATATTAAAGCCTAAACTTTGTTCATATGCTGAAGCAAAGTAGTTGGCATTTAGATTAATTTGCGTAGCAATAAGCTCTTTAAAATTAACCGTATTATTACCATTTGTAGTAGTACTAATTACTCTATTAATACCAGTGCACAATGCTACTTCAGATATAATACTCAATCTAGTTGTATTGTACATAATACTAGCTACGTTACGATATTCTTCGGCATCAAATTCTGTAAAAGGAATAGTAATAGAACATGATACTCTAATTAGTTCAGCATTTAAAATGTTTACATTAGTATTTAAGAGATCAGGTGGGGTAGGTGATAAGCATTCAGGACCAGGTACATAACTTTCTACAATTTCAGTACCATCATCTTGTTTAATAATTTTAATTAGTTTAGTCTCAAGATCATCTTTAACAATTCGTTTACCATAATACGCATACCAATCTTCACCATTAAATTGTACTATTTTTCTAAGACAATACTGCGCTCTTTGTTCTAATGTTAAATCATTAGTTAGTTGTCTTAGAACAAATGGCATAGGTTTATATAATGAAGCATTTGTAGATTTAAATAATACATCACTAGGGAATGCAATATTAAATGTGGTATTAGTCATTCCGTGTCCGCCAATACCAATACAATAGCATTCTAAATCTGGCATTTCATTTGGTGCTATGCCAGCATCAGTTAAAATATCAAATCTTTCATTTAATGTAGTATTTGGTCTTAGTTTAAATGGTAGTCCTACAAACTTCTGAGTTTGTAATTCGGCACCCCAAGGTGTACGTACACAACGTTCCATCACTGCTCCTTAACGATATAATCCATCTGGTTTATTATTAGTATTAGGATCAATAACAGCTGGATGATCCAATAAATATTTTCTTTGACAATGACTATCAATGGCCATATATTGCTCATATAACTCTGGTGATAAAATTGTTTTAGGATCTAACCCGGTATTTTTAACTACTACTCCCACACAAGGATCAGCATATCTTTTATAGTTGTTGTTTGTTTTTAAATTAAGGTCTACAATAACTTTTGCTTGTGCTTTATGAAATCCTTTAAAATTAATTTTAATATCCCAGTCTTCAGTACTTATCATTTTATATTCTATTTTTTTAGTACCTTTACTATCAAATCTTGTTAAATCTACTAAGTAGTTATCTATGTAAAAAATAGAATCACTTCTAGATTTAATACTGGCTGGACGTACCATAGGGGAATCTACTTCTAACGTTTTTTCATATGCCACTTCTTTAACAAATTGTACACTATAGCTACTTAGTTGTTTCATAATGGCTATCATTGCTGCTTGAATACGACGAATAGATATGTCCCCATATTCAGTTAAGCCAGTAGCAGTACCTAGAATCGTTTCTGCTAGCTCTTTGAAGTTGTCAGGAGTAAATGCATCTAAATTAATTCCACGATCTCTAAGCCAATCTGTGTACAAAATAGGATTATCTTTACCGTAGAAATAACAAGGGTTATCACTATAAAACCTAGACATTACGATTTGCATTAACCCACGATGGTAATTATTCTCTTGTAAAAATGTTATTTTATTTTGTATTTGCATACACTCGTGAATAGCTTTACATGTCATAAAGAATTTTTTAATAGAAATAATTTTTGTAATGATAGGTTGTCTAGGATAAATAAAATCGATTAACTTAGTATCTATATATGTTTTCTTTATTAACCCCATTAATTCACTTTTACTTACCATAGGTACACGTTGTACACGACATGCCATAAATGGTGGTATAATATCCACTGGAACTTGATAGCCTTTATATAGGCAATATATAAATAATATAAAACTATCTTTAGCAGATAATGTTAATTTTTCTTCTAGCATTGGGTATTCAATTTCAGAATAAGCAACGTATTTATTTGTATTGGCTAAATTAGCCCAATTATTTATTAAAATATGTTCAAGTGTATAGGCAGACATTTCACTAGTATCTACTACACTACTTTCTAGTACTTTAGTTAATTCTGTATTACTAGGACTCCAAGTATTTTTATCATCAATTTCTAAAATATTATCTTCCCTATAAATAGAATTACCAATTGCTTCTGGTTCTTCTTTCTTTAGCATTTCTCTAGTAGTTACATTTAAATCTAATTTAGCTGGAGTAATAGGATTAATATTATTTTTATCAAATCTACTATATGGTAATAATTCAGCAGGCATTTTATCAGTAATTTGCCGCATGACATATTCACCAATTGGTAATCTTCTTTCTGTTAATAGATTATCTACTAATAAAGTAAAAGTACTTTTTCTTCCAGCATACCGTTCGATATAATTAATATTTCGGTAAAGAAATAATACTTGTTTTCTAGTCAAATATTTATAGTATCTATCTAGATAACCATGACTAGCAAAGTACTGTTTAATATGAAAACTGTGTGCTTCATTTGTTTTACATGCTTCTAATCTTAAGTTCTGTATAGTAGGTATTAAGTTTAAATAAAAAACTGCCAAGAACGCATGTAAATAATAATCATCTACTAAGATATATTGTGGGTTAAACCATCTTTCAAAATATCCGGTAACATAACTTTGTAATCTTTCTATAAAAGAATATTCGTATTGTTCAACTAAGTCTGAAGGATACCCTAGAATAGTGTAATTATCACTTTGCACAGCTTTATCAATATCTACTGGATATAAAATACCTAGTATTAGTAATTCTTGATTAGGGTACTTTTCTACTAAGTTATAATATAACCTAGTACCAAATCTATATGCACTAGCAGTAGCAACATGTTCAGATAAATTTTCTTTAGTAAATTCTATTTCTTCTAGTGTATCTGTTGAAGTAATTGTCATCATTACGTCAGTATAATGATATACGCCTGATAAGTTAAGATAATATTTCCAAGTATGTGGTTGAGTATAATCTATTTTATCTGGACCATATACAGCATCTACGTAATTATTAATAATGTTAGCTATATAAGTATTTTTAATTATTATAGTTTTAGCTAAACGAACACAATCTTGATCATATACTAGTAATTGATTTTCTGTTACCATATAACGAGTACTCCCTCAGAAAGGATAGTAATGACATCTTTTATTCTAGGAATGTTGCCTAAAAGTAAACCAGTAATAAATTTAACACATATGCAAAATAATGTGGATTTTTACGCAGTATTATCTAAATTAAATCAAAGTCATAATCAGCGCAGAGTGTACGATCATAAAGGTAATATCGCAATTGATACTACCAATATTAACGATATACAAGCACAATCAGCAAAGATTGCGCTAGATTCAGAGGATGTTAAAACATTTAAAGCATTATTACCAGACATTAAATTAGCAGAAGAAATTTTTGTATCTGCTATTACTTCACCTAATGACATGGTGACAGAAGAAATTAATCATTACATTAATAACGATTTTTTACCAGCACCAACAATTGCTGCTATTATTCATTTAATTAGAGATCACTTTGAAAAGAATCAAAAATTACCAGCGCAAATAAATAAAATATTAAGAGAATGTTTATTTGGTACTGGTGCTGAAGCGTATGCAATTATTCCTGAAAGTACACTAGATAATATTATTCATAATGCTACGCATACTGACGTTGGTGTAAAGAAAAATATTACACTAGAAAATTTTAGTTCTTCTAAAATATCTAATAACACTTTTTCTAATGTAGGTATTTTAGGTAGTCTTTCTACTAAAAAAAATAATACTGGAAAAGAAAAAACGCAGTACGAAAAATCACTAGAAGCACGAGCTATGTATGCAGGCCAGATCTCCGATTCTAGATATACGCTTAATATTAGTTTAGAAGAGATTGTAGATACTTCAATTCTTAACGAGCAATTTACTATCAAACCCACAGGTATATCGCCAATTACTTTTTCTGATAATATTAACATTTTAGCATTACCAGAAACAAGAAAAAGAGTTAGTAGTATTGAACAAAAACAAATTATTAATAATTTGTTTTGTAATTACAACATAGGTAATGAAAGTAAAGAAATTAATAACTTTAGTAATAATGATGGAGTTATTTCTGATAGAGAATTAATTAATAGAATGTATGTAAAAAGAAAACAAAAATATGAGCAAATTAGCTCATTAAAATCGCCAGACCAAATTAATAGAAAAAGTCTTGGTGCTCCATTAGAAATTAAATTACCACCCGAGTCAGTTATTCCAGTATTTGTACCTGGGTTTCCAGAGAAACATATTGGATATTTTTTAGTAATTGATCCAGAAGGATACCCAGTATCTAAAGATAAAAAATTAAACTACTTTAATGAATTTGGTAGAATTCTATCTCCCACTAATCAAGCTACAATGAATCAAGAAAATAATGCAAGAGCATTCTCTTTATTTAATGGTAGAGAAGATTTAATTCGTAGATCAGCTACACATACATTAAATTCATTTATTGATATTTTAGAAAAGAATATGTTAGATTCTTTTAAGAATGGTTTAGTAGGAGATAATGTAAAAATAACACGTAAAGAAGAAATCTATACAATTATGCTAGCAAGATCGCTAGCTAATCAACAAACGCAATTGCTTTATGTACCAAGAGAACTAATGGCATACTTTGCTCATGATTATCACCCGGATGGTACAGGGTGCTCTTTGTTATATGATCAAAAAATTATCCTTAGTTTAAGAACAATGTTAATGTATGCTGACACTATGGGTAGTATTAAAAACTCTATTGCTGATAGTTTATATAATGTTAAATTAGATCCTGATGATCCCGATCCATCGGTAGCAATTGAAATTGCACAAACTGAAGTCATGCGTGGTAGATCAGCATACTTCCCTGCTGGTATATCTGACCCTTCTACGCAAATTACTTATTTACAAAATGCTGGGATGCGTTTTGGTTATAGTGGTCATGATGCCATACCAGATGTAAGTTTTGATGTATCTCAAACTACTACTAATTTCCCTGGTACTGATAAAGATCTAAACGATAGATTGTTTAAACAATCTATTATGGGTATGGGTGTTCCACCAGATGTAATTGATAAGATGCATGAAATGGAACTAGCTACTAGCGTAGTAACTAGTAATTTGTTATTAAGTAAAAGAGCTGTTAAATGTCAAGATATCTTTGCTCCACAAATATCAGAATTCTTAAAATTAAGAATGTATTATGACCCAAATATTACTAAAAAAATGTTTGATATTGTACACCCACTTAAAAAACATTTTAATCATCCTACTAGATTAAAAGCATTAAAATCTACACTGAAGAATAATGAGTTAGAAATTAAAGATGATAACTGGAATGATATATGTATTGATATTGTTAATGTAATTATTGATTCTTATTACATGGAATTTCCTAAACCTAACTCAGCTACATTAAAAGCGCAAATGACGGAATTAGAAGAATATGAAAAAGCAGTAGACAAAACTTTAGACTATATTCTTGGCGAGTATTTATCCGAAAATAGCATAGGTCTTCAATTACAGCAAGAAGTGGCAGCAATTAAAGATTCTACTAAATCATACTTTATGCGAGACTATATGGTTAAGAGAGGTATTCTACCAGAAGTATTTGACCTGATGAATACTAATAGTGACGGTACAGCTAAACTAGATATATATCGTTCTCAGCACGATCACCTCAAGTCTATATCTCGAACTCTTTATAGTTACTTAATTGCTAACACTAGTGTGATAAAAATGAATGATAAAATAGCTAAAATATTAGAAGATTTAAAACCGACTACAGATGATAATAGCGATTCTTCTACAACTGATACTACTAACAAGGATGATGCTGATAATGAAACATCAGAAACTCCTAGTGATAATAATGGTGATGGTATGGATATGGATTTTGATAGTTTATTTGGTACTGATAATGACACTTCTGATGATAAGCCAGAAAATAAAAAAGATGATGAAACGGAAAATAAAAAGAATTTAAATGAAGAAGAACCTGAATCAGATACTACGGAAGAAGATCCTAAAGATAAAAAAGATTTACCTACTGAAGATAAAAAAGAATAATATCAATTAATCTGGAATAGGACACACGCATTTGCGTGTGTCCTATTCTAAGCTTTATTTAAATGCTAGTTTGAATTACAGCTACTTCTAATTCATCATTAAAATATTTAATTTGTTTAATTTTTGGCTCTTGCTTAAGATCGGATTGATTAGTATATACAAATTTTACATATAAAGAAGATAATGTTCTATCATTCAGAAATCTGTCTTGCGCAATACTTACTAGTCCTTTCGCTACATTGTTAATAAATGCAGGAATATTAGGCAGTGTAAAAGTAATAGCTATATTTTCTTCTACTAAGCCGGTAACTCCATGAATAATATTATCAATTACTCTTTCCGTGTAATGAATATCTTCGGTTGCAATATTTTCTGTTCCTGTTTGGTATACTGGAAATTTCTTATATCCTACTGTTTGATATATATCAGTCATAATACTGCTACGTTGATAATTGTTACTTACTACAATTACAACGTCTGGCTGATCGATATCTAAATTAATTTGTTGCATGTATATCTCCTAAATCTTATTTGGTAGAAATAGTGTATTGCCCTGGTGCCCAATATGCTTCAGATACATAAAGTCTTACGCAATCTAATGTAACTATTGTAGCTCTACGCGCACCAGTAGATTTCATTACTTGCGACATTGAATTGATTAAATGTTTTACAGCCTTACTTTCATTTGTCACAATGCTTGGAAAGTTTCTATCATAGAATTCAATTTCTAATTCTTGATAAGTTACATCTACAGATACTAACAATTCTTTTTCTTTAATTGTAATTTCATTTTCGTCTACTGAAATAATTAAATCTTTTGGTAATTGTTTATTTTTAGCTTCTAACAAAGTCAACATTTCTTTTACATCATTATTTGTTGTTGCTACATTCACAGCTTCAATATAATCATTAGCAAAATTATCAATCTTTACATTAATACAACTCATATTTCGATAAAATTGTCTTTGTACATGCTCAGTAATAATATCATCAAGAATAGACAACACTCCAATAGAAAGAGTGTTTTTTACTTTATTACTATCAGTAATTTCTTCTTCACTGAGTTTTTTATATGCCGCCACAAGAATAGTGCTTAGCTCAGTGAGTGACTTATAATTGTTATATTCATTAATAATAAAATTTACCACATCCATAATACTAGGTGCCACTGGCAATGTTTTAGTAGTAGTTACAGTATAATGATACGCGTGTGGAGTGCCATCCCAATTTTTAGCGGCATGACTAATTAATCTAGTTATATAGCTATCAGTTACACAGATTGCCTTAATGCCACTAAATTGGTCAACGGACATTTCTTTAATTTGAAACTGACTAGTAATTTCTTTTTCTACTAGTACAGTATTTCCATCTACTTCTTTACTAGTGTGTACTAAAATAGCTTTATCACCAGATAGATACTCATTTCGTTCCAGTGCCCATTGACCCTTTTGTTTATCTCCAGTTAATTTTAGGTTATTAATATCAAAAGATAATCTTCTCAAAGTGATCTCGCTTCCATTAAATTCAAAATCACATGTGTACGGATTATTCAGAATTGCATAACGTACTTTTTCATTTGGTTTAAAAGTAATAAATGGTGCATCATTTGGAATTGACTTTTGTTGTGTTGGCGTAGTTATAGTTTGTTTTGGTTGGTTTGTATCAGCCACAATACTAACGTCTACATCATCTTGTAAATATAAAGGAATGTTATTATTTGTCTGTGGCATTTGCTGAGAAGTACCAAACAAACTCGTGTTGTTAACATTATTTTGATTTTGCATTTGTGTAACTCCAGCAAAAGGATTATTGTTATTAAAACTATTATTTTGCATACCACTAATGTTGCGATGCGCCATTCTATATCTTGGTAGAATTTCATTTTCATAATCAGTTAGTCCAGCACTAATATGTGCTTTTGCGGCATCTGCTCCTGCAGCAAAACTAATACCGGCAATAAATGATTCTTGTACACTTTGAATCTTTTTAACAGACAAACAAATATGCGCACTAATTGTTTTAGTAATAATTACTTTAAGAATTTGATCAATGTTGTTTTGACCTTGGTTAATTAAATCTTGCGCAATATATACTACAATTTCAAAAATATTTGCAGGTCCACACCCATTATTATTTAACATTTGCTTACCTGCTTCATTATTACTTAACACTGCCTGTATATATGTTACATATAAATTTTTTACTGTAGGATTAAGGTCTGGGGCTTGACTTACAGTAGTCAGTAAGTTTTGAAATTCAGCAATAATCTGTTGCTGAATTCTTTCTTTTAATTGTGGGTTAATCATACATACTCCTTATGTTCTTTGGATCATTTTTTCTACTTTGTTTAACAGTTCAATATGAGGATGGTTTTCATGTACAATATGCCCATTCTCTGTTACTACATATGGAGAGATCATTGCTCTACCAGATGGCGATGATTTAGGTGCTGTTAAGAAAGATCCCACTGCTGCTACACTGGTATGTAGACATTGATTAGGATCACTTGTAACAATTTTATTATTACCAGTATTTGCTAGATCTGTTTGAGGAATCATTTTAGTTGTAGTTCTAAATGCTAAGTTAGGGTTGACTAACGATAAATTAGTTAAAGCTTGGTTCTTTCCAGAACCAAGCGTATATACTAATCCGTCTCTAATTAATAAACTAATACAATTTTTAATTACGTCGTCTTGTGTTAATATTGTTTTCTTTTTCATTAAGGCTTGTAGTTTAAATTGTATATTAACAATTGCATATTGAATATCATAAAGAAGATAATACAATACTTCTAAATCTTTATTCCAAATACTACTTGCTTTACTAAAGCTATTTTGTAATATATTATTGATATTTTTTGTAATGAATGCAAACAATTGATATATGTCAGTAACAAATAACAAATCTGGATATTGATGTGATTCTCTAAATTTTTCAATTACCAATGCATCTACATAGCTATCTAATGACTGCATATGAGCATCCATTAAGTCATATAGCTTAGCTTCACTATCCTCACCAATAACGTTTAAATATCCTAATAATATCATCCACATACGAGATTCGTATTTAAGTTCGTAATTATTAATATATTCTGCTTTAATACGAAATGGAAATGTGTCAGTAATGTACATTAAACCAGTTACTAGTGTTTCAGCTAACAAAGTATTTTTTTTCTTTCTTACACAAATAACTAATCCCGGTTTTTCATAACTACCTTTAAAACATGTTTTTGGTTTTACTCCAGCAGATTCGTAAATATCATATTGATTACTTTCGCGATAACTTTCTAATTGTGAGTCTTTATTATCAGTAACAATTATATCTTCTTTTTTAATATTACCAAATATTTCCATTGTTTTTAGAAAGCCATATTTACAAAACATGTAATGACCAGTACTAGTTTTTCCTCTAACTAATACTCTTTGATTAGGTGCTGCATTCTTTTTATTATAATTATAAATATTAGAATAAATATATTGCGCATTATAATCTTTACCATTAAGAACAATATGATGAATATCTTTTTTAAATGTTAATCTGGCTCTAGTTAATCTGACAAATATATCAGATAAACCTACAGAAATACATGGGTCACTCAAAACAATATTACCAGTCCACGCAGTACCATTTAAGTGAAAAATATTTCCTGGTCTAATAAATGGTAATTTTAATGTAATCATGGGAGTTACTGGCTTACCATTAAACTTAAACATTAGCTCAGTAGTATAAATATCAGATCTAGTAATTTCTACAGCTTTTTTTACTTTACTACTAGCAGTACGATTTACTATCAAATTGAATTCTTCATCTGGTGTTAACTTTCTAATACCACAGTATTCTAAGCATGCTGGAAATTTTTTAGAGATTACAAGCATAAGAGAATTAATTCTATCCATAATCAAATGGTTCTGTGAATGACTAAACCCATTACATACTTGCTTATTCATTGGTACTGCTTTTTCTCTTAATTTACCAAGTAATAAAGGGTCCATAATTTCTCCTTATTAATATTTATTTACCAAAGAACTTTGATATGGCTAGTGTTAATGTAATAACGCCTAGAATTATAGTTGGTATTTGTTTAGCATTATCTTGTGCGTCTTTTCGTACATATGTGTTATAATCATATTGATTTTTAATTTTTGTTAGTTCTGCTTCTGCTTTACTTTGAGAGTCTTTTGCTGCCTGTATTTGTAAATTATATTGATGAGTTAGTTCTGCTATTTCAGCTTCTTGTTTTAACTTCATCTGAGTAAAACTCATTTTAGATTCTTCTAAATCAGATTCTAATTTTTTTAGTTTTACTTTATTAGCTAATTCTATATTACCTTTAGACGTAGCTTCTTCTTCTGTGTTAAATAATCCTAAATCTGTAAAATGTGCATATGAGTAATAAGTAACCTCATCAGACACTGCAGTATTTAATACATATATTCCATCTAATAAATTTTTATCTTTTCTTGGTGTAATCTTAGCAATACTACCAGCTATTGATAAATATTTAGGAGATAATTTATCATTATTATCTATAATGTCAATAGCAAACCTAAATGAATTATTTTCTAATTCAGTTACTTCATGGTTAGTATATTGGTTCATTTGTGATTGCAAACTGTATGGGTGTCTTGGTATAATATTGCTATCACCAATATGAATTAAAATATCAATGTCTGGAACATATACCGAATTTGAAAATTTAGTTAACCCCGAGTATGGTATATCATAGATTAGCGATAAAGAAAGTTTATTTCTTAAAAAATTGTTTTGTTGTACTACTGTATCTAAAAATTGTTTTTTCATTATTCTTAAACAAACGTCTTGTTCTAATTCTGTATTAGTTAGGGAAGAAAAAAATTTATTTAATTTAGGTATCATTAAGTGATTGAATTCTAAAGTAATAATAATCTTTAGATCACAATTAACCACTTTATTTTCTGGTAATAACTCAATAACAAAATCATTTTTTTCTCTGATATAAATTGGTACGTGCGTGTTATTTATATAACTTACACTTGTTCTGTACATTGCTTCCTGTGAAAGCTCTATATCAGTTGGTATTCTAGGATTACTATGGTAATTGTAATCAACTGCTGGTGTTGCAAGTGAGTCCATTTATAGCTCCCATATTACTCAATATAGTAATATATGTTTGAAATAAAATAAGACATAAAATAAAAGGGTACGGATACCGCACATGCGGTATCCGTACCCAGTTTACTTTATATTGATTTCTTACGGTGCAACATTAACATCCAAGAATGTTTTCTCGGTGAATGCCTTCGGCAGATTTTTCACAGTAAAGATAATCATTACTGGACAATTGACAAAATGTTCAAACGACGGAGTAACAGTCGTTTCACGCGAGATTTGTCCATTACGTGTTACTTGCTGATTAAACACAATTTCAGGACGCCAGATGTGTGAGCCAAAAGCCATCGGATCAACAACACCATTTGATTCCAGAGACGGTTTGAAAGTACAAATAATCAAACCTTCCATTAATTCATTGACAGTAGAGACTGTCTGCATGTTAAAATCGTTACCCAGCGAACGCAAATCGCCAGTAGTCATCAGGAACTGGGAGATCACCTGATCAGTACCAACGGTAACAATCGGAGGTTTCGTGTCAGTGCCAGTCATAGTGTCGTAAGCAACCTTGTATTCAGATTGCTGATAGGCCAGATATACTTCGTGACGAATATTATTCATTAGCACTGCACTAATGTTTGCATATGCATCTTTGGATTCCAGATTATTCAGATGCTTAGCCAGATCAATTTCAATTTCCTTGAAATAAGGCTGGATCAAATATCTTGCAATACCAGGAATATTATTTGCCAGAGTAATACCATCAGCCGACGGAGTGGCCTTGCGCTGACGCATGGTGTCACGGAAGCTGAAGAGTTGGTCAATGGCTGCGTTAGTGGAAGTAACGCGACTCAGGGCCACCAGACGAGTTAGATCAGGCACTTCCCGTGAATCATTGCTAACGGGAGGTCTGACCACGGACAGTGGTGTACCCAGCTTGATAGTACGGATTTCTGTGAAACGGCGAGCATCACACAGACGGCCGCGTTGTCTTTTGTTCAGGTTGGCGCGGCGAGCATCAACGTCATACGCAGCCCACACTGAATTATCAATAATCGCCTTTAATTGATCAAATACCGGGCCAGATAAAGGCATTTCTTCCATTTGTTCATTAAACAGTTTATTGATCTCGGGGCGACCAGTGCGCAGGTTAACAGTCTGAGTTTGCAAATTGACTTTACCAGTAATAGGACAAGTCAGTTGTAGAGTCAGTTTATTAGTAATTAGCGCACCAAAAATAGTAGATACTGGACCAGCGCCATTAGCCACATAAGTCTTAGCGTCTTCCCAGCTGATAATAAATTCCTTGTTATCAAAATCGATACCAAGAGTTTGATTCATTTCTTGCGGGTGCGGGAATGCAGTCGCTTGATACATCTCTTTAACATAATACTTGAATGCTTCTTTTTTAGTATTATCAACAGGATCAGTGACTTCCAGATAGACATTTTTCAGTCTAAAATTACGATCCAGGATATCAGAGATTTCGGCTTTACCAGTAGCTAGCAAAGCTTCAGTTTGTGAAATAGAAATAAGGTTAGTAGATTTATCAAATGCTAATGGACGAGTAGTAACAATTTCAGTAGTACCTGACACAACTACGTCATGTGCTGGCAATACCGGTGATTTTGTGAAGTGTTCTTGATTTTGTGTATCACCAGTATAAACCGGGATTACAACTAGTTCATCTGCACGCAGAATTGAGCTGTCGCGGTATGCCCGTACCAGTGATTGTTGACGTAGCTGACCAGCGTCACCAGTGGTATCATATTTAACATCATTATGAATAATTGGTATTTCAATATCAATAGTAACACCCGGATCTTCCGGACCAATAACCGTAGTACCAAAAAATGCTTCAGCAAACGGATCTTGTCTAGCTGCGTTAAAATTATATCCAACAGTAACATTCATCATGTTACGATAATCTGCGTCGTCTTGATAACCTTCATTCGAGAAAGTAATTGCGCGTTCACCGGGAGTAAGGCCATTGATTAATTGGTGTTCGGTATCAGTAGGGATATTAGTTTTAGAGAATGTTTGTGTTGCCCATGCTTTATACGCTTCTACTGACGAACAACCAAGTGCGGCATATGATGCTGCTTCAATAGACGCATTATAAGACTTCATTTCTGCTTCTACTCGCTCAGCAGGAATAT
>JACCDZ011968486.1_pt1 | contig 14413 bp, 9 predicted proteins | sample 7449551 | NCBI WGS metagenome assembly JACCDZ01 (sample SAMN15323452, study PRJNA562643) | freshwater metagenome | isolation source: river surface water | place: USA:Blue River Watershed | collected 2017-08-18 | reverse complement strand
CCAACACAAGGAAGTCTTTCAGCGCATGGCTCGCGCTTATCAACCGATGATCGGTATTGACTTTATCGATGTAGAGAACTTCACCATGATCCTTGCCCCTGATCTTGAGAAAGCAGCCAAACAACAACTACGACAACCACAAACAGCTTAGTATACAGCCAGGCCACGTGGCCTGGCTGTATTACTTATTTTTTACCCATAGCAGGAAGTCCCATACGTGCAGCAAATGTATCGTAGCTATCTTTATCGTCGTGTGACGTTTCTCCAGGAACTACGTTAGTTGGCACTATGTCTTCACTAAGAGTAGAAGGAAGAGTACGTTGTTGCGATGGAATAACCTTAGGACCGACACTTCCAGCGATACGAGCAAACGTATCAAGCATGGCTGCGTTAGTTGCGTTGCTCTGAGTTTCGTTACGATTCTTCATCATTCCAAAACTTGACTTATCTGAATCATTCAACACACCACACAAAAGTGTAACTGTTTCTGGATTGTTAAAGTTCTCTGGGACAGCTAGTGTAGAAATTATTCTATCGCGTATAAGCTGATTGGAAGCAATGCGTGCTTCTTCTTGTGTCTGTGCAAGTTCTGATTGTTGGCTTGGAAGACCGGACATAAAAGCTCCTTTTTGAAAATTAGATTGACAATATATACTTTAGATAAGAAGTATTAGTTCTACCCATCACATAAGAAAGACCACCATGTTTGTAAAGATCCCTTTGGCTTTTCGTATCTTGAATTATCTCAAAGAACTTGTTAAGCCAAGACAAGAGATAATCAGCCTGCCTCCAGTTGCTGTTGAAGTCGTTAAAGAAAAGAACATTAACGATATTTTCCACAGTACTAATCAGCACATCTGGGTTGCCAGTTGTTATGAAAACATTATGGTTTATTGCAACGAGCTTGCAATCCTCCAGCGTGAGCTGAATAGTAAGAACAAGATACCACTTATCTACATTCAGCCAAACATGTATCAAGCCAGTGAATGGTTTGTTAATCAAGGAGCCTTAAAACCTCCTAAGAGTTCCTACGATTTATTCGTTTACAGGGTCAACTTACTTCAGTCTGAAGTAGAAAGAGCAAAAGATGAACTAGAAGCCAACCAAAACTTCACACGTAGTCGCAGTATTGCTCACTGTGAATACATACTCAGTAATGCAAACGAAATACTAAAGGAGCTTGATGGTGTCAGAACTCCAGAATGAACCAATCGGTTCAGTTGAGAAGATCGCCACAGGCGGTCCAGGTTGTTTGTTAGCTTCTATCAGGAATAGAATACTATATGAACGATCTGCTGACTGGGATGTCTTTTGCCTTATGGTGGATAGATACATAAGTACAGCTGGTATCCCTAAGAACAACAGAGCGTTAGCAAGCGTGAGAGCTAACGTCAGAAACGAAGTAACCGCGCCAAGCATGATGTGGCCTTCGTTTATTAAGTGTATGCTTTTCTTTGGCTTCAAACAGTTCTGGCTAGGAATCTCGTTTGAGGATAAGAAGGGAGAGCTGCATTATGTTGAAATCAATAACGTCTTCGATAAAAAGGAAATCAATCAATCATTATTCTACGGCAACGATAAAGCATATCGTAAGTCTAACAAAGACGATGCCGACAAAATCCCCAAGGAAGAGACAATCCTGTCTCGTCTTTCCGACATCATCCATGAAAAGATTATTGAGTCTGGTGCTACTGAAGATAGCCTCATGGAAGATTATGTTAGTAAACACTTTGTAGGTAAGAAAAAACAACCAGATACTTCTCAACTAAAAGGTAGCTTAAAGAAAGAGTTCAAGAAACCCAACATGAGTTGGAGAACTTTTATCAAGAGACTTAATTATGATGGAATAGACTACTTTGCCATCAAGGTAAGTGGTGTTAACTATAACAACATGATTGAGACTGTCGGCTTTGGTGTTAGTAATAACGCCGTCTACAGCTATACGAGAGAACAGCAAGAAGGAACTGATAATGCTGAATAAAGAAACACAAGACCTGATTGCTTTAAAAGTTCAGGCTGACAGGGCGTATTATAACAGCGATCAGGCTATCATGTCTGATGCTGAGTACGACTCCATCAAGGAAAAACTCCGCAGTACTCTGCTTGACCCACAGGACGTTATGACGGTAGGCATGCTGCCTGAGGCTGGTCTGACTACTGTTACACACAAGTCTCCTATGCTCAGCCTGAGGGTTGATCGCAACAGAGACGAGAAAGGTGCTATAGACTTTGACGCTAGAGTGTCTAAAGCAATTGGTAAGATTGCTATAGGTAAGCGCCACTATGTCCTTGAACACAAAGCCGACGGCATGGCTGTCTGTCTGAGATATATCAACGGTATTCTCTCCCAAGCTTCTACAAGAGGTGATGGGGTAAACGGTGAAGACATTACAGCTAACATCCTGCTAGTAAAGTCTATACCTAAAACTATTGATGTATACAGATATGGCAACGACATTGAACTATGTGGTGAGATTGTTTGTTTCAAGACAGACTTCACTGCATACAACATCGACTGTCTGAGACAAGACAAGTCAGTGGCAGCCAGTCAACGTTCGTTAGCTGTCAGACTTATCAGAACCAGGAACTTAACTGACGAGGTAGTAAAGTATCTTGAGAAGTTGAATTTCTATCTGTACACCGTTCCTGACAACGAAGGCATTATTGGTAAACAGTGCTTTCATTCAGACAGACTGAAGTTCTCTGAGTTTTCTAACCTGATAGTTAGTACTGGAGATTCTATTGAGGCACTCAACGATCAGATCAATTTCATGCTTAGACACAAGCCAAGTCAACAGATAGATTGCGATGGCTTGGTACTTAAAGTTGACCACACCAACGCTCAAAAGGCACTTGGTTCAACTGCTGAGTATCCTAACTGGGCTGTTGTGTTTAAGTATCCGGCCGTCAGTGATTCAACAAAGATCATTGACGTAGAATATAATGTCGGTCGAACTGGCGTTATTTCCGCTACAGCTATTTTAAATCCGATCAATCTCAGAGGTAGTACTGTTGAGCGAGTAAATCTTGCTTACGGCTCCAATACTTTTGATAATCTTGGATTAGAAGTAGGAATGGAAGTTGACGTTTGTCTTGCAGGTGACGTCATTCCTAAAATACACGGCGTGCGTAGCCGTCCTTCTGGAAGCTACAAACGTTACACCTATCCGACTAACTGCCACTGTTGCGGTGCTCCATTAGCACGCAGTAAAGGCATTGGGCTTGTTTACTGTAACAATGGATTTGACTGTGACGAGAAAGCTCTGAGTATTCTGAAGTACTTTGTCTCTAAGAAAGGACTAAACATCAAAGGACTGAGTGACTCTGGCGTAGAGCTTTTGTTTAATCGTTCAGACGTAAGAACTTACGTTGACTTCTTTAACTTAAGCTTAAGTTTGCTTACTGGCTTATTTGGCCAGAAAAACGGCACAACTATCTACGACAGTATTCAGGAGGCTAAAGAATGTACACCACAGTCTCTATTGTCGGCATTATCCATCCCAAGCTTAAGTGCAACTCTGGCTGACTATAGCGATCAGAGCATTTTTGCTACTGGAAAGATCAACTGTTTTAAAGGCTTGAAAGAATTTCTTACATGTTTTAAGAATGGCTCTCCTTTGCCGTTTTTTACCAAAATCAATTACAATCGAATCAAAATGTTTCTCTCTGAACCTAATGTTACAGCGGCGCTTGAAGAACTTGCAGAAGTTTCTGACAGCAATCTCCCACCACTACTGCCCTTTAACGGCAAGACCTTTTTGTTGGTCGGTGACTTTGAATTCAGTACTAAAGAAGAGTTGGAAGAAGTTCTTACTCTGGCCGGCGGTATTGTTATTGAAGACACTCCATCAATTGGACAGCATATCACTTACATCGTCCACGGTGTAAGGACTCGTCCAAGTCTTTTGAAGTATCTGAAAAACAACTACAAAGATTCCATCATCTTGGCTGAAAATACCAAGGAAGCTGATCTCTTTGAAGCTTTTGGAATCACTGTTCCAGAAGACTGGGAATAATTCCAACCAGGAGTTAATAAAATGTACAATGTTAACGACACTGTTACAATCGATGGTCTTCAAAGCCATTTCGATCTCAAAGTTATCTTTGCTTTTACGCAAGTCGTAAAAGAATGGGTAAAGAATACAAAGTACGAAAGTAGCGTAAGGCAATCTTCGTCAGATCAATCCACAGATACACAAGACCAATCTTTGGTCTGGTTGATTTCCAACATACCTGACTACACAACTTTCTGGAACAAAAGCACCAGAGTACGTGTTGGACAGATGCGTCTACAGTCTTCCGATAACGTCAAGAGACTTATCCTCAAGCTAACTCTTAATTTCTGGAGAGAATCACAAGCAGTACTAGCAAAACACAACATCATTGATAAGTTCCAACAGGAATGTACGTGTGTAACGTACCCTATAGAGGTCTATACGGAATCTAAGGATTTAAAGATAGACCAAGACAAGTTAAAGTATGTGGCTGAAATGTCTGCATATACGTCCCTACGTGAAGAACTGATCAAAGACGCTACAAGTATCCCAGAACTTGTGCCTTTGTTCTACTTCGCTCTTTTCGTCAATCAAGTAATGGAAGAATCGCTATCATGAGACTCACAATCGCCGAACAACTGACTCGTCTGAAACTGCAAACCAGCAAGCACAAGCAGTCTCTTTACAACATCAACTTTCACTCTGCGTTGAACCTGGGTGAAGACGGTGAAGACCACATCAACTTCTGGGACCAAGGCAAGACTCGTTTGGGACGTGCTTTGTGCCACACCACCGGCCTTCCCATCAACCACCCGATCTTCGGGCGTTTCAAGACTATGACGGGGTTTTGGAACTTCATCCTCTCACCAAGCAAGGATGACGAGCTGCGTACCCTCACAGGCCGCCCTCTGCACTCTTTGGTGAACCGTCTGACAACTCGTCACAACTCCAGGAACTCCGGTAAGGACAAAGGCGAGTACTATCACGTTCGTAACTTCCGTGCCATCATTTTGGATACGTACTACATTCGTGTGATGGCTTCTCCTGAAATCCGTCAGCTGCTTGCTGAATGTGACTTGGAATTCGATAGCTACTACATCCAGGCTGACAACGGTCTGCGTATGCGACATCGTAACTTCAAATGGTTTATCCCTATGCTGAACGAACTGCGTTCCGCTATCCAAGAAGAACGTACACCTGACTACGAGTTGTTTATGTCTGATCCTGAAATCGGTATCTATCACGACGTGATTCCTTCATGTGTGTCCGAAACTCTTGATGCTCGTAACCGGGCCAAGGCTGAACGCAAGCTCAAGCTTGAAATGGCACGTGAGGCCAAACTGCTGGAATCACACATTGCCCAGACAACGGCACCGACTGAAGCGGTCATCAGGACGACCGAAGTGGTTGCTGAAAAAGCCGACGCCAGTGTCACTGTTGTGACTGATGTTGCTCAAGGTATTGAACCTTCGTATACACTGGGTGTCGATACATCGAACAGCGTGTCACTGACAGCGTATCACGGTGAGTTTAAAACCATCCCTCAGGGTGTTATTCTCTATACTGATGGCCAAGGCAACGCTCAAGTCGAAGTTGTGTCGACTCAAGTTACCGCCGAAAGTGCTGAGTACGGGGTTATGCAGGACACGACAGGAGATGTTGAAGTCGAAGACAACCGTACCGACACGCTGGAAGTCACTGGCGAAGAACTTGCCGTTGTTGAAACGCCGCCTGTCGAAGATCTTGCTGAGTCAGTGCGCCGTGCTGCTGAAGAACAGAAAGAAGTCGGCAGCTTTGGCCAGAAACTGATGGGTCTCTTGAAGCCTTGATTGTGAAGTAAACATAACTCCTAGAAGGCTTTTTGGGCCTTCTAGGAGTTTTTGTCCATATATACTTTTTTTGGTATTGACATTCAATGCCTTTGTTAAAATCCTACCACTGAAAGTATAAAATGCATCCAATCAACATGAAAAACACATCCACACCAACGGTGTTGGAAGTAATTCCGGCTGACAAAATGACTCCTATATGGAATGCATCGGAACACGTAGACGGCTACGTGGTTAAGCCGCACGATCTCCCAGTATTCATTGACGACATCATGTTTACAAAAATAGTTCCTGGTTTTGACGGGATCTACGTCACCAACATTAACGGTGACCTGGCTAGTGTGGAGCGGACTGTTGTTCTTTCTAATACTGCCACTAACATGACTCAAAAAGTAATGAAGCCAAAAGTGTTCAAGAATACAGGCCATTGTTACGTTCTTTCGTATAAGGGTCAAGCCTTAAGATTTTCACGTAACGGTCTGATATTTTACAGTGGGTTCAAAAAGCCAACTTTTGATGAAAGTACTAAATTCCCCGTAGAGTATAAGGGAAAAAAGTGGATCTGCTGGCTGCCTGGTAATCTGTACCTAAAGGCCGCACTGGCTAGCGATGGAAGCGTACTCACTATGGAATCGATGACAATCAATAACGGCGACGTCTACGAGACGGCATACGTTTATAGTGAGGAGCACATGTCGGATATCGAAAAGTCCTGTCGGTATCGGAACAAAGAAAAGACAATACCGATGACAAGGATTGAGCTGAAAAACCTTGCCAGACTGAAATGCTTGGTCCTTGGTATTACGCCTTAAATCGCAAGAACTAAAGAAGAAGGGAACAGATCACTATGGAGTGACTGTTTCTTTTTTTTTTTGTTAGTAGAGGTAAAAATGGCTATCCCAGCAGTAAGATTTTCTGTCTTTGATACAGATACAAATTTACCAATCAGCGATCTAACCAGCGTAGAGTACGGCGGTGTATTAAACAACCCTATACTGGCTGAGCTAGCAGATATGACTGCTAAGTTTGAAGATATAACTAAAAATCTTTTTGACACTAAGGATTTACTTAGTTTTGATTTTCAAAAGAAGTTTGATGAGACTGTATTTGAAGTAAAGGGTATCCTTGGAGGAATAAAGGATTTTGCTAAGAGTACTATCTCTCAAGTAGAAAACTTCATCAAAGATCTCTTTCCTAATAACCCTATAGCGCAGTCTATTTTCTCTCAGATGACAGAGAAATGTCGTAAATCTGCAATGAGTAAACAAGGGTTCGGTAAGCCTTATGATGTTGGTTATAAATGCGGAGGTAAGACTAGAGCATCTGGTAATAGAGGATGTACTACTAGTAGCTTTAGTAATCTTCTTAATCAGATCACAGGTGGTGCTTATAATGGAATTCATCAAGATCTCAATAGTGCTCTAAAGGCTCTGATGGGCTTAGCTTCGTTTGGATACCGTATGAACATGTGCGGTGTCTTTAACGCTTTAGCTAGTGGCTTTGGACTAGGAGATAAAGGATTTCTTGCTAGGGCTGGCGCTGGTGTGCTTAGTGTCTTAGGTAATATCAGAAACCCATTAGGAGTCTTTGACTTAGCTAGTACAACTGCAGCAATGGGACTTAACGTTGTGGCTGAGCTGCCTAATGCTGCTAAGTCTGTGTTTAGTTCAGTGGCTGATAACTTCTTTCCTAAGAAGGATCTAGAGTCAGTTGGTGAGCGTATGCTTGCGTCTGCTGAGATCTTTGATTCTGGGTATGATTCGACAGATATCCTAGAATCTAACTCTGATGCTCTTCAGGAGATATTGGAGACTCAGGCATACGACCAACCGTTTAGTCTTGAAACTCCCAAAGACGACGATATCTCTCGTGCATATGCACAAAGTAAGATATATGAAGATGATCCTCCTGCCGTACAATACGTTCCTAAATGCGCATGTATTGAATACGATAAAGCTGTAGCTCTTTCTAGTTTTTAAAGCGTTATACACAGACAGCCCATAAAGGGCTGTCTGTGTAGTTTAACGTCCTGGTTGCGTTGCACCTGCGATAGAAGAAGACCCTGCTACGAAGTTCTCTAAGAACCCACCGATCATAGAGTTATCGTTAAAAGCCGACGCCATACGGTAAGGCGAGAACAATGACTGGAAGCTTACTGTTAGTTTAGCTAAGCTTATCATGGCTTTTGGTAGGGTATAGATCTGTGAATAGATATCTTGTCCAGCTAAGACTGCCAGATAGTCCATCAGTAAGTTATCTTCGTCCATAGTGGACTCAATGTATTTAGATACACCTGCTGCTGATAAAGGCATATGCATGATACTAGATAGGTCTGCAAACTTAAGTGACATTTCAATAGAAATAGCTTGTCCGGTGATAGTGAATGGCAGAGTAGAAGTCCCTCGTGTGATATCCACCTGTGTACACGCAGCAAGTCTGCTTTGGAAACGACCTCTGTCATATACTTCACAAAGCATTGGACCTCTATATGCTGATTTACCGACTGATAATGGCATCACCATAGCCATAGCACAGAAAACAGGAATATAAATATTCTGTAACTGTGAGTAGACATCTGGTTCTGGAGAAATCAATTTTATTTTGTAATTACCTTCACTTAGTTTAACCTGTGAAGATTCCCAAGCTTTAGGAATGTCAATAAAACCAGAACCAGCTAAGCCTTTTACTAAGTCATAAAGACCCATTGTTATGCCTGATAATGCACCTTCTGCTACATCCTTAACGCCATTCATAACAGCACCACTGGCTTCGCCGATAACACCTCCTATCAAGTTACCGTCGGCCATAGTGAAACGGATATCTCTAACCTGCTTCACACTTGAGTTGATAGACTGAGAGATAGCGGTTTCAGCATATGAGTTAGACCAGCCTTCAGCTACTTGTCCTGTATTTTCAACAATGAAACATACAAACTCAGCACCTTGTCGAATCTGTGCATCCATAGCAAGACGTAGTTCTGTTACCAGACCTTCCTTAGCGGGCATCTCTCCTTCTTCTATATTACGTATATCCTTTTCAACTTCACCTGAAGTCTGCTTACCGTCCTCTCCTGTCTTTACTTTACTCACCCAGTATTCGGTAGAGAACCATTTATTTATATAAGCACCAAGGTTAAAGCTCCAGTCACTTTTTTCAGTTCCATTGCGACCAGATTCAAAAGTACCAAGATAAGTTTTAATAGTCTTATCGCGTTTTTCTAAGAATCCATCGAGTGCAGTATAGTCGCCTTCTTCAAGACGCCTGTATTCTTCTAAGAACACATGGTTAGCTATGCGCTGAGCCCTAGTAGATACTGCAAAAGCATCTACGTAGTTATTCTCACCTAAGAAAATATCCGGCATCATTGCTCTTAGTTGATCCATTTCACTTTGGTCAATAGTAAACGGCATGCCTAGACGTGTATTTTCGCCTTGAGACTTAGCCCAGGTCTTAGGCCAAACACCTCTATTGATCATCCATGCAAAAATTAAGTTATTAACTGCTGACCAGTATACATGCATCGCTGGTTTTAGTGTGTAGAACTTACTTGTAGGCTTACTTACAGCAAACGAAATAGCCTGTATACCTAAAGAAAGAATAGCGATAGGTGGGAACCTTGTAATTCCCATATACGTTCCCCATGCTTTAGGAATCTCGTAAAGAAGTCCTCGTCCCCTACCAGTAGTTGCCATCTCAGTCATACGTGCGTCGTATGCTCTTGTGAGAAAAGACAATAGCCCAGTAAACTGAGGGAATCCACATCTAATAAAGACACGTTGAGCTGGTCTATCGATAGCCTCACCGTAGTAACGTCCTTTACCGTAGTTACCTCTAGTGCTATTTGGACTCACTGGGTTACGAACACCGAGTCTGTCTGTTGCAACTATGTCCGAATAAGCACAGAACTGAGGCTTAGGGTTTAAGCCAATGTTACCGCCTATTCGAGTATCTGTAAACTCTAAGTTTACGGTAGACCAATATCGATTACGTATAGTTTTCTGATCACTAGGATCATACGCATCTTCTCCAATAAGGAAAGCACCTCTTGCCCAGAGTCTATCAAGAGGTAGGAATTTCTCAGCAACTGACGAGGAGTCACGATTACTAAGTACTCCCTCCATAGGGACTGTTGTTTCGGGGTTTGTGTAGTCGTATTCAGCCATTTTAGTTCTCACTTAAAGTTTCTAAACCAAACAATCTCCTAGGGACTCAGGTCCCTAGGAGATGTTAGTGCATAAGTTATGCTCTTCGGATATCTACAGAAGGTTTGTAGCGCCTATCATCAATCATATTGTTTCCTGGTCTTTTGGGTTGACTAGGTTCAACATCAGATTTTGGTTGGGTCTCACCCTTGAGACTATTAGCTAACTCAGCAAACTTTTGTGGATCTATCTTACCATCGATAGACTCTAAGAGTTTGACCATAGCTTGAAGTGCTGTCAGTTGTTTACTGCCAAGATCTTCAAGGTTAGCGTAGTTGCTTGCGGGTTTAGTCGTAGTGCTTGCAGATGCTTGCTGTGCGTTAGGTGACACTGGATCCACAGGCGGAGCTATGTTGGCGCTTGGTCTAGGACTTGCTGGCGCTGCTGCTGTAGGTGCAGCTGGTGTTGGCGCTTGAGCTGGTGCTACGTTAGGTGTAACAAGAGGAGCTACATAACTATCTGGTCTAGCTCCTGAAGATGTCTTATTGAATATGTTATTAGGTAAACTGATACCATATTCCTGAGCCTTGTTAATAATCTTAGTGCGTATCTTGTCATAGAACTCACCAACAGTCAATAGCTTACCGTTACTATTAAACATGTTATAATTGGCACTAGCGGCTTTAGGATTAACCTTAGAAGCTATTTCGTTTGGATTAGCACTTAACATGCTTCTAGCGCCACCTGCTCCAAGGAAGTGGGCAAGATATGCATCAACAATGTTAACGTCAGGCTTGACCTTAGAGACTATGTTCATATTGGTTTTGATATACTCTCCAGCCATCAACGCACTAGCCATAGGGTCAGTTTGTTTAGCACTGTTATCAAGCCCATACTTAGGTCCATGTTTACTTAACATCTGCTTCCACGTTCCGTCAATGAACTGGAATAGACCTTTAGCAGAGCTAGTCTTAGCTGCGGCGTTAGCTTTAAACCCAGACTCAAGGGCAGCGAAGGTTTTCAATGTAGCACTATCAGTAGAAGTCATTTGAGCTGCTTTATCAATAGCTCTCATGACGTCTTCTTTAGACTGTGGGTTTATAGCACCCATGCCTTTAAGAGCGTCTATGTTTTTATTTGCAGCTACTACGTTAGTAGACATCAGTTTACCTGCGTCGTCTGAAATAGCGGCGGCACTTGTAGGCTGGTTCTGTGTACCTTGTTTTATCTCCTGTCTGGCTTGTGTGCCTGGAGTAGGAGTACTAGGACTTGCAGTTGGTTCTTTACTTGGTCCTACTGGCGCTGGTCCAGATACCTGTTCTTTGCTACTTGCACTGGCTTTATTAATAGCATCGTTAGTAATACCCATTGCTTTACCAGCGATACCTATTTCACCTTCGTTCAAAGGTTTATTGTTTACAGTAGCACCAGCTCCATAAAGAGCAGCATGAACATCAGCCAGACTACGTTTACCAAACGGAACACTTGGATTAGCACCTGCGCCACCGCCACCTTTGAAGAGACCTGCCTCAATAGCTTGCTGTGCAAACACACCGTCCTTTCTAGCTCTGTCTATGTTCAACTGGATACCAATAGGCTCAGCATGCCATGTTTCACCACCAACAGGTCTAGTGATACCGTATTTACGCATCAGTCCTAGCTTATCAAGCTCAGCAAGCTGAGTGCTAGATATGTCTACAGCAAGACCTTTCTCATGTAACGATCTACCAGGCTTAGCGGCCTTATGTGGGTATTTAGCATAAAGAGCTGCTTGTTGCTCATATGTTCTAAAACCTTCGTTTACATTTATAGACTTTCCAGTGATCTGTCCGTACTCTTGTGCCATTCCTGAGAGATGTTTCATGAACGCAGGATTAAGTCCGTTAAGACTAGTGTCTTTACCGACTTTAATAAACTGCATCCCGGCTCCACCATCAGCCACAGGACCACTCGCAACCTTAAGACCACCAGCTGGCGCTGCACCTGTCTTACTATCGCTTGTTGATGTAGTCTCAGGCGGTTTCTTGCCATCCTCAGCCGCTGTACTAAGTCCGTCGCCACCAATAGGTGTTCCGTTCTTCATAGCGTTACGGATACTACTTGACGCATTATCTGGTTTCTGCGCAGTAGCAGCGTTAACTTCAGATGCATTAGGAGTAGCTGACTTAGCTTGATTTGGTTCAGCTTTATCAACTGCAGCTTTTGGAACTTCCTTATGCTTCTTATCGGTCTTTTGTTGACGAAGTTCTTTCTTGATGTTTTCAATAGATGTGAGAACATCTTTTTGATCAGTATTGAGCTCTTCAATATCTGAGAACGGAGAATCAGTTACACCATAAGGACCATCCGGGAACGCCATTACGTCAAGATATTTGATCTTGTCCTCATCAGACATATCCTCAATGTTATTAAGGCGATACTTTCTGTTAAGGTTATAGATAGCAGTCTGGTGTGTAAGGTAGAAGGGCTTGAAACGACCATTAAACCATTTTAACAATGATTCAAGTTTTTCTTCATTAGTTTTATCTATACCAAAGATACTAACAACTTTATCAAAATCAAGAGTAGTGCCTAATGAGGCTTGATTATTTTTGAACTGCAGTGCAGTCTTAGTCAGAAGGTCCTCAACTTCCATAAGTTTATGGTAGTGACTTGAGTCTCTTGAACTATCGTTAAGCCCGTATTGTTTAAGACGGATCCTTTGCCATTTGTCTACGTTGTTGCGGGTAAGATACTTGTAGCTCATATAAGCTCCGTAGCCAGCTAGTGCAACTGCCGCAGCACCAAGTACTACAGGAGAAGAAATAACCGCCATAGCTCCAGATAGAGCCATAGAACCCATAGCTAACAGTGGTCCACCCATAGACAGCGCAGCAGTAGCAGCAGTTCTTGCAGCTATACCCATAACACCTCTTGCACCAAGACTAGCGGCCTGTCCTCTGAACAAAGCACCAGCACCTTTGAAGAGAGCACCACCAACTGTCGTAACGCCTTTACCAATAACGCCAGCAGCACCAAGTAGACCTTTACCTAAGCCACCCAAAGCCATAGAGCCAATAGCACCAAAGAGCCCACCGAGCTTATCTTTGAACCAACCAGCTACGCCAGAAATCATTCCCATAGCTTTGCTAAGGAAACTATTGGAAGTATCCTGATATCTAAGTTCAGTCGATACACCAGACTTCTTAGTTACACGGTTCTTAATTTCCTCCTGCATCTGACGGAATCGCTCGAAGGCACCGCCTTTACGCTCAGGTTTACCATCAGGAGTTTTTGGTTCCTTAGACTTATCAGTAACATCAGTAACGCCGTCTTTGTTTTTAGACTTACCGGTTACTGCATCTTTCAGTGCCTCTTTACCTTTATCAAGTAAAGTACCAAAGCGTCCTTTTTTCTTTTTCTCAGGATTAGCTTCATCAACAGTATCTTGTTCCTTTTTATTAGAACTAAACAATGATCCTAGTTTATTGAACAAACTCTTAGAGCTATCTTGATATCTGGCTTCTGTTGAGACACCAGACTTCTTAGTTACTCTGTTCTTTAGTTCTTCTTTGAACTTATCAAATCTCTCAAAAGCACCACCCTTGCGTTCTGGCTTGATAGGCGTAATGTGAGTAAGTCCTTCAGATTCATCTTTATACTTACTGCCTGGAATTTTAGATGCTAATTTTTTAGCTTTATTCTTAGCAGCTTCTTTAGCTCTTTCAAGGAAAGATTTCTTTCCCTGAGGTGAATTAGGTTTATCTCTAAACTCTACATCCTCATAGTCTTTATCTATCTTAGGATTCTTCTTGCTGAAAAAGTTCTTTACTTTATCTTTAGCAGATAACCATTGCTGCATAAAGACGCTCTCACCCGGTTTAGGTTTAGCTTGTTTTATTTTATCCTTCCATTTGGCTATGGTTTTAGTAGCCTTTTCTACTTTGGATTCTTTTCCATCATCCTGCTCGTCAGGAGGAAGCTCATATCCAAATTTCTTAGCAATCATGTCCCTTATCTGTACTAGTACATTATGGGTCTTCTTGCTAACAAGAGACATTCCTTCAAATCCAGGAAAACCAAATTTAGAATTAATGTTAATGTCTTTAGCTTTCTCACCTATAAGTTTAGCTATCTCAAATGCCTTTGACGCACCCTTAACAACCAGATCCTTAGTTCCTTTGATAAGCTTACCACCAAGAGCAAACATGCCTTTGATAGCTTTTATAGATGGTAGTTCCAGAGGTTTTCCATCTACATCAAAAAGTCCTTTAGCTACTTCTTCAGCAGAGACTATGATGTTTTTCTTTTCGTCTACGATAGTTCCTTTGATATCAGTCCAGTCAAGTATAACCTTTCCAGTTTGTTGATCAAAGTAAAAACCATTACGCATCAAGTTAGCACGCAGCCTTGGTTCTTTTTCTCCAGCCATGTAGACGTCAGTGATCTTAGTGTCAAACTGTTTCTT
>JACCDZ011261044.1_pt1 | contig 14415 bp, 14 predicted proteins | sample 7449551 | NCBI WGS metagenome assembly JACCDZ01 (sample SAMN15323452, study PRJNA562643) | freshwater metagenome | isolation source: river surface water | place: USA:Blue River Watershed | collected 2017-08-18 | reverse complement strand
TGACTTGGACTCGAACCAAGAACCTGCCGGTTAACAGCCGGCTGCTCTGCCGATTGAGCTATCAGGGATCGGCTAGCCGCAAACTCTAGGTCAAGCCCTCGCCTAAAGCCAATTCGCGCAAGGCTCGACGCTTTGTTTCCATCCCCACAAGTTCTCCAAAAATCTGGTTGTACTCCACTTCATTTTCGACGGGATTGAGTCGCTGCAAGGTCGATTTCACTTCTGCAATCGAGCGACTTAAGGCCACTTCATTGAGGCGCGCCGTAATGCTCGAAACGTAGCGATCAGAGATCTCGCCATCGGTTCGAATTGGTTCGACCGTTAATTCCGTAATAAATGATTTCAACTCGTCTGAATCCACTGCTTCGAGATTGACTGATTGGAACTCAATCTGGGTGTCGATGAACTCTCGTAACTTAATGTATGCAGGATGTGAAAATGCATTCTTCTCTAGCTCTTTCCAATTACGCATGAGCGCAGGCATTTGGAGACGAGCTTTCAAAACTTCTCTCTCCAACATCAAGCGCGGCTCATTTGGATCAGGGCGCCAATTACTTGATTGTGGGGTTTCTGCCGTAGCTCGTGGAGCAGCAGAAGCGTTTTTCTTAACTGCTGCTGTGACAACTTCAACTTCCATACCTAACCAACCTGCAAGACTTCGAGCGTATTCTGGGCGAAGAGAAGTATCGCGAATCTTTCCAATCAGCGGCGCTGCTGCATTGAGCGCTGAAACTCTGCCGTCGGCATTTGTTAAATCAAATTGCTTAATTGCGCTCTTGATTGCGAATTCAAAAAGGGGCACTCGGCGAGCTATGAGATCACGAACCGCAGCATCACCTTGGTGTTGTCGCAATTCGCAAGGATCCATGCCGCTTGGTTCCACTGCAACGAAAGTTTGTGTAACAAATTTCTGATCATCGCTAAATGCTCTCAGGGCTGCTTTTTGTCCAGCAGCATCTCCATCGAAGGTAAAGATCACTTCGCCGCGGAAAGCATCATCATCCATTAAAAGTCGACGCAATATTCGAATGTGTTCATCACCAAATGCGGTGCCGCAGGTAGCAACCGCCGTGGTGATTCCAGCTAGATGTGCTGCCATGACATCGGTATAACCCTCGACAATTACCGCCTGGCGCTTCTTCGCGATCTCTTTCTTTGCTCGATCTAGACCATAGAGAACTTGGCTCTTCTTATAAATAGGTGTCTCTGGGGTGTTGAGGTATTTCGGACCTTGATCTTCTTCATCGCTTGCTAATTTTCTGGCTCCGAATCCCACAACATCACCAGATATATCTCGAATCGGCCACATCAAGCGATTGCGAAATCGATCGATTGGACCTTTCTGTCCTTCTTTCGATAATCCTGCCAACATCAACTCTTCGATTGTAAAACCTTGTCCGCGAAGATACTTTGTCAGAGCATCCCATTGATCTGGTGCATAGCCGACTTCGAATGAATCACACGCTGATTTATCAAAGCCACGTTTCATCAAGAGTTCTCGCCCATGAGCAGCTTCAGGAAGTTGCAGTTGTTCCTGATAGAACGTTACAGCTGATGCATGAGCCGCGATTAATCTCGATCGTTGCCCGGCAGGAGCTTTAACTCCTCCACTTCCCTGCTCATATGTAAGTTGGTAGCCAATTCGTTCAGCAAGTCGTTCAATAGTTTCAGTAAACGTCAAGTGATCCATCTTCATTACAAAAGCGATGACATCGCCACCCGTTTGACAACCAAAACAATGAAAATATCCGCGGCTTGGAGTTACGTGAAAGGAAGGAGTTTTTTCATCATGGAATGGGCAGAGACCTTTTTTCTGTCCACCGCCGGCGCCCTTAAGTTGGACATACTCGCCAACAACTTCATCAATCGGTGAGTGATCGCGAACATAGGTGACATCTACATCGCGAATTCGACCTGACATAGTTGGAATCCTAGTTCCCCAGCAATTGCTCGTGTAGCGCATAGGCGCCTACATCGGTGAGAGACGAAACTTGATCGATAACTACGCGCATCTTCTCTTCTTCGGTGCTGGCTCGATTCCACTCTTGCAGAAAGAAGCTCTCCAAAGTTTCAGGTGCGCTCTCTCGGACCGCCTCAACAAGATCACTAATCACTTGCTGCTGTTTCGCATATCGCTCTTGTGATTTCTCTGCGCGAATAATGTAGTAACCCGCCATCGACTTGAGAAGTGCAACTTCAGCTCGTTGAGCGCGCGGGACCAAGAGATTTGCTGCATAACGAGTGAGATCACCGTCGCCAAAATGCTCACGGGTTTCTTGTTCTGCAGCAAGAGCAAAACGGCCGATCAGCTGGCTCGTTAAATCCTTCAAGCGAGCTAAATGGCGATGACTTCTATCAAAGTCTTTTGGCCAACATGACAGATTCATCAAGGAATCAATTGCTTCTTCGGCCTCGAATTCGGTCATATCACTTAGGTAATCAGAAACAGCTGTGGCATGAAGTTGAGGTAAATCGCGGCGCAGGTGAGCAATATCAATCTGCCCAGTAACTAAAGCATCTTCTAGATCATGAACTGAATATGCAACATCATCAGACCAGTCCATAATTTGTGCTTCCATGCAAGTTTTTTCGGCAGGAGAGCCTTCGCGAACCCAGTTAAAAATCTCTTGATCATCGCCATACACGCCAAATTTCTTTGAATTCGTTAGTGAGCTCCATGGATACTTTGTAGCAGCATCCAAAGTTGCACGTGTGAGATTGAGTCCAACCGACAGACCGTCACTATCGACTGTCTTTGCTTCAATTCGAGTTAGTAATCTAAAACTTTGTGCGTTGCCCTCAAAACCTCCAATGCCTTGGGAAATCTTTGCGAGAGCTTCTTCACCATTATGTCCGAAAGGTGGATGTCCAAGATCATGAGCTAAACATGCGCTCTCCATGAGATCAGGATCTGCACCAAGCGCCGCACCTAATTCTCTTCCTACTTGCGCACACTCTAAAGAATGTGAAAGACGCGTGCGCGGAAAATCGCTTGCCCAGGGAACTGCTACTTGAGTTTTTGCAGCTAAGCGACGGAGTGCAAAAGAATGAATGATGCGAGCGCGATCTCGCGCAAATTCTGTGCGTCCTTTTCTTTTTGCGGGTTCGTCAAGAAATCGTTCACGATCAGCGCTGGAGTAAGCGTGACTTTCATGCGCTGCTTTGAGAACCATAGTGTTCTTAGGCTACGTGGTCACTGATATGAATGCCACGCCGACCAAGCGTTACATAAGCTAAATATGCCCCAGCTTCACGTACTAAATATCGAAAGCCTGCCTTCTCTAAACTCGCGATACCAACTCGGGTTGGAGAACATGTCGCAACAAATCCTTGATCATTTGCCATGGTCATAGAACGTAGGCAGTGATAAGGGTCAGTGACAATGATGATGTCTTTAATATCGCTCTTGCTTGCTGCCTTGCTAAACGCCTCAATACTACGGAATGTATCTCGTCCCTTAGGAACTGCTGTTATGGCTTTACGTGGAACTCCTTTAGAAATTAACCACGTACGTCCTGCTCCTGCTTCCGTGAATCTATCTCCTGGTGCTCCAGCTCCCAATGTAAAGATCTTTGGCGCAAAATTATTTTCGTAAATTCGAGCTGTCTCTTTTAGTCGCGCTGTTAATACCTCGCCGGGCCTTCCATCGAGTTGCGCAGCTCCCATGACCACAATTGCATCTGCTTTGCGAATTGTTTCATTATTTGCGGCATACCAAGTTTTTGCAAGCGCCCATGTTGGAACGACAAGTACAACCAGAAGTAAAAAGGTTATAAATCTCCAGAGAAACTTAATTAAAAACATTAGCCGCCAGATCCAGAATCGCTACCATCGACACTTACTAGTTCTTCAGGATCATCGAGCCAACCTTGCGGAAGCGTGACCGCTCGTCCATGACTAGTCCGTCCGCGCGGTGCATCACCAATTGCTTCGGGATAAGGCTGATCAACGAGTTGATCAAGTAGTTCACGTAACTCTTGCAGCGATGAGACCATGCCAAACTTAGAACGTAGTCCACCTTCAACTCTAAAACCTTTGAGATACCAAGCCATATGTTTTCTTAGATCTCTACAAGCACGATGTTCGTCTTGGAAATAATTCACGAGAAGTTGAGCATGACGCCACATCACTTCACGCACTTCAAATAGTCGAGGAAGTGGACGCTCCCCTTCACCGTTAAATGCGCGCACTAAATCTGCAAATAACCAGGGACGACCCAAACATCCACGGCCAACAACAACTCCGGCGCACCCAGTTTGAGTCATCATTGCAACGCCATCGTTACCCGACCAAATATCACCATTTCCAAGTACTGGAACCCCGGTTGGAGCTAGGTGTTCGACAAGATTTTTGATTTTCGACCAATCTGACTTACCTTCATAAAACTGTGCCGCGGTTCGAGCATGCAGCGCTACCCATGCCACTCCAAGATCAGCCGCAATTTTCCCTGCATCGAGATACGTTTCATGTTCGCTGTCGATTCCAACGCGCATCTTTACCGTAACTGGAATCTGATATTTCTTCGCGGTATTGACTGCAGCTTCAACGAGTGAAGCAAAGAGTCTACGTTTGTACGGAAGCGCTGATCCTCCGCCTTTACGAGTCACCTTGGGAACCGGACAGCCGAAATTTAAATCAATATGGTCTGCCAAATCTTCTTTACCCAACATTTCGACTGCGCGCGCCAAATCAATCGGATCAGTTGCATAGAGTTGAACTGAGCGCGGTGTTTCACCCTCGCCGGGAACAATCATGCGCATCGTCTCTTCGTTACGTTCTGTGAGAGCGCGAGCAGTCACCATCTCAGATACAAAGAGACCCGCACCTTGTTCACGACATAGAAGTCGAAAAGCAGAGTTAGTTATTCCCGCCATCGGGGCGAGCACAACGGGAACTGTGAGATCTAAACCGCCATCACGAATCGGAAGATGTAGCGGTTTGCGATTTAGCAGCCCAGTAGTCGTGGCGCTAACCATGACTCCACCTGATCAATACCAATACGTTCTTGTTTCATCGTATCGCGTTCGCGAATTGTGACTGCGTTGTCGTTAAGCGAATCAAAGTCCACTGTGATGCAATATGGAGTTCCGATTTCATCTTGGCGTCGATATCTACGTCCAATTGCGCCTGCATCATCAAAGTCCACATTCCAGTTTTTGCGAAGTTGTGTAGCAAGATCGCGTGCTTTTGGTGAGAGGTCAGCGTTGCGAGAGAGAGGCAGAACTGCAACCTTGACAGGAGCTAAGCGATAATCAAGACGGAGCACAGTGCGCTTCTCCATTTCGCCCTTGGAATTAGGCGCTTCATCTTCAGTGTAGGCATCCATCAAGAAGGTCAGTGCGCAGCGATCCACACCGGCCGCAGGCTCAATTACATATGGGAACCAGCGTTCATTGCTCTCTTGATCAAACCACGAGAGGTCCTTGCCTGATTTCTCTGAATGCGCCTTTAAATCGAAGTTGGTGCGGTTAGCGATTCCTTCAAGCTCTCCCCACTCAGTACCCGTGAATTCAAACTTATATTCAATATCTACCGTGCGCTTTGAGTAGTGTGAAAGTTTCTCTTTCGGATGTTCAAAGAGGCGCAGGCGTTCTGGATTGATTCCTAAGTCGATATACCAAGCAAGTCGGGTATCAATCCAAGTCTGGTGCCATTCTTCATCCGTGCCTGGAACGACGAAAAATTCCATTTCCATCTGTTCAAATTCGCGGGTACGGAAGATGAAGTTTCCAGGAGTAATTTCATTACGAAAAGATTTACCAATCTGACCAATACCAAAAGGTGGTTTCTTGCGAGCAGTTGTGGCAACGTTATCAAAGTTAATGAAAATTCCTTGTGCGGTTTCAGGTCGCATATAAGCCAGACCTGATTCATCTTCTACTGGACCAAGATAAGTCTTTAAAAGTCCTGAAAATTGTTTTGGAGATGTGAACTTTCCTTTATTGCCACAATGAGGACAGTTCACTTCTTCGAGTGAAGTTGCTTTACGACCATGCTTTGCTTCAAATGCATCTTCTAAATGATCTGCGCGATAGCGTTTATGGCATTCAGTACATTCTGTGAGTGGATCGGTAAATGTCTCAACGTGTCCCGAGGCTTCCCAAACTTCACGGGCCAAAATGACACATGAATCAAGACCGACAACATCCTCGCGACCCATCACCATGGACTTCCACCATTGGCGCTTCACATTGTTTTTTAGTTCTACGCCGAGCGGGCCGTAATCCCATGATGCGCGAAGTCCGCCATAAATTTCTGATGAGGGATAAACAAAACCGCGTCGCTTAGCGAGGCTGACAATAGTTTCAAGACGATCTTGGGCCATGGTGGTCTCCATCCGGCTGGCTGTCGGCGGTGCGCACCGGTCGCAGCTCTTGAGCTGGGCGCAGACCCCAATTTTACCCCTGAACTACGCTCAGAATCGGACTTCTAGCGAAAATGAAAATCATTTTCATTTCTGATATTTTGCCGCAATGAATTTAGCCATACTTCTTGCCGCATCCACAGCTGTGGCTACTGCCGCTGGCGGCTTACTGGCGCTTCGTGCGAAAGATCGCCTCCATTTAGTTCTCGGTCTTGCTGCTGGATTACTTCTAGGTTTGGTCGCATTTGATCTTCTGCCAGAAGTCTTTTCAATGTCTTCATCAGAATTCTTGGGAGCACCTGCAGTTTCTGTTGCTTTGATCGCCGGATTTCTACTGCTTCACGTTTACGAACGCTTCTTTGGTTCGCATGAACCAGCCGAATCTGATTACGGCCACGAACATAAACATGTCGCAAATGTTGCGGGCGGTCTTGGCGCACTAGCAATGGGCGGGCATGTATTTCTCGATGGTTTAGCTCTAGGCGTTGCATTTACCATTGACGAAAAATTAGGAATTGCGGTCTTTATCGCATTACTCGTCCATGCATTTAGTGATGGCCTTAATACTGTTTCACTTCTCGTAAAAAGTGGAAAGTGGACTCGCAAAGGTGTCTGGTTGCTAGGAGTTGATTCAGTTGCTCGAGTGAGCGGAGCTGCCATCGGATCAAGTCTTGCTTTGAGTGAAAACTTCACGGCTCTCTATCTCGCCGCTTTCTCTGGAATTTTGATTTATCTTGCAACGAGCCATATTCTTCCTGAGGCACATGCCCGCCACGCTTCGCGTTGGACCCTGGTTTCCACTCTTGCTGGAGTCGCAATTATGTGGGTATTAGTGAGCCAACTTCACACTGTCCATGTTCACTCGCATGATGAAGCAGGTCACGACTCTGGTATTGAAATCAATCATGAAGATGAAGATTCAGATCATGACAGTCATGAAGATGGTCACGATCACAGAGATTGAAAATATGAACAAGTCTGAAGTCAAAGTAATTAGCATTCTTGAGCGAGTTGGTGGTTTTGCTAGCGCTCAAGAGCTCTATCAATTACTGCAACGAAACGGTGAATCTATTGGCCTCACTACGGTCTATCGCGCTCTGCAGTCTCTGGTAAGCGACAAAATTGTGGATCAATTACGCCGGGATGATGGAGAGGCTATCTATAGACTTTGCGGCGATAGTCACCATCACCACTTAGTCTGCAAACAATGCGGATCTACTGTTGAAATTGAAGGTAGCGCAATTGAGCGCTGGACCAAGGCAATCGCCGAAGAACACGGATTTCGCGAAGTCGGTCATACCGCAGAGATTTTTGGAATCTGCCCTAAGTGTTAAGAATTTAGTTTTACTTTCGAGAGCAATTCTTCACTGTCAGGTGTGGCTGGAATTATCCAACGTTGATGCTTCTCATTCTTGAATTCGAGAACTAAGACCGGGCGTCTTTTGTAGACAACACAGAAATCTCTGCCTTTTCTATGTAATAACGTTCCTAGCATGATGACGAATGGAAACCCTGTTCCCGGAAATCTAATTCCCCTCAGCACTTTTGTCGTCCAGGGGTTCTCTTCACGAGTAACCGACAACAAGTTAGAAATATCAACTGAAGGTGAATTTCCAAATGCACCCAACTTCTCCAGCAGACTTAAGTGGTACGAGAGTCGACTCCCATCAAGATTAAGCATGTGCCAATTTAATCAAAAATCGGTCCGACAGTGCGACTACGTTTAATTTCAAAAAATCAAGGGTAACTCGCAACGCCTACGACTCCGTCCCATAACTTTCCTGCTTCTTCACCTTTCGGAGCCGGCGAAATAACTGGACCAAAGAATGCAGCTCCCCCTACAGAGATGATCGGAGTTCCAACGTCATTACCGACTAAAGCGATTCCACGTTCATGGCTTTCAATCACGAGCGGGTTGAGGCTTTCATCGCCCATGGCTGTAGCGAGTGAGGAATTTAAGCCAACTTCAGTAAGTGCTTCTTCAAAAAGTGGCGCACCGACATCCATTTTCTTCAGATGAATACGTGAAGAAATTGCGGTGTAGAGCGGCAAGGTAATTGCAGAACCTTTTTCTTTCTGAGCCGCTGCGATGACGCGAGTACTTTGCCATGATCGAATTAGCCTACTTTTGTAATCTTCCGGAAGCTCCTTATCGCGATTGAGATGCGCAAGCGAGAAGAGATTCCACTTCACCGAAATATCGCGAACTTTTTCAACTTCAAGAATCCATCGTGAAGTCATCCAAGCCCACGGACATACTGGATCAAACCAAAATTCTGCTTCAGTCTTTGCCATCTTTAAGCCTTTCCGAATCGGCGGTCACGTTCTGCGTAAATCTCGATTGCTTTCCATAGCGTCTCACGCGTTACATCTGGCCACAGTACATCCATAAAGACCATCTCCGCATAAGCAGATTGCCAGATGAGAAAATTAGAAGTTCTCTGTTCGCCAGAGGATCTCAAAAACAGGTCAACATCGCTCATTTTTGGTTCATCAAGATACTTTGCAAATACTCGTTCATTTATGTTTTCTGGTTTTACTCGTTTCCTTAGAACATCTTTGGCGAGAGCTTGCGCTGCATCAGCAATTTCTGCTCTTCCACCGTAATTAACGCACATATTCAGAGTTAGAACTTTGTTTTTCGCGGTCATCTCTTCGGCTATCTGCAGCTCCTCAATCACAGATTTCCATAATTTCTGTGGTCTGCCGACCCACCGCACCCGAACACCCATCCGATGCATCTCGTCGCGGCGACGGCGAATAACATCGCGATTAAATCCCATCAAGAACTTCACTTCATCGGGCGATCTCCGCCAATTCTCAGTTGAAAATGCATAAGCCGAGAGTTCCTTTACGCCAATTTGAATTGCACCCTCCACCACATCAAAGAGGGATTTTTCGCCTTGTTCATGGCCTTTGGTCCGTGGCAAGCCACGTTTCTTTGCCCATCGTCCATTGCCATCCATGACAAGTGCAACATGGTGTGGAATCTTGTCGCGAGCAATCTTTGGTGGTCTCACGAACTAGCTCTTTCAACAATCGGTAACGAACGCAAACCTCTCTCTAGATGCCATTGTAAATATGCAGCGACGAGACCTGATGCTTCTCGACGACTTCTTACTTCACTAGCATCAGCGCTCTCCCAATCCCCGGTCAAGAGATCAGACATTAGTTTGAGAGTTTCTACCGATGGAGTTGCTGAAGCCGAAGGCTTGCAATTAATGCATACCGAGCCACCACCAACTAACGAGAAATATTTATGTGGCCCCGGCGCTTCACAGCGAGAGCAAATTGTCATCGAAGGCGCATAACCTGCGATGGATAGTGAACGCAGCAAATAAGCATCGAGGATGAGTGATGGATCATGTGATTCATGAGCAAGAGCTTTCAGCGCACCCGTTAACAATAAGAATTGCTGGAGCGCAGGTTCTCCTTCGTTATTTGTAAATCGCTCAGCTGCTTCAAGAATCGCAGATGCAATCGTCCACTTCTGGTAATCACTCGAAAGCGCATCGCCGTAGTTTTCAATGCTCTCAACTTGAGTGACGACATCAAGAGTTTTTCCAGTGTAGAGCTGGATATCTACGTAACTACCAGGCTCTAAACGTGCGCCAAACTTTGATTTGGTACGTCGCACACCTTTCGCAACAGCGCGAATTCGGCCATGTTGACGACTAAAGAGCGTGACGATGCGATCTGCTTCCCCCAGTTTTTGGGTGCGGATTACAACTGCGTCGTCTCGATACAAGGCCACAGGCACACGGTAGTCAAGGAAACTATCGAAGTGCGCGATTGACCGCTGAAATCACCGCTTTTAATGATGCCGTGGTGGTGGAAGGGTCAATTCCTACGCCCCAAAATGTGCCGCCGTTGATCGTGCACTCGAGATACGCCGCAGCATTTGCATCGCCGCCAGCGCTCATCGCATGTTCGTAATAGTCAGCAACTTGGACATCTATTCCATGCGCCTGCATCACGCGACAGAAAGCTGAAATTGGACCATTGCCTTGCCCTTTTAAAGTTATGGGCTTTTTCGAATCCAGTAAATCAACGCTCAACTCAACGCCTTTATCTTGTGTGCTGGTTTGAGTAAGACCTTCGAATCTAAAACGGCCCCATTGATTTTCTTCCGCAGGTAAGTACTCATCAACAAAGATTCGCCACATCTGATCTGGAAATACTTCTCCACCTTGATCATCGGTATGCGATTGAATCACTTGACTGAATTCGATCTGCAATCTTCGAGGAAGATCGAGTTGGTGTTCGGTCTTCATGATGTAGGCAACGCCACCTTTACCAGATTGCGAATTAACGCGAATGACCGCTTCATAGGAACGCCCAATATCTTTTGGATCAATAGGCAAATAAGGAACTGCCCATGTGAATTCATCAACTTCTTTTCCTGCAGCTTTCGCATCTTTCTCTAAATGCTCGAAGCCTTTCTTGATGGCATCTTGATGAGAACCACTAAAGGCAGTGAATACCAAGTCACCACCATAAGGATGACGTTCTGGAACTCGAAGTTGATTTGCGTATTCCACTGTGCGGCGAATTTCTGGGATATCGCTGAAATCAATCATTGGATCAATGCCATGGCTCAAAAGATTGAGTCCGAGAGTCACTAAACAGACATTGCCCGTGCGCTCGCCATTTCCAAAGAGCGTTCCTTCAATGCGATCTGCACCAGCGAGATAACCAAGTTCTGCTGCCGCTACACCTGTTCCACGATCGTTATGCGGATGAAGGCTCAGAACAATTCCCTCACGGTATTTCAAATTGCGATGCATCCACTCAATGGAATCTGCATAAACATTAGGGGTGGCCATCTCCACGGTCGCAGGAAGGTTAATAATGGTCTTCCATTCGGGGGTTGGCTGCCAAACGTCATTGACCGCGTTACATACTTCCAGCGCAAACTCGAGTTCCGTGCCAGTGTAAGACTCTGGTGAGTATTCAAAAGAAATCCTGGTTCCAGGAATTGTTGAGACTAACTCCTTGCAGAGCTTCGCACCATCAACGGCGATCTTCTTAATACCCTCTTTATCTAATCCAAAGACCACTCGACGCTGAAGAGTCGATGTTGAGTTATAAAGATGCACAACGGCTTGCTTGGCGCCAACGAGGGACTCATAAGTTCGACGAATCAAGTTCTCGCGAGCCTGCGTTAAGACTTGAATAGTCACATCATCCGGAATCAATCCATCGTCAATAATTTTTCGGACGAAATCAAAATCAGTCTGGCTCGCACTCGGAAAACCAACTTCAATCTCCTTGTAACCCATCTTGACCAAGAGGTTAAACATCGCCAGCTTTCGTGGCACATCCATAGGATCAATGAGGGCTTGATTGCCATCGCGAAGATCAACTGAGCACCATTGTGGCGCTTTGGTCATCTGCTTTGCGGGCCAGGTGCGATCATTTAATTGGACAGGTACAAAAGATGAATACCGATTCTTCGGCATTGATGAACTTTGCTGTTTAGGGAAATTCACTTTTCTTTACTCCTTCAATATTGGGATTTGGCGACCGTTTTTTAACCGGTGCGGTCAAACCCCGCGGCGAGGAGACCGGTTAATTGGCCTCGCCACGGCAGCGAAGAAGGAGCGCTCCAAGAAGAACAGAGAGAGCACTTGGTGTTAGCAATTCGCTGCGGAACATGGGTGAAGGTTATCGGTCGACTTAGAGCACTGGCAAATAGCGATCGAGCTCGTACGCGGTGACCTGCTTACGATATTCCTGCCATTCGGCACGCTTATTGCGTAAGAAATATTCAAAGACATGCTCACCCAGAGTTTCGCGAACCAGCGCGCTTTTTTCCATCGCAAGAATCGCCTCATTGAGGTTGGCAGGTAGAGATGCAGGTTCAGCGACCTTCTCAAGTTTGTAATTCTCTTCCACTCCCTTGAGGCCAGCAGCAATCGTGACCGCAAATGCTAAGTAAGGGTTGCATGCTGAATCTGGAGCTCTAAATTCAATGCGCGTGGAGTTCTCTTTCTTTGGCTTGTACATAGGTATTCGAATCATTGCATCGCGATTTTCTTTACCCCATGAAATCTTGGCTGGCGCTTCTCCCCCGCCATGTAAACGCTTGTAGGAATTTACCCATTGATTTGTGACTGCAATAAATTCTGGCGCGTGCTTAATAATTCCTGCGATAAATGAGCGACCAACTTGAGAAAGCTGCTCTTCTTTACCTTCTTCGTAGAAAGCATTTTTCTCTCCTTGGAATAGCGAGAAGTGAGTATGCATTCCGGAACCTGGGTGTTCTGTAAATGGCTTTGGCATAAAGGATGCATGGAAACCTTGATCTAAAGCGACTTCCTTGATGATGTGACGGAAAGTCATGATGTTATCTGCGGTACTAAGCGCATCGGCATAACGCAGATCAATTTCTTGTTGACCTGGCGCACCCTCATGATGGCTAAATTCAACCGAGACTCCCATTGCTTCAAGCAAAGTAATTGCCTGGCGACGGAAGTCATGTCCAACCGCTGTTGGAGTGTGATCGAAATATCCACCTGAATCCACCGGCGTTGGCTTTACGCCAGCAATAGGCGCTTCTTTAAATAAGAAGAATTCGATCTCTGGATGCGTGTAGCAAGTAAAACCTAACTTCGCTGCCTTATCGAGGGTTCTTTTCAAAACATTTCGCGGATCAACGGGAGATGGCGTTCCATCCGGCAAACTAATATCGCAGAAGATGCGAGCAGCGCCAGGCTTTTCAGTCCGCCACGGCAAGATAGAAAATGTCGAAGGATCTGGCTTTACCAACATATCCGATTCAGTTCCGCGCGCAAATCCTTCAATCGCCGAACCATCAAAACCAATTCCTTCAGCAAAAGCATTCTCGAGTTCTGGTGGAGCAATTGCTACTGATTTGAGAAATCCCAGAACATCGGTAAACCAGAGTCGAATGAATCGAATATCGCGCTCTTCCAAGGTGCGGAGCACAAACTCTTGTTGTTTTGTGACATCCGCGGCGCCATCAGATTGGGGAATCATGGGGGCGAGTCTGCCCTGCCATAGTTACGGCAATGTTACAAAGTTCGCGTATTGCGCGCTTAAATGACGAATTGTTCTGAAGCGTCTAGATCAGTACGCGCCGGAACATCCCGCGTCACCACAGTATTAGCGCTGATGCGAGCCCCTGTGCCCACGGAGACATTTCCCAGAACTCTCGCACCAGCACCAATAATTACGTTATCGCCGATTGTTGGGTGCCGTTTCCCATTCTCAAAGGTTCGAGCACCCAACGTGACATCGTGATAAATCATCACGTCATCACCAACAATCGTTGTTTCGCCAATAACTACGCCCATTCCATGATCGATAAAGAATCGTCGACCAATTCTTGCGCCAGGATGGATCTCGACACCAGTTGCAGTACGCACCCAGTTCGCATAAAGACGCGCCAACAACTTCAATCGACGTCGCCACAAAAAGTGTGCGATGCGATGTCCCCAGATCGCGTGAACGCCTGGGTAAGCCAACGCGACTTCTAGTCGACTGCGAGCTGCGGGATCGCGCCGCAACGCAGTGTCGATGTCCTCAATGATGCGCGAGAACACTTAAGCATCCATCAAATCTTGGTAAAGAATCGTTGAGAGATATCTTTCGCCAAATGAAGGGATGATTACCACGATGTTCTTGCCATCAAATTCATTTCGTTGTGCAACTTGCGATGCCGCCCACAAGGCAGCACCCGATGAGATTCCCGCCAAGATGCCTTCTTCAGCAGCAGCGCGACGCGCGTATTTCACAGCATCTTCAGCTGCAACATCAATAACTTCGTCATAAACATTGCGATCCAAAATTGGCGGAATAAAGTTTGGCCCGATTCCCTGAATTGGATGTCCACCAGGTTTTCCACCGTTCAAAATAGGAGAAGCTGCAGGTTCTACTGCGAAGATTTTGATTTCAGGTTTGCGCGCCTTGAGAACTTGACCGATTCCAGTAATGGTTCCACCGGTGCCAATTCCAGCTACGACTGCATCAACTTTTCCATCGGTATCTCGCCAGATTTCTTCTGCTGTCGTTTTGCGATGAATTTC
>JACCDZ010863250.1_pt1 | contig 14423 bp, 12 predicted proteins | sample 7449551 | NCBI WGS metagenome assembly JACCDZ01 (sample SAMN15323452, study PRJNA562643) | freshwater metagenome | isolation source: river surface water | place: USA:Blue River Watershed | collected 2017-08-18 | reverse complement strand
TTGAAATCTTTACTTTCGGCAGAGGCTTCCGGACTTCGATTTCACGTAGCAGCGCGCAAAAATGGCACTTTCACAGATCACGGTAAGGGTCGCTGGAGAAAACCGACTTTTTCAACAGAATCGACCCATAGCAGCCGGTCGCAACTGGCAAGAATCGGCCAAAAGCAGCCCATCAAAAGTGAGCCGGAACTCTGGGCGATTCACCTCCTAGTGGGCCTTGATTTAAAGCTTGAAGGTGTCTACGAAATTAAGGGCTATTCAAATACTGGATTGGTGATAAGACATTGCAACACCTTACCTAAAGGTTAAGGTGTTGCACTCAGTTCTGCGGGAACCCGATTAGTTGCACCGCAAATCTAAAACCGTCTTATTGGTTTTGGTGAGTTTTTAGCCATGGCGGTTGCTGGGCTTTTATGATGTCTTCTGCCAACTTTCTCATTTCAGGATCTTTGCCGAATTTGAGCTGCGTTTGCGACATTTTAATAGCACCTTGATGGTGAGCAATCATCCCTTTAGCGAAGGCGACATCAGGATCAGAAGACATCACTCCCGCCATCATGTCATCGTGCATGCTCATCATATCCGTCACCAGTTCTTGCGATGCGGGAGACAGTGATCCGTGATCCCCCATTTGCATGGTCTGGTCCGCAGCGAAGGCTGACATAGAAGTTATTATCAGTGCGGACAGGAACAACATTTTCTTATTCATTTTACTACTCCATTCAAGTTAATTAATTCGCCATCAAGCGTAGATTTTATCCACGCCTATTACAGTATTTCGCTCTATAGAATCGATGTGGTTCGGTTGATCTAACCGCCTCCTATTTAAAGACGCCTCGCTGATAATCAGCATGTCCCTGATAGCAGCGCTCCATGATTGAATTTAAGCGGTAATCAACTTTCAGGCATAACTGCCCAATACGCTCGCCACGCGTTATTAAATTTCAGTATCTGCTTAGCTGGCATTACGATTTCCTCCTTTAAGCGTGTCTGATTTGGAGCGAGTAACTGAAATGTCAGATTCGGCATCCTGTTCATTCTTGACGGTCAAGCACTGTATTCAGTCCTGATCAATCGGTGCATTGCGCAGGCGCAAGGCGTTAAACACCACAGACGCCGAACTCACGCTCATAGCCAACGCTGCAATCATGGGTGACAGCAAATGACCGGTGAGTGGATACAGCAGACCTGCAGCAAGCGGAATGCCCATGGAGTTATAGAGAAAGGCGAAGGTCAGGTTTTGGTGCATGTTCTTAACCGTGGCCTGGGACAATCTGCGTGCGCGTAGAATGCCCATCAGGTCGCCTTTGACCAGAGTGATTTGCGCACTGTTCATCGCAACGTCGGTGCCGGTTCCCATGGCGATACCGACATCGGCGCGGGCCAGGGCGGGTGCGTCATTGATGCCGTCACCGGCCATGGCTACGCGCTTACCGGCTTTTTGCAACTGGGCGACCAGTCGCTCTTTGTCCTGAGGTTTGACCTCGCCATGCACGTCTGCAATTCCCAGCTGACGCGCCACCGAACGCGCCGTGGTTAGACCGTCCCCGGTTGCCATGATCACCGTCACACCGGCAACTTGCAGGCGCTCAACGGCCAGTTTCGAGGTTGGCTTGATCGGGTCGGCTACTGCTAACAACCCAGCCAACGCACCGTCTACCGCCAGATACATGATGCTTGTGCCGTCGCTGCGCAGCTGTTCGGATTGCTTCCGCAGGGTATCGGTGGCAATGCCAGCCTCATCCATCAGGGCGGTATTGCCGAGCAGCAGCTGGCGGCCTTCAACCTGGCCACGCACACCGATGCCTGAAACCGACTCAAAACCTTCGGCAGGCGACAATTTCAATCCGCCCGCCTTCGCTTGCTCGACAATCGCATGACCCAGTGGGTGCTCGCTTCCCTGGTCGAGGCTGGCGGCTAGCCGCAGAATCTCGTCTTTCTCGAAATCGGAGGTTGGCTCTACGCTATGAAAGGCCGGGCGACCCTCGGTCAGGGTGCCGGTTTTGTCGACGATCAGCGTATCGATCTTGCGCAGGTTCTCGATCGCCGCGGCATCTCGAAACAGCACCCCATTGCTGGCGGCTTTGCCGGTCGACACCATCACCGACATCGGCGTGGCCAGCCCCAGTGCGCATGGGCAGGCAATGATCAGTACCGCCACAGCATTGATCAGGCCGAACACCCAACTTGGCTCGGGACCCCAGAGCCCCCAGCCCAAAAAGGTGAGTGCGGAAATACCCATCACCACCACCACAAAGTAGCCGGCAATCACATCCGCCAGGCGTTGCATCGGTGCTTTCGAGCGTTGCGCCCGGGCGACCATTTGCACAATCTGCGCCAGCATGGTTTCCCCACCGACTTTTTGCGCCTGCATCACCAGGCTGCCCTGACTATTGATGGTGGCGCCGATCAGGCTGTCACCCGCACGCTTCATCACCGGCAGCGGCTCGCCGGTGAGCATGGATTCGTCCACTGCACTCTCGCCGGATAGCACCACGCCATCCACCGGCACCTTTTCGCCGGGACGCACACGCAGTTGATCATTCAGGTGCACATTACTCAGGGGGATATCTTCTTCGGTGCCATCGGCATTGATGCGCCGTGCCGTCTTGGGCGCCAGCCCAAGCAAGGATTTGATCGCCGCTGAGGTTTGCGAGCGCGCCTTGAGTTCGAGAATCTGTCCGAGCAGGGTCAGCGAGATGATCACTGCGGCGGCCTCGAAGTACACGCCAATCCTACCGTCTTGAAGGAAAGTCGCCGGGAACGCTTGCGGGAACAAAGTTGCAGCAACGCTGTAGAGATAGGCGGCCGAGGTGCCCAGCCCGATCAGCGTCCACATGTTCGGGCTTCGCTGCAGGAAGGATTGTGCGCAGCGGACAAAGAACGGCCAGCCGGCCCACAAGGTCACCGGTGTAGCCAGTGCCAGTTCAACCCAGTTTTGCGTGTTGCCATGCAAGAGCTGCAGCGCATGGCCAACCATGGCCAGGACGGTGACGATGATCGTCAGCGGCAGAGTCCACCAGAAGCGCCGGGTGAAGTCGATGAGTTCAGGATTGCCTTCATCCTCTGGCAGCGGTATCAGCGGTTCCAGGGTCATGCCGCATTTAGGACAGACGCCAGGGGTCGGTAGGCGGATTTCCGGATGCATCGGGCAGGTGTATTCGGCCGCGTTTATTGCCGGCTGCTGCGCGACTGGTTCAGCGAGCGCTGTGGCTAATTTTTCAACGGAATAGCGTTGTGGTTCGGAAACAAATTTTGCCTGACACTTGGCGCTGCAAAACTGGAAGGTTTTGCCAGCAAAGTGCTCAAGGAACTGACTGTCCCGACTGACCTTCATGCCGCAGACCGGGTCATGCAGTTCACCTTCTGGCTGGGCACCTGCGTGATTGTGGTGCTCATGGCTATGCATGGGTTAGCTCCTCTGTTCGTCCTTGGTTGAGTCGGTCTCGGCCTGCTTATGGCTGCTGTGGCCATGACCGCCGTGGTGGTGCCCGAAAATATGCATCAGTGGGCAGGCCAGCAAAATAAGGTACGGCAGATACGTCAACGCCTGACCGGCATGCGCCAAATGCTCATTCACCACATAGAAAACGCCGATGACCAGCAACATTCCCAGCGCAATACCGCCTCGGCTTTTCCAGAAAGGCAGCGGTTTTTCTACAGTTGGGTGCGAGCTCGACATGCTTTGGTACTCCTCGATAGTGCGCAGTTCAACGCTTTTGGCATTGCGCTCCGTTCGTTTCTAACGCACCGGTTTCTGGTGCATGCAGATACCCATAAGCCAAGACCAGCAGCCTACTATTTTGCTTGCACATCAAGCTCGGGTTGGCCCTGTTGCTAGCCCTTCTGTGTAGTGTTCACCAACCACGCAATATCACTCCTGGTAGCTGATGCCATTCGGGCCGGCACCGACTTTATGGGTGGCGACCACTGTACGGCTGGCTGTGTCAATCACTGAAAAAGTGCCGGCTTCGATATTGCTGACAAACGCGTAAGCACTGTCAGTACTCATGGCTACACCGTGGGCGCCCTTGCCAGTTTTCAGCGTAGCGATGACTTTTTTCCTTCGTGGATCAACAACCGAAACCCGGTCATCCGGGTCAGTGCTGCTGCCCTGGTTGGCAACATAGACCTGCTGTCCATCGCTGGTGGCGTATATCTGGACAGGCGTTCTGCCGACATCAATCTTGTCGGTCAATTTTTGCGTTGCCGTATCGATGATACCGAGCTTGTTCTCAGCGCTTAGTGATACATAGGCATGTCGACCGTCGGCAGCGAAGCCGACTTGCACCGGCGCTTTGCCAACGGGAATCTGTGCGAGTTCTTTTAGTGTGGCAATGTCGATGACCGACACGCTGGCGCCGCGCATATTGGCCACATACAGGGTTTGACCATCCGGGGTCAGGCGCAAACCATGCGGATAGCTGCCGGTTTTCACGCTGCCAATCTCACTGCGAGCCTGCAGGTCAAACACCCGCACAAGGTCAGCAGCCGAATCGGTAACAAACGCTCGCTGCCCGCCCTGATCCATCACCACATGGGCCGGATGCTCTCCGGCCGGCAAACTGAAGACTGGAGCACCCAAGGCAGCTGTGCTGAACACTTGCAACTGCCCTGTTTGCATATTCATAACGTTCATTGCACTGGCTGCGTGCTCGCCATGCGACGGCATGCCTACCGTCAGCAACCAATGCCCATCGGGAGAAACCTGAACGTTATGCGGAGCAATGGTCACGGAAACGGTGTTGACTTCACCACTGGCCAGGTCGACCTGACTGATCGAATTGTCGCGTTCATTCGCGGTGTAAACAGTCCCGCTGGGGGCCGCCAGCGCCTGGTGAATTAGTAGCAGGCAACCGGTCGCAAAGAGCAATTTTGCTTTGATCATTGAGGTAACTCCTTTGTCCTGCTCAGGTGGAGTGAGCTTGAGCCCACCCCGCGAGACTGGATTTACAGCGCACAGCTATCTATGCGGGCCGTGCAACGTCGCACTTACTTCACGACGAAACGAAACAACTCTGCTGATTTACCGGGCATCGTCAGCTTGAGTAATGCTTTGGTGCCTGCGGCTGCCTGAAACTCGCCACTGGCCATCAATGCGTTTTCACCGGATGCAGCCAAGGGCAGTACTTGTTTATTAGCACCGTTCAATAGGGTGATTTCAGCCACGGCCCCTTTGCTCTGGATGGGTGATCCGTCATGGTCGCGCAGATAAACCATGAGCATGTTGCCCTGCGTGCTCAGTTCAGCCGTTGCGCCGGAAGCCGCTTCACTGACCACGCCACCATGCTGCGCCGCTTGCGCGGCATCTTCATGGGCGAAACTGGCATTCGCAGTCAGCATCAGGCTGATGCCAAAAAACAGGGTGCCGATACGATTTTTCATGGTAACTCCGGTCATTAAGGGATGGTTTTTTCACTATTCATTCAGAGCATGGTCTGATTGTTGTCATCCAGCAGGCGTTGCAATGGCGCACGGCCAAACAGCCAGAACATCAGCGGGGTCAGCAAGCTGTCCATGATGGTGGAGCTGATCAGCCCGCCAAAAATCACCACCGCCACCGGGTGGAGGATTTCCTTACCCGGCGCGTCGGCGGCAAATAACAGGGGCAGCAATGCCAGGGCGGCAGTCAGCGCGGTCATCAGCACTGGCGTGAGGCGCTCCAGTGAGCCGCGCACAATCATCGCTTGGCCAAATGTTTCACCTTCGAATTTGCACAGGTTGATGTAGTGGCTGACCTTGAGGATGCCATTTCGGGTAGCGATACCGGTGAGGGTGATGAAGCCAACCAGCGAGGCCACCGACAGGGAGATATCCGCCAGCCACATGGCTGCCACACTGCCAATCAGGGCCATGGGGATATTGGCCATGATCATGGCTGCCAGCACCGCCGATTTGTAACGGCTATACAGCACCATGAAAATCAATGCGAGTGAGATCAGCGACAGCCCAGCAATTAGCTTGCTGGCAGCCTCCTGAGCCTGAAACTGACCTTCCAGGCTGACAAAGTAACCTTCCGGCATCGTCTGCTGGTCGAGCACAGCTCTGATCTGCTCGATGATTACAGCCATATCCGAACCATCCGTGTTAGCCGCGATCACGATGCGCCGACGACTGTTTTCCCGACCGATCTGATTCGGGCCATCGGATTCTTCAATGCTGGCAATTTGCGATAACGGCACTTTGCCGTGGGGCGTGTCGATCAGGATATTGCTTAACCCCTGAATATCCCTTGCTTCATCCGGGAGGCGCACGACCAGATTGAAGCGTTTGTTGTTGTCAATAATTTGGGTGATGGTATCGCCTTCGGCAAGGGTCTCCAGTGTCTTCAGCAAGCTGCCAGGCAACACACCCAACTGAGCGGCGCGGTCATAGTCCAGACGTATCTTGATTTGCGGGATCAGCACCTGTTTTTCGATTTGCAGGTCGGTCAGTCCGGGGATTTCCGCCAGTTGCTCTTTTAGCCCGGCCGCCACACCGCGCAAGGTATCCAGATCATCGCCGTAGACCTTCAGGGCGATTTGCGCACGCACGCCGGAAAGCAGGTGATCGAGCCGGTGAGAAATTGGCTGACCGACAGTGATCGTCGCAGGCAACAAGCCCAGACGTTGCCGGATATCCGCCATGATTTCTTCGCGCGGGCGGTCGGAGTGTTTGAGGTCAACGTCAAGCTCACTGGAATGCACACCTTCGGCATGCTCGTCGAGCTCGGCGCGCCCGGTTCGACGGCCTACGCTCTTGGCCTCCGGCACCTGCAAAATCAAGGTCTCGGCGAGGCTGCCAATTCGGTTGGCTTCACTGAGCGAGGTGCCCGGGTTGAGCAGCAGGCTGATCGTCAGCGTGCCCTCGTTGAATGCAGGCAAGAACGCCTTGGGGAAAAATGGCACAGTAGCCACTGCTGCGGCCAGCATCACTACTGCACCCAGCAGCGCCAGCTTTGCATGGTTGAACGAAGCCAGCAGCAGACGTCGGTCCCAGCGCTTGAGGCGGGTGACCAGAAATGAATCGCCGTGGCTGATTTGCTTCATCTTCGGTAGCAGGTAGTAACACAGCACCGGCGTAACCGTCAGCGCCACCAAAAGGCTGGCCAGAATGGAGGTGATATACGCGACGCCCAGCGGAGCAAACAGCCGTCCCTCGATGCCTGGCAAGGCAAACAGCGGAACAAATACCAGTACCACAACCAGCGTGGCCACAATGACCCCTGAGCGCACTTCGTTACAGGCCGCGCCTATCACCCCGATCACCTGCAGGGCACCTTTGGGTTGATGTTCCTTTAGCCGGCGCAACACGTTTTCCACGTACACCAGGGCATCGTCCACCAACTCGCCAATGGCAATCGCCAGGCCTCCGAGGGTCATCACATTGACCGACAAACCCATCGCCTTGAACACCAGAAAGGTGATTGAAAGCGCCAGCGGGATGGCCGTCAGCGAAATCAGGGTGGTTCGCACATTCATCAGGAACAGCAGCAAGATGATGGCCACCATGATGGCGCCATCGCGCAAGGCTTCCTCGACGTTATTGATCGAGGCGTCGATGAAGTCAGCCTGGCGAAAGGACACTTGCGGCTTGCTGATGCCCGCAGGCAAGGCTTTTGACAGACTGGCCAAGGCCGCTTCAACCTCGCCAGTCAGCTTTATCGAGTCCGCATTGGGCTGCTTCTGGATGCTGACGATGACTGCCGGTTTACCGGCAAAGCCTGCATCGCCACGTTTGAATGCCGCTGCAAACTTAACCTCGGCCACCTGCTTGAGCAGGATCGGCTGCCCATTCACAACTTTTACCGCGAGGTTTTGCATATCAGCCAGTTTGGTGGTGCGGCCCATATTGCGAATCAGGTATTCCCGCGCATTCTGTTCCAGATAGCCGCCACTGGTATTGCTGGAAAAGCCCTGCAGGGTACTGGCCAGTTCGTCATAGGTAACGCCCAACTGAGCCATCATGGCCGTATTGGGCTCCACGCGGAACTGCCGGACCTCGCCGCCAATCGGGATGACCTGAGCAACGCCAGGAATGGATAGCAAACGCGGTCGCAGCACAAAATCGACGTATTCACGGACCGCCATGGGATTGCTCAGCGCCGGGTCAACCGGGAAAGCAATCAACATGATTTCGCCCATGACCGAGGAAATCGGCCCCATGGCCGGATTGATACCCTCGGGCAGCTGTTCTTTGACTTCAGCCAGGCGCTCGGCAATCAACTGACGATTGCGATAGATATCCGAGCCCCACTCGAACTCGGCATACACAATCGACAGGCCTATGCCCGACACCGAGCGCACCCGGGTAACGCCGGGCATGCCGTTCAGGGCGGTCTCCAACGGGAAGCTGACTAACTGCTCTACCTCCTCGGGTGCCATGCCACCAGCCTCGGTCATGATAGTGACCGTCGGTTTATTCAGGTCGGGGAACACATCCACCGCCATCTGCTGCGCGGTCAGGCCGCCGTAGATCATGGTGATCACGGCAAAGGCCAGCACAAACAAGCGATTATGCAGACTGGTATTCACAATCCAGCTAAACATCCGTACTCCTCAACCCGTCACGCATGGCAGGCAGATAAACAGCCGTGGGTAAATGCCGCTGTCAGCTGGCTTAGCGAATCTGGTTAAGCAAGCTGGCACCCTGGGTAACCACCCGGCTACCGGGCGGTATCTGTTTTACCAATACGTTATTGCCATCCAGCGCTTCTGGTTGGACCACCACGGCACGAAACACCAGCGCCTGCTCATGCAGCCAGACAACAGACTCATTCGCACTGTTCTTCACCACGCTGCTGGCCGGTAACACCACACCGGTGTTTACTTCGCTGGTTTGCGCAATCAGCCTGACGGTTTGCCCCAAGGCCAACGGTAAAGGTTGCGTGGGGGCAAAACGTAACGGCAAAGCACCATCACGCAGCACCAGCGCGCCACCCAGATAGCTCAGTTTCACGCCCTGATAGGTGGCGCCAGCCAAACTGCTGACCAGCGCGGGGTCATAGGCCAGTGCCTCGATCTGCATGCCATCTGGCGCAATCACCGAGAACAGGACGTCACTGGCCGTTACCACTTGCCCATTGCTCACATTCAGGGCGGCTAGCACGCCGTCGATCGGCGAACGCATGGCCTCGCCGTTACTGACCGTTGCGAGTGCCGCGCTGCGTCCGCGCAAGGCCATCACCTCGGCCTCAGCGGCCTGAATCTCTTTGCCCGGCACAGAATTGACCAGCTGTTGCAAACGCTGCAAGTTCTGCCTGGCCAGCGTCAGTTTGCTGTTGGTTTCTGCCAGATCGGCCTGTTGTTGCGCCAGCTCATAGGCACTCACCGTCGGCACGACCCAGGCCAGAATTTGCCCTTTACTGACCATGCTGCCCAAAGCCGGCAGGCCATTTTCCGGGGCCTTGATGCGGCCATCGCTGCTGGCCTGTAACTGACCGCCGCGATTGGGGTCCATCACCACATGGCCATTCAACTCGATGGATTTGGCCACGCTACTCTCGCTGGCCAGTTGCGTGCGGACGGACAATCGATACTGCGCCTCTTTGGGTAACAAGACGCGGCCATCGGGCAGGCGCTGCGGATTATTCACGGTGCGCACTGCAGGCGCCGCCTCTGCATGGACCTCATCACCGTGCGCCCACGCCTGCAGATTGAGTGTTGCGCCAGTGGCCAGCAGCATTAGCGTGAAAAAAGCCGACGTATTGGTCATTGTGAAATTCCATCCTTGCTGGAGCCAGCGAGCCGCCACTTCAGTAGCAATACAGCTACCGATACCAGTACCAGCAAGGCAGCCAGTAACCACCACCAGGGGGTTTGTTCAGCATGCGTTCCGGCCCCGCTGGCTGCGTCAACGTTGATGCTCGCCTCGAGCAGATCGGACTGTTCGCCGGCGATTACGGTAAACACCAGACTATGCTCGCCAGGGTGGTTTAATGATTGTGCAGGTACTTGATAAATGCCTGCCGCAACCGCTTGCAGAGTGCCCTTGAAGGCCTCGCCTTCAACCTCAATGCTGGCATTGGCTATGGGTTGGTTATCGCTGTAGCGATCCAGATAGACAATCAGCGTATCGCCCTGTAATTGCGCATACAGGGCAAAGTCTGGCGAATGTGCTTCGGTGGCCGGCTGACTCTGCACGGGGCTGGCCAGCGGTTTAACTTCGGCATGGACTTCATCGCCGTGGGCAAAGGCGTTACCCAGCTGCAGACTCAGGAAAACAGCCAGAAAAATGTTGAAACGCGTCATGGCAAGACTCCTGCTGCCTGATTCAATCGTGAAATAGCTTGGCCGTACTCCAGCGCAGCGCGCTCCACCTGAGCCTGGGCAGCGAGTTGTTCTTGCTCGCTGCGAATCTGTGTCATCAGGTCAAACTGTCCCAGGCGGAAACCTTTTGTGATCCACGCGGCACGCTCATTGACCAGCTTCAGCTCCTCTGCAGCCAGACCCTGCAACTGTATGCTTTGCTCCAGCTCCAGCGTGGCTGCCTTGATTTCTGCGTTAATACGCCGGCGCTCTACCTGCTGGGTGGTTTGTGCCTCAATCCAGTCGGCGTTGGCTGCCTTGATGCGCGGCTGGTTGCGTGACGCACTGCCTAATGGAATGGTGATACCAAGCTTTACCCGGTCCTCATAAGGTTGCGCCGTTTGATCGCGCTCGGATGTGTAGGTCAGCCCCACTTCAGGCGCATCGCGGGTATCGCCGGTGGCTTGTTCAAGCCGTGCCTGGGCACTGGCGATGGAAGCCTGCAAGCTGCTGATCATCGGGTGTTGATCAATAGCGGGGGGCTCGCCCAAGGGCTCATTCTGATCCGGCACACTGGCGCCATTACTGATCAAGGCAAATGTTTCACGGCTGCGTTGTACTGCACGTTTGGCTTTGTACTGCTGTCGCCTGGCTTGTTCAATGCCGATCTTCGCTTGGGTTTGGTCCAGTGCAGCCAGGTCTCCGGACTTGACTCTTGCAGCGACGTCATTTGCCAGCACTTGTGCTTCTTCGAGTTGACGGTCGGCATTGGCCAGATCGGCCTGGGCAAAGCGCAGTACCCACCAGCTTTCACGAAGTTGCCCTGCCAGTTGCCAGCGCATTAGCTGGCTTTGCCCGTTGAACGCGGCCATTTGGGTGTTGGCCACCGCTTTTCCCCGGTCACGCTGACCTGGCAGCCAGATCGGCGTGGCAATGCCTACCTCCCACTCGTTGCGTCCATTATCGTCATTGAACTGGTCAGTGGTATTGAACAGGCCAACGGTCGGCGGTGCAGGCGTCCATGCATCACTGGCGTTAACTTGCGCAGCATACTGCTGGTCACGGGCGAGTAACTGGTCAGTCTGCACCGACCACGCCTGGTCCAGCGCCTCGCGCAAGGTGGCGGCGTGCGCGGAGCCAAGCACGGCCGCCGAGAGAAAAAGCCCAAGGCAAAGATGGCGAAGAAAAAACACGGGAGGCAACCTGTTCGTTTGAAAGAGACGGAAAGTCGCGGCTGGATACCGGCTAAAGCAAGAGCAAACCATGCCATATAGCCAACCGTCGGGTGATTACAATTGTGTAAGGTTGCAGTTCAGCCCCCTCTGGCGATGACTCTGCGGCGCCTTTGACGCCGCAGAGTCATCGCCAAAAAAGTGGCCAATGCGGCTGCTGAACTACATTTTGCATTCGCTCATCATCAGCTTATGTTCACGTTGCATCTGCTGCACAAGCTCACCCATCAACTTGTCATGCTCCTCCATCCAGGCCATATGCTGTGCATGGGTCGCGTCCGCAGGTGGATGGTCGCCATGCAGCAGCTGCATGGCGTCATCCATCATTTGCATGTGTTCAGCCATTTTCGCCTGACGCGGCTGCCCCGGCACAGCCTTTTCGGCTTCGAGCAGCACCACTGAAGATGCTTGCAGTTGTTTTTGCGCTTGTTGAGCTACACGGTCGCTACCGCCTTCAGCCCAGACGGATGAAGACATGATCAAGGAAACAGCAAGCAGTAATGGTTTGACTATTTTCATTGCAGTTGCTCCGCATAAGTTGCTTGCCGGCAGGTGGCTAAGCCATCAGCCGGTTGAACACGCCAGTGTGTTCTGTTGATTACAGTAAGCGCTGCCAGCTGTCAGTCAGCTGTCGTGGGGATTACATTTCTGTCAGTTACTGGATGCGTTGCGCGTATCACGGCACACTTGGCAGACCTTCCCGCGAGTCAAGCCGATGAAAGTTCTGGTTGCCGAAGATGAACCCAAGACAGGGCTGTACCTGCACAAAGGTTTGACTGAGGCCGGTCTTCTGGTGGATTTGGCCAGTGATGGCAATCAGGCACTGAGCCTGGTGCTGAGCGAACACTATGATTTGCTGATACTTGACGTAATGATGCCGGGGCTGGATGGCTGGGAGTTGTTGCGCCGCTTGCGAGCGGCCGGACAACATCAGCCGGTGCTGTTTCTGACGGCACGTGATCGTATCGAGGACCGCGTCAAGGGCCTGGAACTGGGCGCGGATGATTACTTGGTCAAACCGTTTGCCTTTTCCGAGTTGCTGGCACGGGTTCGCACTCTGCTCAGGCGCAGCGGCCAGCATCCACCACTGATCCGCCTGGCCGTGGCAGACCTTGAGGTTGACTTGCTCAAGCGTCAGGTATTGCGTGGCGGAAAACGCATCAATCTCACCGCAAAGGAGTTCATCTTGCTTGAACTGCTGCTGCGTCGGCGCGGTGAAGTCTTACCAAAATCGCTGATTGCCTCACAGGTCTGGGATATGAATTTCGATAGCGATACCAATGTGATTGAAGTAGCCATACGGCGTCTGCGCGCCAAAATTGATGACGAGTTTGAACTCAAACTGATCCATACGATACGGGGCATGGGCTATATGCTGGATGCCCAGGAACGCGCATGACCCAGCTGTCGCTCACCTCGCGACTGAGCTTGCTGTTCATGCTGTCAGTGGTGGCTGTGCTGATGGTCGCAGGTCTGAGTTTCAATCAGCTCAGCCGACAGCATTTCATGCAGCTGGACCGTCAGACGCTGGAAGAAAAACGCCATGCCACGCAAGACATCCTTGCCGGTTGCAGCAATGAGGAACAATTCGCCGGGTTGAAGCCGCGCTTGCGCGCCCTTCTGGGTGCCCACCACAACATGACTGCCATGATCTTTGATGCTGCCGGCAGCAGGCTGTTTGCCGAGCCGGGCCCTTTCGAACTGCCGGATCAACTGCGCGACAATGCTGATGGTGGGATATGGGAGTTGCAGGTTGATGAATTCAATTATCTTGGGCTGACCACTAAAGCCGGTCAGAGCGACACGTCCGGGCAGAAGCCACTGACAGTGATACTGATCCTGGATGCGACCTCGCACATGCACTTCTTTTCATTGATCACGCAATGGTTCTGGATAGGCTTGGTGATCAGCGCACTGGTCAGTGCACTGCTTGGCTGGATGGTTGCCCGCAGTGGTCTGAACCCTTTGCGAGCGGTTACCAGCGTGGCAGCGTCAATCTCGGCCAACTCACTCAAGGACCGTATTGCCCTGACTTCGGTTCCCCTCGAATTGCAGCAGCTGGTTATTACTTTCAATGCAATGCTATCAAGGCTGGATGATGCCTTCGTGCGGCTGTCTAATTTTTCTGCCGACATTGCCCACGAGCTGCGCACGCCGCTCAGTAACTTGATGACCGAGACTGAAGTGGTATTGAGCAAGAAGCGAGAGGCCAGTGACTATCAGGAGAGCCTTTACGACAATCTGGAAGACCTGCGGCGCATGTCACGCATGATCGACGACATGCTGTTTCTGGCCAAGGCAGACAATGGCCTGATCATCCCTCAGCAAGCCTGTGTGGCGCTGAATGAAGTGGTGACCAAACTCTTTGAGTATTACCAACTGTTGGCGGACGAGCGCGGTATCCGGCTGGCGAAAACTGGTCACGGATCTGTCTACGGTGACGCGATGATGCTTGAGCGGGCACTGGCCAATCTTCTGTCCAATGCCCTGCGTTATACCCCGTCAGGCGAGACGATCCAGGTCTCGCTAAGGCAGAGTGAAAATCGGATTACTCTCAGCATTGAAAACCCCGGCGAAAAAATCTCGGCTGAGCACATGAACAAGCTGTTTGATCGCTTTTACCGGGTTGACCCTGCGCGGCGACAAGGTAACACCAGCAATGCCGGGCTCGGCCTGGCCATCACCCGCTCTATCGTGGAGGCACACAAAGGCCGTATCTGGTGTACATCGACGGATGGTCTCACTGGTTTCCATATGGAGTTTCCAAGACAACCTACTTAACGCTCAAAGAATCATGCGATTACCCCACTTTCTTACCACGCATGAGTGTCAGCTTCTGGCCGATTCTGTTGAAAAAGTCCGTCGTGATTTTCTCGGCAGAAAAGTAAGCGCTTGAGATTGAAATCCTTACTTTCGGCAGATGCTTCCGGACTTCGATTTCGCGTAGCCGCGCGCAAAAATGGCA
>JACCDZ010465378.1_pt1 | contig 14423 bp, 6 predicted proteins | sample 7449551 | NCBI WGS metagenome assembly JACCDZ01 (sample SAMN15323452, study PRJNA562643) | freshwater metagenome | isolation source: river surface water | place: USA:Blue River Watershed | collected 2017-08-18 | reverse complement strand
GTGGACGTCCTACACCAGTCTGCATACGTGTTGTGCACATCGCTCCTGGTCCAACTCCAACTTTAATGATGTCAGCACCTGCTGCCACAAGATCACGAACACCTGCAGCTGTAACTACGTTACCTGCGACGATTGGTACGTTGAGGTTGAGCTTCTTAATAACTTGTAGCGCTTCAATCATCTTCTTCTGATGGCCATGCGCTGTATCAACTACAAGAACATCTGCACCAGCTGCAACTAACTTTGCGGCCTTATCTGCCACATCACCATTAATCCCCACAGCGGCGGCGATACGTAATTTATTGTTCTTATCAACGGCAGGTGAGTAGAGAGTTGCTCGAAGTGCGCCCACCTTCGTGATAATTCCAACAAGGTCACCATTAGCCGAAACAACTGGAGCAACAGTACGAAGGCGCTCGTGTAGGAACTCAAATGCTTGGCGGGGATCGAGGGTGTCTGGCATTGTTGTGAGCTCTTGTGTCATTACTTGACTGAGCTGCGTAAATCGATCTACGCCTGCTAAATCTTCTTCTGTCACGATTCCAACTGGCTTTGTGCCATCAACAATGATGATTGCGCCATGTGCGCGCTTATGAATAAGAGATGCAGCATCTGCGACAGTCTCTTTAAGTGTAAGAGTGATGGGTGTTTCAAAGAATGTGTGACGTGATTTAACTGAGGCGATGACGTCAGCAACTACTGGAATTGGAATATCTTGTGGGATAACGACCATTCCACCGCGACGAGCCATTGTTTCTGCCATGCGCCGCCCAGCGATAGCTGTCATATTTGCTACGACCAGTGGGATTGTTGTTCCGCTTCCATCATTCGATGAAAGATCTACATCCATACGACTTGTAAGTTCTGAATGGCTTGGAGCCATAAATACATCGTCGTAGGTCAGGTCGTATAACGGCTCATTGATAAATCGCACGTACTAGAGTCTACCGAGTTTCAGGAGCTCTTCGCGAACGACAGCCTTGCGACGAGGCTTGCCGAGAGGCTCACCTGCGGCGATTTCTGCCTCATTAATTGCCTGCCAATGAGCTTGGGTTACAACCCTGTTATGTGTAATCACATCGCTGATATCGCCAGCGTTCTTAGGCACCTTGAGATCTTCCACCAATAACTTCATGACATCGGCAGCATCGGATTTATTTGTTCCGATGACACCAGATGGTCCACGCTTTGCCCAACCAACAACATAGGTATCTGGCGCAACTCGTCCATCAATATTTACAACTTTGCCATTCTCGTATGGAATGCCCTCAAGTGATGCGGCTTGATATCCAATTGCAGTAACAACCAACCCACATTTAATGCTGAATGTTTCATCGCTACCAGTCTTCTTGAAAAGAACTTCTTCTACTCGCCCGTTACCTTTAATCTCTACTGGTGTTGCCAAGAATTGGAACTTCATTGTGCGTTCGTGATTAGTGGCTTCTCGTTCTGCAATCAGAAGCATGGCATCAAGATTGCTCTTGGTGTCCTTCTCAATCTCTGCGCCTGCTCGTGCAATTGCCGCTTCAACATCTTCTTTGGAAATCTCAACATTTGTGTGTTCCAGCTTTGGTAGCTCGCGAAGTTCTGGTGATGTAAATGCCGCGTGCTCGGGGCCGCGTCGTGCGCTTATCACAACTGTCCGAACCGCACTCTTCTTAAAGAGATCAATGGCATGATCCGCGGTATCCGTTGGGTCGAGCTCACTTGGTTCAAGTGCCAGCATGCGAGCTACATCCATTGCAACGTTACCGGCGCCGATGACAACGGCGGTATCGCAACTTAAATCGATTGACTCATCTTTAAAATCTGGATGAGCGTTATACCAAGGGACAAATGTTGCTGCTGACATAGAGCCCGGTAAATCTTCGCCAGGTATGCCAAGTTTCTTTCCAAGGGCTGAACCGGTTGCAATCACCACTGCGTCGTAGCGCTCACGTAATTGCTCAATCGTTAGATCACTTCCGAGTTCGATATTTCCAAAGAGTCGAAAGTTAGGTTCGTTTGCGACCTTTTCGAAAACCTTTGAAACGGTCTTAATCTTTGGATGGTCAGGTGCGACACCGCTGCGAACGAGGCCCCATGGAGTCGGAAGGCGCTCAATCATGTCGATTGAAAATTGAAGGCTTTCGCTCTGTAAATTCTGAAGAGCTTGCGCTGCAAAATAGCCCGCCGGTCCTGCACCGACTATCGCTATCTTGTATTGAGGCATGTTCCAACTTTACATGAGAATACAAATTTGCATTCTCACGGATTACTTAATGATTAACTTCTTCAATCGCCTGCGTAATTCAATTACTAAGACACGTGCACTCTGACGGCGTAGAGTTCTGTTATCGACTCCAATAAGGGCTTGAGCTGCTGCATTGAGTGAAACATGAGTGATTTCCAAATTACTGCCACTGGGAATCTGTGCTCCATCGAAATTATCTAGGTTTCCCATGATCTCCACTCCTGAAGATCGTATCTGGCTGACAGATTGGGAACCGATCTGACGAGCCTTATCTATTGCCCACTCTGGAGTTAACAATTTCACGGCATCCTTTGGAACTGGGACTTTATCCGTTAAATGTTTAATGGCTCCCTCGCGAACATAAATTTCATACTCTGACCAATCACGCTTCTTTGGGAAGTTCTTATTCACTTCAAGTAGAAGGCAAATCTCTTCATAGGTAAGAGATCGATTACTTGCAACTCCTTCAATCTGTGCCAAGGTTCCTGATGGCACACCAAGAATTGAGTTAAAGGCTTCAAAGATTGCTGTCGGTTGGGTTTCATCTGCAACAACCACTACGACGTTCTCTTTGCCGAAGACTTTTGCCCACTCCGAGATAACTCGTCCATGTTCATGACGCTTCCAGAAAGTCGGCGTTAACTTTGAAACACCTGGTTCATCAAGAACGGAATGCAGCCACTCCTCATAGGTAGGGGTAAGGCCATACTTTAAATACTGCTGGTATGAAGATGAAAGCAGTTTTACGAGAGGACGCAAAGTGAAAACTATGGTCACGTCATCAGCTTTTACATCGGATTTAAACTTATTGATTTTCTCTTCATCTAACTCGCAGAAGAATTCGCTGCTAATCAAAGTTGTTCCGCGATTCTTCTTTATGCTTTTTACGACCCTCTGCCATTCAGCAATTGGAGTCTGCACGCCACCACGATTCTTCCAACCCCATGTGCGCCCAGCAAGAGCCCAAGCTGCTCTGTGATGGGCCTTCTGTCCGAGATCTGGGTAATGAACCCCAAAAGTTTTTAAAGTGTCACGATTTTTTGAGAAACTCTCTTGTAGTGCAGTTGTTCCCGTTTTATGAAATCCGACGTGAGCAACCACTCTCTTAGTCATTAGGCGCTCAACAATCTAAATCCGTTGATTAGGATAATTGCGATTGCTACAAATATGCCTAGCTGCTTTCTTGGTAACCAACTAACAAGTTTTGCTGCAATTGGCGCCATGAGTACGCCACCTAGTGCTAGACCACCTACTGCAGACCAGTCAATATCTAGTTTGCTGATATTTAATAAGAATCCGATGCTGGCACAGACAGCAACAATGAACTCTGCGGCAGAAACTGTTCCGATAACTTTTCTTGGTTCAGTTTGAGTTGTCGTGAGCAAGGTTGGTGTCACAACAGGTCCCCATCCACCGCCACCAGAAGCATCGATAAATCCACCAGTGAATCCAAGGAATGTTAAATACTTAGGATTCGAAATATCGGCAACACTCACTTGTTGTGATTGGACAAAAAGATTGCGATAGAGCAGCAGGAATCCAAGAAGTAGCAAAATGGTTGAGATGAAGATCTTTCCACCAGATAAATCAATATTAGATAGGAAGGTCGCACCCAATAGAGCCCCGATTCCACCTGGGATTGCTAAACGAATGAGGATGTTTCTATCAACATTCTCACGGTGCCAATGTGAAACTCCTGATGCAAGCGTCGTACCAATTTCTGCTGCATGCACAGCTGCAGAAGCAACTGCAGCAGATGCTCCTAGGGTAAGCAAGAGTGTTGAACTTGTAAGCCCGAAGCCCATGCCAAGTGAACCATCGACTAGTTGTGCGACGGATCCTGCAAGAGCGAATAGCATCCAATTCATAGCAACTCCTTCATTATCTTTTCCACATTAACCGCAATATCTTCGGTTCCATCAAGAATCAATTCTGCGTGTGTAGGTGGTTCGTACTCTTGTCCAACGCCACTGAGGTTTGGAAGCGAACCATCGGCGGCTTTCTTATAAAGACCCTTTGGATCGCGATCAGTACATACTTCAATCGGAGTCTTCACCCAAACTTCTGCAAACTTTCCTTTATCAAAGAGCTCTCGCACGCTATCGCGATCTTCAGCAAATGGACTTACGAGTGCAACGATAACGATGAGACCTGCGTCAGCCATTAGATGAGCAACTTGTCCTACGCGACGAACATTTTCGGCGCGATCTGCACGCGTAAAGCCAAGATCTTTATTTAATCCAAGGCGAAGATTGTCGCCATCGAGAACATAACTATGTGCACCAGCTGCAAAGAGTCGCTTTTCAAGCTCATTAGCGATTGTAGATTTCCCAGAACCGGAAAGACCGGTTAACCAGATTACCTTCGCACTCTGATTCTTCTGGGATGCGCGAGCAAGTGAATCAACTTCATACTTATGCTCAGAAACGTTATCTGAACGACGTAAGACGTGGTTAACCATTCCAGCGGCTACTGTATTGAGAGTTACACGATCTACGAGAATAAAGCTTCCAGTATTTCGATCTTCCTTGTATGGAGATAGCGCAATCGGAGAATCTGTCGCAATTTCAACCACGCCAATCTCATTCATGGCCAAAACTTCTGCTGCTTCATGGTCACCACTTGTGATTTCAAGTTTATGACGAATCTTGGTGACGATTGCAGGGACTTGTGTAGAGCCAGCAATCAAATAGTAAGAGCGGCTATGAACCAGTTCGGTCTCACCCAACCAGACAACATTTGCATTGAAGCGATCTGCGGGCATCGTGAAGTTGCTAGCCAACTCAACGCTATCGCCACGAGTAGCATCCACATCAGGCTCAAGCACAAGGATTACCGCTTCTGAATCTCCGGCGCTCTTTAGCTCGCCGTCATGAGTAACTATCTGTGAAATCTTCGCTTTACGCTTACTTGGGAGAACTATGACTTCATCGCCCTGGTTAAAGGTTCCGTTAAAGATTGTTCCTGAAAGGCCGCGGAAGTTCTCAGCGCGTGCAATGAGTTGAACACCAAGATGCGGCTTAACGAGCGCTTCACCCTTCTTATTCCAGCTTTGGATGTATTCAAGAAGTGTTGGCCCGGAATACCAAGGCATATTTGTACTACGGTGAACAACGTTATCTCCAGCAAGTGCGCTGACTGGCACAGCCTGATAATCAATAATCCCTAGGCGTTTTGCAACACCTGATAGTTCGTCAACAATCGCTTGGTAGACATCTTGCGAATATCCAGTTGCATCTAACTTATTTACTACCACCGCAATTCTTGTCACACCCATAAGTGAGCAGATTGTTAAGTGACGCAGTGTTTGTGTACGAATTCCACGAGATGCATCGACTAAAACGAGTGCTACATCGGCACGTGATGCAGCGACAGCCATATTTCGTGTGTACTGCTCATGTCCAGGAGCATCCGCGATAATTAAACGACGGCCATTAAGAAGTGACATCGAGCGGTATGCAACGTCAATTGTGATTCCTTGCTCGCGTTCTGCTTCTAGCCCATCAGTAAGCAAGCTGAAATCAACCTCGCCGGCAACAATCGTTGATCCGCTGCGACGAATGTTTCGCGCTGCAGCAACTGTGTCGTGTGGAACGCTATCGGTCTCGACTAAGAGACGACCAATTAGTGTGCTCTTTCCATCGTCAACGCTTCCGCAGGTAACGAGGCGAATAATTGGCTGAGTAGATTGCTGAGTCATTAGAAATAGCCCTCAGTCTTCTTCTTCTCCATCGAATCTTCTTTTTCGCCATCGATAAGGCGAGTGGCCCGTTCGCTGAGCTTTACATTCATTACTTCTTCCACGATTTCAGGGACGGTTGTTGCATCAGATTCGACAGCTGCAGTTAGTGGATAGCAACCCAATGTACGGAAGCGAATCTTCTTCATGACAGGCACTTCGCCATTAATCAGTGGGAAGCGATCATCGTCGACCATAATCATCTGCTCGCCACGGAATACAACTGGACGCTCCTTAGCGAAGTACAAAGGATTTACAGGAACATCGTTCTCTTCGATGTAATTCCAGATATCGAGTTCTGTCCAATCTGAAAGTGGAAAGACGCGCATAGATTGTTCGGGAGTAATTCGAGGGTTGTATGTGCGCCATAGCTCTGGTCGCTGATTACGTGGATCCCATCGGTGCCCTGCTTCGCGCACACTAAAGATGCGCTCTTTAGCTCGGCTGCGTTCTTCATCGCGGCGCGAGCCACCAATTGCGGCATCGAATTGATTTGCATCAAGGGCTTGACGAAGTGCAACAGTTTTCATGATTCGGGTGTACTCAGATGCTCCGGTATTGAATGGATTGATGTTGTCGGCAACGCCTTGAGCATTGGTGTGCTTAATTAGATTTAAGTTGTACTTCTGAACCATCTCTTCGCGGAAAGAGATCATCTCGCGGAATTTCCATGTTGTATCAATATGCATCACAGGAAACGGAATCGGCGCAGGATAGAAAGCCTTCATCGCAAGATGCAGTAATACTGCCGAATCTTTACCGATTGAATAGAGAAGAACTGGCTTACGGAAAGCTGCTGCGGTCTCTCGTAGAATCTCTATCGATTCATTTTCGAGCGCCTTGAGAATTTCCGAAGAACTTTTCACTTGGTAATTATAGAGAAATTTCCATGTGAAAACTCTGTGTGACTTCCGCGGAGACGAGGAGATTTGAACTCCTGAAGGGTTTAACCCCTTACCTCGTTAGCAGTGAGGCGCACTCGACCGGGCTATGCGACGTCTCCAAATTGCAAGTATGAGTTTACAGGATATCCAAATATCTACCTAAAACCTATTTATCGAAGACTGCTGCGTACAAATCCACCCCGCGAACAATTTGGACGAGGAGAATGAATACAAGTATTCCAAGAATTCGATAGACGGTATTGCCCAGAGGGGATGTTTTCCAATCTTTTGCCGGTTTCCTTGCCATTTTGCCTAGCAAAGAAAGAATCAGCCCAGGAATCGCGAGCACCACAAATGACCATGCTAAGAAAGTGCGTGCATCTGAGAACAGCCCTTGGATGAATCCCGCTGCGAGAGTTCCGATAAAGACCATAGCAACGATTTTGAATGCACCGCTTGGAAGCAGGCGATGAAGTACTGGAAACTTTGGCAATCGATCTTCGAAGAAGATGCTGATTATTGATGGAATAGCAAAAATAATTGCTCCGAGAACAAGTTTTAAGTTGTATCCAACAAAAGGCATCGCAATTTCCACAAAAACAAAGATTTTTATTTCAAGTGAAATTACCTTTTGAATCTTATCTGGCTCTAGTAACTTTCCAGCTGACTTGTTAAGTCGAACTGGATATAGATAGGTTGTTAGATCTTCTAGAATCAATCGAATCAGGACAAAGATAGATGCCAGCATCGCAATATCTCGTGCCGCAAATGTAATTACCAACTGCACGCCAGCGAGAGCGTTTAGCGCACCAATCATCTTAAACATCATCCAGCCCGACAAAAGAATGACTAGCCCATAATCAGTTGCTCGCTCCCAAAGTGAATCACGATCTTGTGAAAGACGACGCAAAGGTCGAATTGCGCTTGCAAGTAAGGCTGGCGCATAAAAGATAATGAACAAGCCAGCAATTGTTAGAACCTCATCACGTGTTGTGAAGTTTCCAGATATGACAACGCCTGTTGTGAAGATTAGTCCGGAGACAAGTCCGGCCATCGCATCGAGGGTTGCGAGGGCAATGATTGCCATAACAATCCAAGTAGCAGGCGGCAGCGCTTGGCCAGATGTGTCTTGAAGGGCAAGCACGCCTAAAATTGCACCTGGCAAAATTAGTAGAGAAGATAGCGAACCAAACATGGCGCGCAGATAATTCCCATCAGCGATGGTGCGAGCAAGGATTGGAGAGTGAGGTGAAATCCGAGTAACTAATCCAGCGAATAGCGCATCGGTGCGCTCTGTTAGCGGTGCCCGCCACGTGCGACTGAGATCGCCTCGCCCTGGATCACGTTCAATCTTGTTTAGGTCTCCGGCACTGACCGATGCCAGCTCATCACTTTCTTCATCACTTTCATCTTCAGAGCCAGCATCTGAATTTTTATCCGATCCATCCGCTGAAGAATCGTCCTCTTCGCGTCGCGCCTTTGCTTCAGATCCTGATTTCTGTGATGCCGCGGCTGCACCACCTGCAGACAGAGCAGCGAGTGCTGCAAATGCAGTTATTTGTAAATCCTTACTTTTGTCTGGCTCTTGCGCAGGATCGTAGGCAGGAAGTTCTGATCTTTCAGTGAGCTTGATTAGCTCCTCTTCAGAATAAATACGCACGAGGTCTGGGCAATTACTTGCCCAATCGATTGCTCCGTTAACACCTTTACAAAAGGTCAAGATCTTTTTATCAATCGTTCCTGCATCGTCATATACCTCAATGATGACTTTGTGGTACCCAGGTGACACATCTGCCGGTATTTGTATGTCGAGATTTTCTGCTTCAGCACTCGATAACCTGTCGATGAGAACAGTTTCTGCCGCCCAACTAGGCATTATGGATATTTGTAGAGCAAATAGAGATGCTAGAAGTAGCTTTCTTATCATTTCTTGGTACCTCCTGTTTCGACGGTGACTTTAATTTTCTGACCCGGCTTAAGGTTGCTAATGCCGACACCGGCAGAGCTTCCAGATGGTTTTGGAACCACCTTTACTGGCGAATTATTTTTTGGCTTTGACCTAGTTGCAGAAGGTTTCGGGGTTGCTTTCGGGGTTGCTTTCGGGGTTGCTTTCGGGGTTGGCGAAGCGTTGCCTTCAACAACCGTTACCTTGATTTTTTGTCCTGGTGATAAGTTGTCAATTTTTACACCGTCTTTTGATTTACCTGCACCGGTCTTTGGTGGATTGATTGTGAGGGGTTTCTTAGTGGAATTCGGAGTAGGCGACGCTGAAGATTTCGGATTTGGTTTAGAAGGTGAGGATGGCTTTGGCTTTGGCGTTGGCTTTGGCGTTGGCTTTGGCTTTGGCGTTGCTTCCGGTTTTGTTTCCGATGTTGGGGTTGGTTTTGCTGATGGTTCCTCTGTCGGTGTCGGCTTTGGCGTTGGATTTGGAGTTGGTGCAACCGGCGAGGCGCCACCGGATACTGGACCACTTGGTGCGGGTGAGCTTGAACCAGATGAAAGATTCGTTACCTGCTCCGGGATAACTGCTAGTGAAGGCAAAGATGGCAAAGATTCACCGACTGATGTAACAGTACTTACTGTAAATGTATATGGGTCACCATTCGTTAGTGATCCGAAACGAAATGGTGAAGAAGTCACTGATCTGGTTTCACCGGTCTCAACCACTGTGATGATGTACCCGGTAATCGCAGCACCATTGCCTGTTGCGCCGCTGAATTCTAGATTGACACTTCTATTTCCTGGGGTTCCCGTAACTACAGTTGGTGCGTTCGGAGTGCCCGCAGGTGTTCCAACAATTCCATTTGAATTAGCGCCTCGACCTACGCCATTTTCGGCGGCAACGGTAAATGTGTAGGCAACGCCATTGGTTAGGCCAGTAAATTCTGCTGTAGTTGATCCTGTAGTCATTGAGAGTCCGCCAGGTTGAGCAGTAATTACATACTTTGTAATCGAGGTTCCACCATCGCTCGACGGAGCGTTAAATGTGATTGTCGCTTTGGTATCTCCACGAACCACGTCCGTAAGGTTTGGCGCACTTGGTGGCCCAAGCGGAGTTACTGAATTCGACCCACCAGAAGGCACTGAGCCACCTGCCGCGTTATTTGCTACGACCGTAAATGAATAAGTTGAACCATTTGTTAAACCGCCAACAGAACAGCTTGTTGCGATTGCAGTCGCCGTACATGTTGCTCCACCTGGTGATGCTGTAACGGTGTAGCCTGTTACTACAGCTCCACCATTATCCATTGGTGCCGTCCAAGACACTTGCGCGTTTCCATTTCCGCTAGAAGCAGAAACAGAAGTTGGAGCATCGGGTGCCCTCGCGGGTGTTGCAGTTGCCGTTGCCGTTGAAGATTCAGAATCACCCACACCGTTAGTGGCGATCACGCGGAATGTATATTGGGTGCCATTTGTAAGACCCAGAACTGTTATTGGCGATGCAGAGCTAGAGCTAGTCGCCCCACCTGGTTCAGCAATTACCGTATAGGTGGTTATCGACGAACCATTTGTGCCGGCTCCCGAAAATGCAATGTTTGCTTGTCCGTCGCCAATCGTGGCCGTTAATGAAGTTGGTGGAGTCGGTAAACCGGCCGGAACAGATGCAGGTGAAATTGCCGATGCGACACCAGTCCCGATGCTATTTATCGCCTTCGCCGTAAATGTATATGGGGTTCCATTTGTTAGTCCCGTAATCTTGCAACTGGTAGCTGGCGCTATCGCGGTACAGGTTGCTCCATTGCTTGCCGTAACTAAATATGAAGTTATTGGATCTCCACCATCATCTGAAGGTGGTGACCACGAGACAACTGTCGATGTGTCGCCTGCGAGGACTGAAAGCGCTGTTGGCGCACCAGGCACAGACGCCGGGGTAGCACTTGCAGAATTAGTCGAGAATGCAGACTCCCCAATTGCATTTATCGCAGCAACTGTAAATGTATATGAACCACCATTTGTAAGCCCGCTAATCACTGCAGGAGATGAAGAAACAGTGAAGGTGTCGCCAGTAGGCGAAACTTTAATGATGTAGTTGGTGAAAGCTGAGCCATTGGTTCCAGCACCACTAAATGTAATGGTTGCGCTCTTATCTCCAGCAACGGCACTAACAGTTACTGGCGCTGTCGGAATTCCAGCAGGAGTCACAGAAGTCGAACTTGATCCCAGAGAATTGCCGACAGCGTTCTGTGCTACAGCAGTAAATGTGTAACTAGTTCCATTAGTTAAGCCGCTTATCGTGCATGAAGTTGCTGGAAGCGTTGCTGTGCAAGTGTGCAAACCATCCATAGAAGTAAAGATGATTGCTATAACTGATTCACCACCGCTGCCAGAAAGCGTGTTCCAGTTTCCTGTTGCGCTAACTGTTGCAGTTTCATCACCTGCAATTGCTGTCACAGAAGTAGGCGCATCTGCTACACCGGCAATCTTGATTGGTGCAGATGCTGTAGAAGAATCGGAGACTCCCACAGCGTTCGTGGCGCTTACTTTAAATGTGTAGGAAGTGCCATTGGTAAGGCCCGTGACCGTTATTGGCGAACCATTTCCAGTAAAGGTTTGTCCTGTTTCCACTACGGTCAGCGTGTAAGAAGTGATCACTGAACCGCCGTTATCTGCTGGTGGAGTGAAGGCAACCGTTGCAGTCTCATCTCCACGTGTTGCCGTTACCGCAGTTGGAACTCCGGGAATCGAGGCAGGAACAATTGCATTGGATGGAGAAGAGGTTGTTGCGCCGGCCGCATTTGTCGCGGTCGCAATAAATTTATAAGTTGTTCCATTGGTTAATCCAGTTATTACACAACTTGTTGCTGGAGCATTAACTGTGCAGCTCTTTTCAGGATTGATTGGAGCCCCTGATGCATCAGTTGCAACGATCTTGTAAGAAGTTACCTGGCCACCAGTTGCAAGAGAAGGTGGTGTAACAGTAACGGTACCTGCATGGTCACCAGGTGTCGCAACCGGTGGATTCAGCGCGGCTGGAGGAAGGAGATTCCAAATTGCCGTTAGTGTCGTATTGGCGCTTACATTCGTAATGGTTTGACCACCTGTGTACGTAGTTGATCCATCTCGCCAACCACCAAATGTGTAACCCGTTTTTGCTATCCCCGCTGATGCAGGGAGAATAAAGTCATCGGTGATTTGCCCCGTGATAGTTGATGGAACAGTTCCAGTTTCCGCACCATTCAAATTGAAAGAGAGCGCGTAAATTGCACCCGAGAATTGAGCGGTGAAGGTTTCATCACGGGAGGAAAGTGTGAATGTAGCCCCAACTGAATAGGTGTTAGAACCATTAGACCAACCAATAAAGTTGCTATTCGCTTTTGTTACTCCAGCTGCAATTGTGTGGTTAGCGCCGAAGTTATATGAGGTAGGTGATGGAATTATTCCAGTTCCGCCATTTAAGGAGTATCTGATTGTGTATGAAGCAACGCTCCATTGCGCCGTTAGAGTCATATTATTTGCACCAACAGTCACAGTGGCACCAGGTGCATAAGTTGTGGTTCCATCAGTCCAACTACTAAATGTGTAACCAACTCGCGTTGGCAAGATGGTCGGAGCGGTAAAAGTTTCACCGATTGTGTGTGAAGGCTCTGAGATAGGAGTATTACTTCTGCCTTGAGCTAGATCAATAGTGATGGTTTGTGTGGTTGGCGTCCATATCGCGGTAGCCGTTTCAGATGAAGCACCAAATTGATACTGCGCGCCACCTGAATAAGTTGAACCTGCAATAGACCAACCAGCAAAGGTGTAGCCACTCTTGGTTACCGCTGTTGCTGAGGCAATATTGATGACTGAGCCAATTGTTGCAGACATAGTATTAGGCGCTGAACTTCCACCGGCAGAACTATAGGAAAGCGTGTAGGTATTTGCAGTCCAGCGGGCATAGAAAAGATAGTTGGTATCGCTAATTGAGTAAGTGTTACCTGAAACTGCATTTCCGCTTTGATCGTTCCAGCCAGCAAAGGTATATCCAGTTCTAGTCGGAATAGCCGCGTCTATCGTTACGCTTGCGCCGTTCGAATATAAAAGACCTTGACGCATTCCAGTGTCGACGCCACCTGACATGAAATAGCGGACTTCATAAAGTCTTAACCAAGTTGCAGTAAATGTTGGCGCCGAAGCTCCCATAACAACTGATGCGCCCGCCTGATATGTCTGACCGCCGCTAGTCCAACCCGCGAATGCATAAACCGAAGAGTTTTCAGTAACAGTTCTGGTTTCTGGAGTTCCTAGAGTAAACGAACTTCCATAGGCAGTTGCTGAAGTAGTTGGCAATCCAATCGGTTCAGTAACCGGGTTGTTATTGGCTGTTCCCACTGCATAACTTATTGCAAAGACTTCAGGAGTCCAGATGGCAGTTAGCGTCTTATTTGATGATCCCGTAATTGCAGAGCCTGCTGCGTATGTGTTTGTTCCGTCGCTCCATCCGCCAAATGTAAATCCTGCCTTTGCAAGTGAGCCTTGACCTGGCGCCGTTACAGAGGTGCCATCAGTTGTATAGGTTGCCGCAGACGGTGCGCTTCCTGACGTTGCGCCATTTGCGTCAAAGGTAAATATTTGAGTTGTAGGTGTCCAAATAGGTTGCAATGTCACACTGGCGGATGGGGAATAAGCACCTGAAATCGCTGTTGTCGTCTCTTTCCAGCCATCGAATACATAGCCTGCTTTAACCATTGTCCCGACAGTTGGCAAAGAAATAGCACTTCCGCCGTATACGAATGAATCAGAAGTACGAGTTGGAGAACCTGATGTTGCACCGGTTGTTGCATAGGTAATTGTGTAAACAAGCCCTGCCCATTGTGCGATGAAGTTGATATTACGACCAGGCATCGTGAATGTTGCACCGGGTGAATATGCCGTACTACTTTCGGTCCACCCGGTGAAGGTAAATCCAGGTTTGGTTACCGCTCCGATTGATGCCACCGTAAAAGTTTCATTCATATAGAAGTTTGGAGAGGTTGGAGCAGTTCCTGTTCCACCGTTTAACGAATAGATAACAACGTATTGAGTTCCATTCCAAACTGCAGTCAAAGTTAAGTTTGATCCACCCACAGTGATTACCTCACCAGGTAGATACGTTCTAGTCCCATCTGACCAACCTGCAAAAGATGATCCGGCCAAAGTGATTGAAGTACTTGGCGCAGTAAATGTTTCACCAATCGTTACCGTTCCCGATTTTATCGGAACCGCACCCGAGCCTCCATTTGCGGCGTAAGTAACTGTATAAGTCTCAGCTAACCAGTTCGCATAAAGATTCAAGTTCGCAAGTCTTGTATAACTTGAGCCGGCAATAAACACTGTTCCCGTATCAGATACCCAGCCGTTAAAGAGATAACCGGTCTTGCTTAAGGTGTTTTTATTGGCAATCGCGTAGTTTCCAGAAGTCAGCGAGTAAACACCGCTTGCTGGAACGGATCCACTGGTATTTCCGTTTCCGAAATAAGTGATCGTGTAAGGAATCGCCTGCCATTGTGCAAAGACGGTGCGTGATTCCGAAGGTGAGAATGCCCCGCCATTTAAACCTAAGTTTGTGCCAGCGGTAGAAGTATCAAACCAGCCCAAGAAGTTGTAG
>JACCDZ010107715.1_pt1 | contig 14432 bp, 14 predicted proteins | sample 7449551 | NCBI WGS metagenome assembly JACCDZ01 (sample SAMN15323452, study PRJNA562643) | freshwater metagenome | isolation source: river surface water | place: USA:Blue River Watershed | collected 2017-08-18 | reverse complement strand
GCACCCACGGTTGAAGATGCGGCCATCACCGAGATGATGGTGCCCAAACCTTCTGGGTTGCCAATCTCGTTAAAGTGCCTTGGCAAAACCACCATCTCGGTTGGCAAATAGACAATTGCCAAAAACAAGAAGGTGCTCATCATGATCAGCACCGCAGGGGTTGCAAACAGAATGCGGAAACCCTGGCTGGCGTAAACAAAGATGTTGCCACTTTCTTCATCGCCCTCTTCGTGCCTTTCATGCACACGAATTAGCCAGCTAAAAATGGCTGACAGCAACGAGAAGATTCCTGAGACCCACATGGCGTTGATTGCACCGATCTGGCTGATCAGCACTGCGGCAATGGCCGGGCCAATTGCAAAACCGGTGGCAAACAGTGCCTCGTGAATCGAGTTGGCACGCGGCAAACTCATGCCGGCTGCATCAGCGGCGTCTGGCACCAATGACTTGCGGGCGCTTGGCGAACCCGATGAAACAAAGTTCTTCAGAGTGTTAATCAGAATCAACAAGAACAGGTTGATGTCGATAAACCAGGCCACAATCGGCAGCGCAATAACCGAGGCAGCGCTGGCGTATTCAACCCACATAGATGTATTGCGGCGACCAAACCGGTCAATGATTGAGCCCATTACCGGCGAGAGCAGCAAGCCCGGAATAGCGGTCAGGGTAATCAGCAGACCAGCGGCTGCCGATGAGCCGGTTACGTCAAATGCGATCCATGGGTAAAGAATGAAAAGCATTGACCCACCAATGATGCTGGTGAGCGAGGAAAGCTCAAGAAATACGAATGGCTTAAGCGAGTTGGAGGTCTTCAAGAGACACCGCGCTTAGGTAACGGTACCCGGCATCGCCGATTACCTTGTCGGCACCGGTGCTGCGGTCAACCACGGTTGCCACGGCCACAATAATTGCCCCAGCTTCTTCTAGGGCTTTGGCGGCGGTTAGAGGTGAACCACCGGTTGTTGAGGTGTCTTCAACCACGATCACGCGCTTGCCCTTGACATCTGGCCCTTCAACCTGGCGGCCCATTCCGTGGGCTTTGGCTGCCTTGCGAACCACAAATGCGTCAACCGCGCGGCCTCGGCCAGCCGCTTGGTGCAGAATGGCGGTTGCCACTGGGTCGGCACCCATGGTCAAGCCGCCTACCGCGTCAAAGTCGGTGATGCCGGCAGCATCAAGCATGTCGAGCATGACCTGGCCAATTAGCGGGGCTGCTTCGTGGTGAAGGGTCGCACGACGAAGATCCACGTAGTAATCAGCCTCGATGCCGCTAGACAAAGTGACCTTGCCGTGAACAACAGCAAGTTCTTTGATTAGTTCGACAAGGCGCGGCTTTGAGGCAGAGGTGAAGGTCATTTCTCTAGTTTACGAGACCGCTCCGTTTAGGCTGGTTTCATGGAAAAGATGATGTTCACCAACCTGCCGGTTCACTCTCTAAAGCGCTCGGTTGAGTTTTACACCGCACTGGGTTTTAAGTTCAACCCGCAGTTCACCAGCGAGACTTCTACCTGCATGATTGTAGGAAAATACAACTTCATCATGCTGCTCGAGGAAGCCACTTTTTCGGGTTTTGTCGACAAGCCAATTGCCCCAACCAAGAAGACTGTGTCTTGCATTGTTGCCATCACCTATGACTCTGAGGCCGAGGTTCGGGCTGTGTGCAAAAAGGCTTTTGAGCTTGGCGCCCGTAACTACAAAGAGCCGGAGGAACACGGATTCATGTTTGGTTGGGGCTTCGAAGACCTCGATGGTCACATCATTGAGCCGTTCTACATGGACCAGTCCCACCTAAAGCCACTCGAGAGTTAATCTGTGCGTATTGCCACTCACAACGTAAATTCCATTCGCACCCGCGTTGACCGCGTAGTTGACTGGTTGGTTCGTTCCAACACCGATGTTCTTGCGATGCAAGAAATTAAGTGCAAACCTGACCAGTTTCCGTATCAAAAATTTGAAGACGCCGGTTACAAGATCACCATGCACGGCTTGAATCAATGGAACGGCGTTGCTTTTGCCAGCCGCATTGAAGCCGAAGATGTTGAAGTTGGTTTCTCTGGAATGCCGGCATTCGGCAAGGGCGGAAAAGACCCGGTTGAAGAGGCCCGTGCCCTGGGTGCAACTTTCAACGACGTGCGCTTATGGTCACTTTATGTGCCAAACGGTCGCGAGCTAAACGACGAGCACTACCACTACAAGCTGGAGTGGCTGGACCGCTTGGCCTCCAACGTTGCCGAGTGGGTTGAGCACGAACCAGAGCAGCCGCTGGCACTTATGGGTGATTTCAACATTGCGCCACTTGACACCGATGTTTGGGATATCGATGATTTTGCCGGAGCAACCCACGTTTCAGAACCTGAGCGCCAGGCCTTTGAGGCCTTCGAGCAAATTGGCCTGCAAGATGTGGTGCGCCCGCTCGTGCCACAGGGCTACACCTACTGGGACTACCAGCAGTTGAGATTCCCGCGTAACGAAGGCATGCGAATCGACTTTATTTTGGGGTCAGAGCCGTTTGCCGAACGTGTAACTAAAGCAGTAATTGACCGCGACGAACGCAAGGGCGAGGCCCCAAGCGATCACGTGCCTGTGGTGGTTGACCTAGCCGACTAGTTGCCTTTGCGGCTGCCTATCGATTTTTGTAATTCAGCCAAGTCTTTCGCTCGGTTTCACTTAGTTTCTCGATGGCATATCGCAGAGCGGTGCGTGGCATGGTGGCTGCAAATCGGGTCAAGAATTGCCGAAGTTGGTCGGTGTCTCTCTTGCCAGCTTCGCGCAGCATCCAGCCAACAGCTTTGTGAATCAGGTCATGCTGGTCTTTAATCAGCAACTCGGCAATTTTCCAAGTGGGTGCCAAGTCAAAGTTTTCAAAACCCAGTTTGTCGGCTCGAATAAAGGCAAAGGTAAAAATTATGGCGGCCCGGCGCTCCCATAAAGACTCACTGGCTGCCAGCTTTTGCAATAGTGTCAGGGCATCTGGTCGGCCAATCAAGTAGACGCCCAAATACGGTGCGGTGGCATCGATTAGGTCCCAGTTATTTATGCGGCCAGCGTGCAGCAACTGCAGGTAGTGGTCAAACATTTCTTGCTGGGCAGCCGGGCTCTTGCTGCGCTTGAAGCGGTTAACCATGATGAACAAACCGCACTGGCGGTGTTCGTGCACCCCCGAGGCAAGCAGCTCGTCAATCTCGTGCTGGGCTAGGTCTTTGTGAGCGGCGGCAACCTTGCGCGTCTCGGGCACTTTAGCCCCAATAAAGACATCTCCCTCGCCATACTGACCTGGGCCAGTTTTGAAGAACCAGGAAAAGGTGGCTTCTTTTTCGGGGCGGGCAAAAGCGGCCAGGTCCTGTTTTACGGCGTCGGCAGTACTCACGAAATTAGCTGGCGAGCTGGCCGATAACAACTAGGGCATCACCTGGCGCTGGAGTGATGCTCACATTCTTGGCAGGGTTTAGAGCCACGCCGCCTGAGGCCGAATCAAAATAACCGACCAATGAGTAGCCCTTAGAGATTGCGGCAACGGCAAGGTCGGCAATTTCAACCTTCTGGCCAGCGGTAGCAAACTCGGTTACAGAAAGCAGCCCAAGGCTGGCACCCTCTGCGGCAAACAAGCCCTCGAACACCTGCAACAGGTCTGAGTTTTCTGCGATCTGCGCAAGCAGTTTGGCTTTCAGGTGAGGAACGGTTGATGCGCCGGTGGCAGCGGCTTTCAGGCCGGAAAGTTTTACCGGACTACCCAACTGCAACTTAGCTAGAGCATCTTCGCGAATTCCGGTGTAGACCACCATGTCGTCATCTTCGGCAACTGCAATCACAAGTGCGCCCGCTGGCAGCACATAATCGGCGCTCGGGTTAATCACCGGCAGGCCATCAATTACCAGACCAATAACAGCTGCGGTGTTGAAGGCCAAAACGGCATCTGCGTAGGTCTTGCCATAGAGCGCCGGAAGGTCATCGAAGTAAATTTCTTGACCCTCAAAAGACAACAGCTCTTCGATTGCCACCAGCAAAGCCGGGTGCATTGCAGCGTGCTGATTCACGAGTGCCTCAAGTGAGTCAAGGTTTGAGGCCAGGTCAATGATTGATTTCGCGGCGCTTGCATTTGCAGCTTCGAGGCCGGCCACGGTTGCTGGGTCACCCTGAATAATTTGGAATTTCTGGTTGCCAAGATCCAATTTGGACAGCGCCGCCTCAACCTCGGCTGGCGCAGTTTGTGAAAGCACAACAACGCGCGGCTTGCGCACGTTCTCGTTGGCAACGGTCAACTCGTTGATAACCTCAGCGGCAACATCTGACCAACCAAGAATCAGCGAGTGCCCGCCGCGCTTGAGTGAGTAATTACCGAACTTGCGAATGCTTGACATGGTGCCAGTTTAGCCAGCCTCGCTGAGAGACCACTATGAACTGGCACCACACCAGCCTTCTAACTATTCGATTTCACCCGGGGTGACAACCAGTTGCACACCGTCTTCGGCAACATCAACCTTGACTAGTGATCCATCGTGGATGGTTCCGGCCAACAACAGGTTGGCCAAGCGGTCATCGATTTGCTGCTGCATCAAACGGCGCAATGGTCGCGCACCGTAAATTGGGTCGTAACCCTTATCGGCCAACCAAGTGCGGGCAGCCGGGGTAACTGCTAACTGCAAGCGGCGCTGCTCAAGACGGTGCTGCAAGCGGTCGATGTTTAGTTCAACAATCTGACCAAGCTCGTTGCGATCAAGCGCGCTGAACACCACAATGTCGTCGAGGCGGTTCAAGAACTCTGGCTTGAAGTGAGCTCGAACCGAGCCAAGCACACCGGCCTTCTGCTGCTCAGCATCCAGGTTTTGATCAATCAAGAACTGGCTGCCTAGGTTAGAGGTCAAAATCAAAATGACGTTCTTGAAGTCAACGACTCGGCCCTGGCCATCGGTCAAACGGCCGTCATCCAAGACCTGAAGCAACACGTCAAAGACCTCAGGGTGAGCCTTTTCAACCTCGTCAAGCAGCACAACTGAATAGGGTCTGCGTCGAACAGCCTCGGTCAATTGACCGCCCTCTTCGTAGCCAATGTAGCCCGGAGGGGCACCAAGCAAACGGCTGACCGAGTGCTTCTCGCCATACTCAGACATATCGATTCGGACCATGGCCTTCTCGTCGTCAAACAAGAATTCAGCCAAGCTCTTAGCCAACTCAGTCTTACCGACACCTGTTGGGCCCAAGAACAGGAATGAACCGGTTGGGCGGTCTGGGTCGCTAATGCCAGCCTTGGTGCGGCGAACCGCATCAGAAACAGACTTAACCGCAGCCTTCTGGCCAATTAGTCGCTTGCCTAGCTCACCTTCAAGGTTGAGCAGCTTCTCGCTTTCGCCAGCAAGTAGGCGGCCGGTGGGCACGCCAGTCCAGGCGCTGACCACGGCTGCAATGTCGTCTTCACCAACCTGGTCGTTAACCATACGCTCGGTGCCGTCTTGGTTTGCCTCAGCAGACTCAAGCTGAGCCAACTCTTTTTCAAGTGCTGGAATCTCGCCGTAAAGCAGTCGTGAAGCACGTTCAAGATTTGCCTCACGCTGAGCACGGTCGGCCTCGATGCGCAGACCGTCAAGCTTGGTCTTCAACTCACCAACCTTGTTAAGCTCTCCGCGCTCTTTAGCCCAGCGTGCGTTCAACTCATCCAGGGTTTCAGTTTTGGCAGCAAGGTCATCGCGCAATTTTTGCAGGCGCTCCTTTGAGGCCTCGTCTTTTTCTTTCTTCAGCGCCAACTCTTCAAGCTTTAGGCGGTCCACCTGGCGGCGAAGCTCGTCAATCTCGATCGGTGCTGAATCAATCTCCATGCGCAGGCGCGAGGCAGCCTCATCGATGAGGTCAATGGCCTTATCTGGCAGCTGGCGCCCGGTGATGTAGCGGTTAGACAAAGTTGCCGCAGCCACCAAGGCGCTGTCCGCAATTGCCACCTTGTGGTGTGCCTCATAACGCTCTTTTAGGCCGCGCAAAATTGCAATGGTGTCAACCACCGATGGCTCGCCAACGTAAACCTGCTGAAAACGGCGCTCTAGGGCTGGGTCTTTCTCGATGCGCTCACGGTACTCATCAAGAGTGGTGGCACCAATCAAGCGCAGTTCACCGCGGGCCAGCATTGGCTTAAGCATGTTGGCGGCATCCTGGCCGTCGCCGGCACCGGCGCCCACCAACGTGTGCAGCTCATCGATGAACGTAATTATCTGACCCTCGGCTGCGTTGATCTCGGCCAGCACAGCCTTTAGGCGCTCTTCAAATTCACCGCGATACTTGGCACCGGCCACAAGTGCAGCCAGATCAAGGCTGATTAGCTGCTTGTCTTTTAGGCTCTCTGGCACGTCTCCGGCAATGATTCGCTGGGCAAGGCCCTCGACCACAGCGGTCTTACCAACACCTGGCTCACCGATCAAAACCGGGTTGTTTTTGGTGCGGCGGCTTAGCACCTGAGAAACTCGGCGAATCTCGGCGTCTCTGCCGATAACCGGGTCAAGTTTTCCTGACTTAGCAATGTCAGTTAGGTTTACGCCGTACTTTTCCAACGCTGAACGCTGGTCTTCTTGTTGCATGTTCTGGTTATTCATCTGGCCCTCCACAGCACTACTGCATTGTGTTTTGCCGGCCTTTGGCCGCGCGCGATGCTCTCTACCCCTTGGTCACCCGCCGCAAAAACTCGGGCACCAGGGCGGTTCATCAGTTCATTGGCCAAAGCTTGCTCGAGGTCTCGAACTCGCTTGGCCAACTCAGCATTCTGGTTTTCAAGTTCCAAAATGCGTCGAATGCCCTCAAGGCTCACGCCTTCGTTTGAAAGGCGGGCAATCTCGCGAAGTTGGGCAACGTTTCGCATGGTGTACCGGCGGGTTTGGCCGCCGGTACGGCTCGGCACCACCAGACCAATTCGGTCGTAGTCGCGCAGAGTCTGTGGGTGCATAGAGGCTAGTTCAGCAGCAACGCCAATCGCAAAGATTGGTGAGTTTTCGTCTAACTGTTCCATTGCATCCCCTACTGTGCAGGTATTCGGCTAGAGCAATCCAGCCCTAGTTAGAAGATCCTCGCGAGGGTCTTCATCTGGCAAGAAGCTGTCAAACTCCTCCAGCGCCTTTTTGGCCTTGTCGCTCACGTGACTTGGCACCGCGATCTCCACGGTTGCCAGCAAGTCGCCCTCGCCTTTGGCTGTGACCACTCCGCGGCCCTTGACTCGCAGGACGCGGCCGTTTGGGGTTCCTGGGGCCACCTTGAGTTTGACTGGATCACCGCCAAGAGTTGGCACCTGAATGGTTGCTCCCAGCACTGCCTCGGCAAAAGTCACCGGTACAGTTACGCGAATGTTCTGACCATCGCGCACAAATACCGGGTGGGGCTTTATGGTCACAGTGATGATTAGGTCACCGGCTGGGCCGCCATTTGGTGAAGGTTGACCCTTACCCGCGATCTTGATCTTCTGGCCATCTTGAACGCCTGCCGGAATCTTGATGCTGGTCGGCTCGCCGTTGTTCTTGAGCTGAAGCTTGATTGTGGTGCCTTTGACGCCATCAATAAAGTCCAGCGTGGTTGAGGTGGTTAGGTCTGAGCCACGTTGTGGCCCAAAACCGCCCCTACCTCCGCCACCAAAAAGGTTGGCAAAAACATCTTCAAAGCCGCCACCGCCAAAGTTGGCACCGCCCGGAAAACCGCCTGGAAAACCGCCTGCCTGGCCACCGGTAAATCTGGCGCCAGAGCCCATGGCTCGCATTTGGTCATACTCGGCACGTTGCTCTTTATCTGAAAGCACCGAGTAGGCCTCGCTGATTTCTTTGAAGCGTGCCTCAGCTTTTGCGTCACCCGGGTTTGTGTCTGGGTGGAATTGTCGCGAAAGCTTGCGGTAAACCTTTTTGAGTTCGGCTTCAGACACGTCTTTAGCTACGCCAAGGACCTTGTAAAAGTCTTTGTCGAACCAATCTTGACTTGCCATGTTTTTGAACCTCTTTTGTAATTTCTTATTCTGCTGGAATGAAAACGGCAACCATTGCTGGCCTTAGCAAACGATCGCCAAGCATGAAGCCTGGCTCAACTACGTCGGCAATTACGTTTTCAGTAACTTCAGGGTTTGGGGTCTGCACCAGAGCGTTGTGTAGCTCCGGGTCAAACTTGTCTCCCTTGGCACCAAACTGGGTTAGACCAAATTTGTCGCCTGCGTTGCGCAACTTAGTAACCACCGCGGCAAACGGTGAGCCCTCAAGATCACCATGTGCCTCTGCACGAGACAAGTCGTCGAGCGCCGGCAGTACCGCACGCAAGACCTCGGCAATTGCTGCGTTTCTGGCTACATCGCGGTCGCGCTCAACGCGTGCCTTGTAGTTCACAAACTCGGCTTGCAAGCGTTGCAGATCAGCTAGCAGTTCAGCCTCTTTCGAGATTGGCCCGGTTGCATCAACTAGGTCAGCAAATTCAGCATCGATCGAGTCAACTGCTGGCTCGCCCGCAGGCGATTCTGATTCAGAAAGTGGCTCCTTTTCTGAATCAGAATCACCGGCAAGGTGAGAGCCATCATTTGGGTTCTGGTCGTCTGACATTACTTCTTTGCCTCGTCGGTCTCGTCGCCCTCGTCCTCAACAACCTCGGCGTCAACAACGTCTTCGCCAGTTGCTTCAGCAGCAGCTTCTTCGCCCTCAGCAGGTGCGGCGGCGTAGATTGCCTCGCCCAGCTTCTGCTGTGATTCGTTTAGCTTCTCCAGCGCGCTCTTTACAGCGTCAATGTCGTCTCCGGCGAGCGCAGTCTTCAGAGCGTCAACGTCGGCCTGAACCGCAGTCTTCACGTCCTCTGGCAACTTCTCGTCGTTCTCCTTGATTAGCTTCTCGATCTGGTAGACCATGCCTTCGGCCTGGTTGCGAGTGTCGGCTTCTTCACGACGCTTCTTGTCTTCAGCAGCGTGCTCTTCACCCTCGCGAACCATGCGCTCAATGTCTTCCTTAGACAGCGATGAACCTCCGGTGATGGTTACAGATGCTTCCTTACCGGTGCCCTTGTCCTTGGCAGATACGTGCACGATACCGTTCGCGTCGATGTCGAAGGTTACTTCAATCTGAGGCACGCCACGTGGTGCTGGGGCAATGCCGGCTAGGTCAAAGTTGCCTAGAGACTTGTTGTCGCGAACGAACTCACGCTCACCCTGGTAAACCTGAATGCTTACCGACGGCTGGTTGTCGTCTGCGGTGGTGAAGGTCTCTGAGCGCTTGGTTGGAATTGCGGTGTTGCGCTCGATCAGCTTGGTCATGATTCCACCCTTGGTCTCGATACCAAGTGACAGTGGGGTCACGTCGATCAGCAGAACGTCCTTGCGCTCACCCTTTAGAACACCAGCCTGTAGCGATGCACCTACGGCAACAACCTCATCTGGGTTTACACCCTTGTTTGGCTCCTTACCGCCGGTCAAGCTCTTTACAAGCTCTGAAACTGCAGGCATACGGGTTGATCCACCTACAAGAACTACGTGGGCAATGTCTGAAACCTTTACGCCGGCTTCCTTGATGACGTCCTCGAATGGCTTCTTGGTGCGAAGCAAAAGGTCTTCGGTCATCTGCTCGAACTGAGCACGGGTTAGGGTCTCGTCTAGGTTGGCAGGGCCGTTCTCGGTTAGAGAGAGGTATGGCAACTGGATGTTTGCCGACATGGACTGAGAAAGCTCTTTCTTGGCCTGCTCGGCAGCTTCCTTCAGACGCTGAAGGGCAATCTTGTCCTTCGATACGTCGACGCCAGTGGTCTCCTTGAACTTCTTAACTAGGTGGTCAACGATTCGCTGGTCCCAGTCGTCTCCACCAAGGCGGTTGTCACCAGAGGTGGCGCGAACCTGAATGGTTGAGAAGCCCTCATCCTTGCCAACTTCTAGCAAGCTAACGTCGAAAGTACCGCCACCAAGGTCAAAGACCAGGATTAGCTCGTCTTCTTTACCCTTGTCTAGACCGTAGGCAAGTGCAGCCGCGGTTGGCTCGTTGATGATGCGCAATACGTTTAGACCGGCAATCTCACCGGCGTCTTTGGTTGCCTGGCGCTCTGCGTCGTTGAAGTATGCAGGAACAGTAATAACTGCGTCGGTTACGGCCTCACCAAGGTAGGTCTCGGCGTCGCGCTTTAGCTTGGCTAGGGTGCGAGCTGAGATTTCTTGTGGGGTGTACTTCTTGCCGTCAACATCAAAGGTCCAGTCGGTACCCATGTGGCGCTTAACTGATGCGATGGTGCGGTCAACGTTGGTTACTGCCTGACGCTTTGCGGTCTCGCCAACTAGTACTTCGCCGTCTTTGGTAAAAGCAACGATCGATGGAGTTGTGCGGAAGCCCTCTGCGTTAGCAATAACGGTTGGTTCGCCACCCTCAAGCACTGAAACTGCGCTGTTGGTGGTACCTAGGTCAATACCTACTGCACGTGCCATTGTTTGTTTCTCCTCTTTTTTGGGCTTTTGGCCCGGTTGTTTACTGAGTTCAGCTCAAACCTGAGCCGATTTGACTCAAGTTTCACACGCAGAGTTTTCGTTGTCAAGCACTCTCAGCAAAATCTAAGTCTTGTTGACTCAAGTTTGTCTGGTCAGCCAAATCTCCATGGGTATTCTCAGCAAAAACTGGCATGCTTAAGGTCATGAAGCGCAGGTTTTTGAAGGTAGCGGCAGGTCTGATTGCCGCATCGTTGCTGGTTGGCGCCTCACCGGCGAGCGCTATCGAGGCCGGCTCTGGCTATGACGTGTCTTACCCGCAGTGCAACAGCACCTTGCCAACAGACGGCGCATTCAACATCGTTGGCATTAACGGCGGTCTGGTCTACACGGGTAACCCTTGTCTAGATAGTCAAATCACCTGGGCCGGTGGCGCCGCAGCGCACTTTTACATCAACACCGGCAACCTGGGCCCAACCTCTAGTTATTGGCCAGAGGGTCAAACCTCACCCATGAACTGCGATGCCGCTAACCCTGACACCACAGCTTGTGCATTCAACTACGGCTATAACGCGGCCAAAGACTCTTATGAGCGCGCGGCCGCAGCCTATGCACGCCTTGGCATAACGGCTTCACCGGCAGCAACCACCTGGTGGCTAGATGTTGAGACCTCAAACAGCTGGCGCGGCGAGCTTTGGTCAGAGAGCACCCCTGAACTTGTGGGCACCGATGCCACCAGCCGCAACGTAGCCTCTATTGCCGGAGCCGTTCACTACCTACAGTCAAATGCCAAAATCACCAAGCTCGGCGTCTACTCAACCCCTTACCAGTGGGATCTAATCACTGGCTCATCCAAGTTGTTCTCTGACCTAGTTAGCTGGCACGCACTTGGCCAGTCAAACTATGACGCCGCGGCCAAAGCCTGCACCGGGTTCTCTGGGTTCACCGGGGCCCCTGTTGTGATGACTCAGTACATTGACACCTCGCTAAATTTAGACGTCAACGTAACTTGTTCGGCAAAAGTAAAGGTAATTACCAGCCTGAGCAACACGAGCACCGCGAGCGTCAAGCGCTCCAGTTACTTTTACCTAAAAGGCACACTCAAGACCGCAGCCGGAGCAACCATGGCGGGCAAACAGGTCACCTTCAAGCTTGCCGGCAAGACCTACAAGGCCACCACAACCCAGTCTGGCTATGTCTCGGTCAGGGTAAAAGCACCAACCACAGCGGGCAAATACAAGATCGGCGCTTACTACTGGGGAAACTATTACCTAACATCAGCCAGCGCCTTCAAAACTGTGACGGTGAAGTAGCAAATATCCGCTAGCGTTGCTGAATATGACTTCCAACGCCGAAAGATCAGCTAAACGCGCCACCTTTGCCTGGGCCCTGTGGGACTGGGCCGAGCAGCCTTTCCCAACCCTGATGCAGACCTTTGTGTTTCCGCTCTATCTGGCGGGCGCGGTCGCTGCCAAAGGCACCGACACCGATGCACTTTTGGGAGTTGCCACCGGTCTAGCCGGTTTGGTGGTTGCCATTATGGCACCGGTTTTTGGCCGCAGATCTGATGAGACGGGCAAGCGCAAGTTTTGGCTAATGATCAACACCTACCTACTGGTGGCCATCATGATTGCCGCTTTCTTTGTGGCCCCAAGCCCTGAATACCTGATCTTTGGTTTGGTGCTTTACGGCCTTGGCTCGATCGTCCAAGAGTCAGCATTCATCAACTACTACGCCATGCTTCGTCAGGTTTCAACACCAACCACAATTGGCCGCATCTCGGGCTACGCCTGGGGCTTTGGTTACGCCGGCGGAATCCTGCTGCTTTGCATCTCGCTCTTTGGCTTTATCTTGCCTGAAACCGTGTTCGGCATGGTTTTGGCCGACTCCATGAACGTGCGAATTGTGTTCTTGTTCTCAGCAGTTTGGTTTGCCCTATTTTCTATTCCGCTGTTTCGCAGGGTTCCTGAAATTGCCGCGCAGCCGGGTGCCAACAAGCAGAGCGTTGTCGAATCTTATGTAAAGCTCTGGTCACAGCTCAAGTCACTGCGTCAGCAGGCACCTGAGACTTTCAAGTTCTTGATTTCATCCGCCATTTACCGCGATGGCCTCGCGGGTGTATTTACCTTTGGTGCCGTGCTTGGCTCGCTTGCCTTTGGCTTTAGCCAGACCGAGATCATCCTGTTTGGAATCGCGGCAAACCTCGTGGCCGGCATTGGTGCCGCCATCGGAGGCCGACTTGATGACGTACTGGGTAGCCGAGCAGTGATCATCCTCTCGTTGGTTGGTTTGATTGTTGCCGGAACCGCGGTGTTTGTGTTTGCCGGAGCCGGTGTAATTACCTACTGGATCGGCGGCCTTACTCTTTGCCTATTCGTTGGCCCTGCCCAGGCAGCTAGCCGCACCTTTGTCTCACGCTTTACTCCTGCCGGTCGCGAGGGTGAGGTTTTTGGTCTTTACCAAACCACCGGCCGAGCTGCGTCGTTCTTATCGGGGTTCATGTGGGCAGGTTCAATCACAGTTGCGAGCATGCTGCTTGGTCTTGAAAATGCCACCATCTTTGGCATCATCGGCCTGCTAATTATTTTGGCTGTTGGCCTGGGGCTATTGCTGCGCGTTGACCCAAAGCCAAGCGTCTCCTACTCCAACTAGAGTTGTTCGACATTCTGTAGAATTGCATTATGTCTAAAACCCAGCGGCAACAAGGTGAGCTTGAATCACTGATTCTTAACTGCCTTTGGAACGCTGAGGCACCAATGACCTCAAGCGAGATTCTTGAGTGCGTTAGCCCAGACGGATCGATGGCCCTGACCACAGTGTTAACCGTGCTTTCACGATTGACCGATAAAAACCTGGTTCAACGCGCACAGGGCGAAGGCCGCTCGCTGCTGTTTTCGGCAGCTCAAACCCGGGAACAACACACCGCCGATGCCATGCTCAAGTTAGTTGCCAGCGCCGACAACCCGGCTTTGGCGTTCTCTCACTTTGCTAACGGGCTTAGTGCAGATCAGCTTCGAGCACTGCGCGAATCACTGGGGTAGGCCTTGGGCTCTGCACCAACCCTGCTAATTCCGCTAGCCCTCGAATGGGTGCTGCTAATCACAACGCTGGCGCCAATTGCTTTCACGAATCGGTTTACTTTGCGGCCCCGGCTTGGGCTGGCCGTTTGGTTCAGCTCAATCATCTCGGCAGTGCTGGCCACCGGTCTGGCATTCAGCGTTGCCATTTGGTCCTACTTTGACACCCTGGCCGCGCTCACCTCAAACCAGTTTGCGGGCGCCAAATGGTTTTGGGCTTTGGCAGTCAGCTTTGGCCCTTGGGTGGCCTTGGCGCTCGGGGGAGTCTCACTGGTTCTAATTCAGACCCGACTTGAACCGGCCGTTGAAGCAGCTAGGCAAATTGCCCCGGTCTTGGAATTGGTCAAGCAACCGTTCATGAATTTTCATAATGTGCCGGTTTTTGTAATTGACCTGCCCTTTGCCTATGCGGTGGCCGGGCGCGACCAGGTGATCATTTCAACTTCCCTGCCAAAACTGCTTACCTCCGATGAGTTTGATGCCGTGCTTTGGCATGAGGTGGGGCATGTTCGTGGGCAGCATTTTGCACTCAAGCAATTGGCCAGATTGGTTAGGGCGTTATCGCCTGGCTTTGCCGCCTCAAAAGCTCTGGTGAACGAGGTTGAGCGGCTTTGCGAAATTTCTGCCGACGCCTATGCCTTGAAACACCAAACTGCCCCCACGCTCGAAAGCGCAAGGGCAGCCTTTAACGGTTCAAGTTTCTAATAACTAGAGCGGCTCGTTGCCAACATCGGTGATGTGAAAATTCAGGTGGCTACGAGAAGCGGTTGGACCACGCTGACCCTGGTAGCGCGACAGGTACTTTTCAGAACCGTACGGAGTCTCACTAGGTGAGCTCAACTGGAAGAAGCACAGCTGACCAACCTTCATGCCCGGCCACAGCTTAATTGGCAGGTTTGAGACGTTGGCCAGTTCAAGAGTGACGTGACCCTTAAAACCCGGGTCAACAAAGCCAGCGGTTG
>JACCDZ011030733.1_pt1 | contig 14433 bp, 15 predicted proteins | sample 7449551 | NCBI WGS metagenome assembly JACCDZ01 (sample SAMN15323452, study PRJNA562643) | freshwater metagenome | isolation source: river surface water | place: USA:Blue River Watershed | collected 2017-08-18 | reverse complement strand
CAGTTCTCGGTGAGGTAAGCGAGCAGGCCATTCATCTGGCCAAACGCCACGCGGTAGATCAGGTTGCGACCGTTTCGCTCCTGACTGATCAGGCCGGCGTTCATCAGCTCTTTTAGATGGAAAGACAAGGTGGCATTGGGCACGCCCAAGGACTCCCCCAAGGTACCGGGTGTGGCGCCCGCCGGCCCCGCGGTCACCAGACTGCGAAACACCTGAAGGTGGTTGGCTTGCGCGAGCGCGGCCAGTGCTTTGACAACATCTTTCTCTTCCATATTTCCATCTTAATAGAAATATATGACAGAACGTTGACACACGCCCTCCGACCCTGGTTCATCCATTGCTTGAGCGTACTTTTTCAACTGCCAGCAACTCGATGAATTCTTGGGCTTGCACATTGTCTATGCCGCCAGCTTTCTGCGCCAAAGTGACCGTAGAAGCACACAAGGTGCGATAAAATGAGAGCATTTCGGGTCCCATAGGAGCAATAGCACAGAGGTGTTTGTCAATCGATGACAAATCACCACGTGACACAGGTCCGGGCATGCCGCGCGCCACACCCACACTTTCAATGGCGCTGAGCGTTCCGCGTGCCAACGGCAACAGCGCATGGAGGGCCTCTTGCTCGCTAGCGCCCCAAGTCTGCCACAAGCGAGTCGCTTGGTCAAAAAGCGCATTGACGAACTGCGAGGTGTAGCCTGCTGCTGCGTGATAGCGCCCGCGCATGCCTGCAGGCAATCGATTGGCTGCACATTGGAGCCGCTCCACCAAGTCCAGCAGCAAAGCCATCAATTCAGGGGCTTGGGCTTCTACCGTGATGGTGCACCCTGGCAAAGACTGAACTGCGGCATGAGGGTCTCCAAAGGTCTGCATGGGATGAAAGCCCCCAATCAGAGCGCCTTGAGCCAAAGCGGGTTTCAGCACATCCACCTCAGTGACCCCACTGCAATGCACCACAGCTTGACCGGTGCGCCAGTTCAGGCTTTCACAGGTCTGGCCAATGACGCTGTCAGGCGTCGTGATAAAAATCAAATCACAGGCATCGATCAATGCCTGCGCCTCCAGGCAGCAACAACCATGTATCGGGTCTGCTAAAAATTGTGCTTTTTCCTTGCCCTTGCTGCTGACGGCCACCACTTTCAGATTCGCGTGGGCCAGGCTCCACGCCAAAGCCTGTCCGAGGCGACCAGCGCCAATGAATCCAATGCGCAAGTCTTTGGCATTCGCCGGAAAAACCGAGACGATGCCAGGCGACTTCATGCTTGAAGGCGTCCAGACCAGGTCTGGTATTGCGCCAACCGGCCTAAATCAGGGACAGCACCCAGGCCGGGCCCTGTGGGCACGGGAACACTTCCGTCTTTGACTGGCAGCAAATCGCCGACAACGGCCTCACGGCCCAGATTGGGATGGGCATCAAACTCAAGCAAGCCTTCACCGCCCACTGCTGCCAAGACATGCAAGGAAGCCAACAGGGAAACCCCCCCTCCAAAATAATGGGGGCAATATCGCTTGTGGGCCGCAACAGCGCGATGCGCGACGGATGCATTGCCGCTGACACCGCCCCATTTGGTGATGTCGGGCTGAATTACCTGCAAGACGGCGCTGGAGAGCGCTTGGTCAAATTGCTTGCCGTGAAAATTCTCGCCGCCCGCCAAGGGCGTGCTGCTGGCCTGGGCGAGGGCTTGCCAGTCCGCTTCGGGCGCATCGACCCGCAGCGGTTCCTCCAACCAACTCAAGTTCAACGGGGCAATCGCCTGCGCAAATGCCACGGCAGATTGCAAGTCCAAGTTCTGATTCGAATCACAAGTCAGGACCGCATCAGGACCTAAAACCTCGCGCATGGCTTGCAAATTGCGCACATCTCTGTCATGACCAAATCCGGTCTTGAGTTTGAAAGCCTTGAAACCCTCCGCCTGGCGTGCCGCTGCGAACACTTCAGGCTGGTCTGGATTGATGCCCGTGACATAAACCGCTACGTGGCTGACAACGCGGTCACTGAGCATTTGGTGCAAAGGCTTTCCTGCACGTCTGGCCACCAAATCCCAACAAGCAATGTCCAAACCAGCAATGACCTGTGCAATGGGGCCCACCTCCAAAGTTTGCAAGACCAAGACTTCAAGCTCGCTGCTCAGCTGTTGAAACATCACTTCTGGCGAATCAAAGTTTTTGCCCACCAAACGTTCACCGAGGTCTATGGCCAGGCGCGCGCGATGCTCTGCACCGCTTGCCGGCCAATTGGCCCAGGCTTCTCCCCACCCTTCTACACCGTCTTGGTCAACGACTCGCAACAGCACCATGGGCCGGTCGCGGAAAGTGCCAAAAGCCACCTTGATGGGCATCTTGACGGGGACACGAATGCAAAAAGCCTCAATAGAAGCCAGCTTAAAGGACAGTGCTGTCATGATCAGTTTCTTTCAGTGGAAAGGGAGGTCTTGCTGCGAGGACCGCTGAGGGAAAAACGAGGCTCAGGTAAGCCATGCACCCCTGGAACAATGGCCATCAATGCACCAGCCATGGGATTTTCTTGGCGTTCCAATTCAGTCATGTTCTGAGAAGTGCTGGTGATGTACAGAATGTCTAAATTAGGACCGCCAAAGGCACAACAGGTCGGTCGCTCAACGGGCAGATGGATCACTCGATCGAGGCGGCCATCAGGCGCGTACCGCAAGAGTCGACCCCCATTGAATTCAGCATTCCACACGAAGCCTTCGGCATCCACGGCCGATCCATCAGGGAAAGCAGGTGGCGCGCTCTCAGCAAACACCTGCGCCTCGCCCATCGACCCTGACTCAGGAGCGTAGGGGTGTGCGTAAATTCGGTAATGCAAAGAATCAGCGAAATACAAGGTATCGCCATTGGGACTGAAGGCCAGGCTGTTGGGAATACAAACACCGTGTCGAACTTCTTTCAAGGGTCCTGATCCTTCAAGACAAAAAAGAGTTCCCTCGGGTGCACGGGTGATGTTGTGCATGCTGCCAACCCAAAAACGCCCCTGGGCATCACATCGCCCATCATTGAATCGGTGTCCTTGCGGAAGGGACAAGCTCGGGACCCATGCACTGAGTTCGCCATTGACAGGATCAAACAAAGCAATCTGGGTGGGCATGGCCACCAACAATCGACCATCTTCCACCAGAGCAATGGAGCCTACCAATTCCGGCATGGTCCATGTTTGGACTTCGCCAGTGGCATGGGTGAGACGACGAATGGCCGGACGACGGATGTCAACCCAGTACAAACACTGAGCAACAGCATCCCAAAGAGGGCACTCACCCAAGATGTCAGTTTGTGTGCCTAAACGCTGGATAGAGTGCGAATTGACTAAGTTTGGCAAGGCCGTGGTGTGATTCATGCCGCCAATGCTAGGAGACCACTGCGCGTTGGGGAATCAAATTTGCGGCAAACTGGCCTTCACGCAAACGCAACACCCAGCCTTGCGTTTGTGCGAAGTGAGCGTTGCTCAAGTTCCAATTCCAGTGAACCCAAGTGACGCATAGCATAGATGCCACTGATCCGAAAAAGACAAGACAAACATGACCTCACCCACTCAGCCAACGGCCACACCCAGCGCTTTTGCGAGCTTGGCACCTCAACATCTTTTCTCCCTGCAAGATCAGGTGGTTTTGATCACTGGAGCAGCTGGAGGCATTGGCGGCGCACTGGCACGCGGCTTTGCTGCAGCCGGTGCAAAGCTGATTGCATGCGACCTGAACCCCCGCATCCATGAACTCGCCGCGCAATGGCGCGAAAGCGGCATGAATGTGGAGTCCATCGCTTTTGACGTTACCAAAGAAGATGAGATCGCCAAAGCCTTTGAGAAAGTCATTGCGCTTCATGGGCGTCTGGATGTCCTGATCAACAACGCTGGCGTCATCGTGCGCACACCGTTTCTGCAACTCAAGCGCGAAGAATGGCAAAAAGTGATCGACACCGACCTGACTGCCTGCTTTTTGATGGCTCAGCATGCAGCGCATTTGATGGTGAAACAAGGCAGTGGGCGTATCGTCCACCTCAGCTCGATCATGAACCACGTGGCGCGTCCTAACTTGGTCCCCTATGTGGTTGCCAAAGGAGGGGTGTCCGCTCTGACCCGTGCCATGGCGGCTGATTTGGCCGGAACAGGCGTCACGGTGAATGCGCTTGCACCCGGCTACACACACACAGAGTTCAGTCAGGCCAAAGATGTCGAGTTCAATGCCTTCGTTTCGGGCTGGACACCGAACCGCCGCTGGGGGCAACCTGAAGACCTCTGTGGTGCTGCACTTTTGCTCTCGTCTGGCGCGGGCGCCTACATCAATGGTCAGACCCTCTACGTCGATGGCGGCTTCCTGGCCGTGACACGCTGAGGGCAGCAATGGGGAGTATCGTGACGTTGGTCCCATCGAAGCCTGGCTCTGGAGGTGACGCCCAAGGCGCATCGCCTGGTCGACGATCTTTCTGGATCGCTTACCGCCAACTGTGGGTTTCCCTGCGTTCTTTCGCTGTCTTCTTCCTTTTGTGGTGGTTGCTTCATGTATGGAATGGCAATCCCTTACAGCTCCCCTCCCCACTCAAGGTCTTCGAGGCTTTATGGACTTTGCTCAAAGAAGGTGAAATCGCCGAGCATGCGATGGTCAGCACCTTGCGCATGTTGTTGGCACTTTCGCTGTCGATCGCCATCGCCGTGCCCTTGGGTTTTCTGATGGGTCTCTCACATCGCGCAGAGCAGTTCATCGATCCCTTGGTCGAAATGCTGCGCCCAATTTCAGGAATTGCGTGGCTGCCTCTGGCACTGTTTATTTTTGGCGTAGGCGATACCCTGCCTGTGTTCATCATGTTCTACGTCGGGTTTTTCCCTGTCTTGCTGAACACCATCTCCGGCGTGAGGCAAACAGATCCGCGCTTGCTTGCCGCTGCGCGAACCATGGGCATCGGACGTTGGCCTTTGCTCATGCATGTGTTGGTACCTTCTGCACTGCCAACCATCATGGTGGGCATACGCCTGGCCTTTGCCGCGAGTTGGGCCGCCATCGTCGCCGCTGAATTGATCGGCTCACCCAGCGGACTTGGATTTGCCATCGAGTGGTACCGACAAATGCTGATGACGCCCAAAGTATTTGCATTTATTTTGGCCATTGGTGTCGTCGGTTATCTGTGTGACCTGGGTCTGCGCAAACTGCAACGCCTGTTGACACCATGGTCAGAAGCTTCTGTAGATCAATGATGAAAAGCATGCCCTCTCATCACCGCACAGCCGTTCTGGCACGCAACCTGGCCTTGCCATTGCTGCTGATTTTGATTTGGCAGCTCTGGGCAAGTTCACTGCCTGCAGGCAGTCCTGCCCCAGCGCCACTGAAAGTGGTGCAAACGCTGGGGGACTTGCTAGAAACAGGCTCTTTGCTGTCGGCCACGTTGCAAAGCCTCGGGCGGGTCGTGCTGGGTTTCGCCGTGGCCTCGGTCCTTGGGATCCTTCTGGGCTTGATGATGGGCTCAAGTTCTGCAGTGCGTGAAAACCTAGACCCCCTGATTGAAAGTTTCAGACCGATTGCACCCATGGCCATCTTGCCGATTGCCATCCTTTGGTTCGGTACTGGAACACCCACTGCCTTGGCGATCGTCGCTTACGCATCCTTCTTTCCTGTCCTCGTGAATACGGTGCACGGCGTGAGCCGAGTGGATCGCAAACTTGTCCTTGCGGCACGGACGATGGGCATCTCCCGAAGCACCATTTTGTTTCGCGTGGTCTTGCCAGGCGCCTTGCCCTCTATTTTGTTGGGCACCCGCCTGGCCATGGGTGTGGCTTGGACTGCGATCATCGCGGCCGAACTGGCCGTGGGTGCAAAGTCAGGCGGCGGCGGCTCTGGCGGCATCGGGCAAATGATGTTTGTCTTCTATGCCTACAACATCGACCTCAATGCCATCGTCGTGTGCATGGCAGTCGTGGGTGTGGTTGCCCTGATGATCGATCAATTGTTTCGCTTTGTGGAAAAGCGACTGATTCCGTGGAGACAATGACCATGAACAACGATCCCCAAGCCCTCAAACTGCGCCTCACTGGCGTGACCAAAAGTTTTGTCGCGCCACGAACGGGTCAAACCACACTGGCCGTCGCCGAGATGAGCCTCGATATTCAAGCCGGTGAATTTATTTGCATCGTTGGTCCTTCAGGTTGCGGCAAGTCCACCGTGCTCAACATGATTGCAGGTTTGGATAAGCCAACCAGCGGCGTGATCGAAAAAGATGGCCAATCGGTATCCGAACCGGGCGCAGATCGTGGCGTCATGTTTCAAGACTATGCCCTCATGCCGTGGCAAACCGTGGAAGAAAATGTTGGATTTGGATTGCGTCACGGCACACCAGGCCATGGCCTGAACAAAGCGCAGCGCCAAGTTCGTGTGGCGCACTTCATCGATTTGGTCGGCCTGCGTGGTTCAGAACAAAAATACCCTCACCAGCTTTCGGGGGGTATGCGTCAACGGGTGGCGTTGGCTCGACTGCTTGCCAATGGTCCAGACATTCTTTTACTCGATGAACCGCTGGGTGCGCTGGATGCGCAAACCCGCCTGATTCTGCAAGCGGAGTTGTTGCGCATATGGGGCGAAACAGCCCCCGTCTCTGAGCGCAAAACAGCCATTTTCATCACCCATGACATTGAAGAGGCTGTGCTGCTGGCTGACCGCGTTGTCGTGATGAGCAGTCACCCAGGTCGCGTTCGCGAGGTGGTCACGATCGATCTTCCCCGCCCCCGCGCAGGCACCGCCCGAACCAATCCTCGGTTTGGCGTCCTGGTCGAACAAATCTGGGCCCTCATTCGCGACGAAGCCTACCGTGCCATCGGTGGTGACGAATCTTTTGCAAGGCCCAACGAAGAAACCACTGTCTAAGTGGACCGTCTATTCATCACTCAAGGAGAAACACATGAAAGTTGATCAATTGCCAACCTCTCGACGCGACCTTCTCATCGGTGGCGTCGCCGCCACAGGCCTGTCTTTGGTGCCAGGTCTTGCGCAAGCACAAAACGCGCGACGCGCACTGAAGGTTTCCATCGGCCGCATCCCATGGGCTGCTGGCAACTCGCCGATGAGCCAGTACCTGATCAACAACAAACTCATGGAAAAGCGTGCGGCCGAGTTCGGTTACGACCTCACCATCGACTGGCGCGAATACCCCACCGCATTGCCCATGGTGGAAGCCATGGTTGGCAACAATTTGGATATTGGCATGTGGGGCAATACGCCCATCACGCGAGGCCTTGCCTCCGGATTGCCGATCAGTCTGCTGTGTGTTGGCGAAGGCCATCTTCGCTTTTTGATCACGACACGCAAGGGCTCGCCCATTCGCAATTTGCAAGACCTCAAAGGAAAAACGGTCGGGGTCTCGCTGGGGGGTGACCCGCAAAGCGCCCTGTTTCAGATGCTGATGTTTGAACTCGGCGTCCAAGACATCAAAGACACCGGCATCAAGTTCGTCAACATGCCAACGCATGCGCAGGCAGCGTCGGTCCCCACGGGCGTCGATGCCACCTGCACCATTTACCCAGCTTACTTGGCCGCACAAGCCACGGGGACTGTGGCCATTGCCAACTCCTTTGGTTTTACCGAGGAGCACTACGATGGACCCGCTGGCAAAGGCGCAGGACACATGCTGGCAAGCGTCAAAAAATCTCCTTTTTACCCTGATGGCTACTATTTGCACCGCTCCTTCTGGATCGGCCGCAATGGTTTGATCGAGCAGCACCCGCAAGTGGTTGTGGCCTTCCTCATGGCACAGCAAGAAGCTGTCGCTGCCTTGACCGCCATGGATGCCGGCGCGGTGTCGCAACTTGTCAAGGATTACTGGAAACTTGATGCCGTACAAGGTGCCAAGGTCGTCAAGGACGATGTGCTGTTCTCACGCGGTTGGGCATGGCCGACTGAGAACGATGCACGTGCTGTGCTTGAGACCTCAAAGTTCATGGCCGGCAACAAAGTCATTGACAAGCCCTTGCAGTGGTCACAGGTCAAGGATGCTTTTTCACGGACCGCCCCATTGATACGCCAAGCCTATGAACGTCTGGGCTCCAAACAAAGCGCCTCGGAATTTACCCGAACAGATGTCGCTGATTTGCGTGGTCGCCCCGTCTGGGAAATGGACAAATGGTCGGATCGCAGCTGATTTTTAAAAAACTGGAGGAATGAAATGAAAGTTGGATTTATTGGATTGGGTGTGATGGGCGCACCGATGGCCCTGAATATTTTGAAGCATGGACATGAACTCACCGTGTTCGATCAAAATCCCGAAGCGATTGCGACCCTTGTCAAGGCCGGTGCACGTGCTGCGGCATCGCCTCGCGAAGTCGGCGCTGCCAGTGAGATCGTTGTGACCATGCTGCCAGAGCCGCAACATGTGGAGCAGGTAGTTTTGGGGGCGAATGGCGTGGCGGAAGGTCTGCCAGCCGGTGGCATCGTCATCGAGATGAGCACCATCGACCCAGCCACATCACGTCACGTCGGTGATGTTCTGCGGGGGCGCGGTATGGACCTCGTGGACTCGCCCGTGGGAAAAACAAGCGAGCACGCTGTCACCGGCACACTGACGCTGATGGTCGGTGGAAACAAGGCTGCCATTGAGCGTGCCACCCCCGTGCTCAACTGTATGGGCACTGACACCTATTACTGCGGCGGGCCAGGCACAGGCCATGCCATGAAAATGACCAACAACTTGTTGGCCACCTCCATCATGATCGCCAACACCGAAGCATTGGCCATTGGGGCCAAGAATGGCCTCACCTTGGAACTGATGCAAGAAGTCATGCGCACCACCATGGCTTGGAACCAGCAGTTTGCAGTTGCTTTGCCCAAGAAAGCCTTTTTAGGCGATGACAGTCCCGGCTTTGCCATTCGTCTGGCATGCAAGGACGTCCGACTGGCCTGCGAAGCTGCAGAGAAAATGGGATTTGTAGCCTCGGTGGGCAGAGGCGCCCAAGCGACCATGGACAGGGCCATTGCCATGGGCCTGGGAGACCGTGACACCGCAGCCTTGTTGTTCATCCGTGAAAAAGAATTGGGCATCGAAATCCGTCAACAACCTGCGTCTGCTCAAAAGGCGGCTTAAGAGGTAGTTCACGTGCCCGCCTACATCATCAACGACATGGAGATCACGGATCCGCTGCGGTTCGAGGAATACAAGCGCCTCTCGCCTCCAACCGTAGAGGCCTATGGTGGTCGATTCCTGGCACGTGGCAGTGAAATTTCTCCTTTGGAAGGCGATTGGCAGCCCAAGAGGATGGTCGTTCTTGAGTTTCCGAGCATGGCCCAAGCACAGGCTTGGCTCAATTCGTCGGAATATGCACCTGCCAGGCGCTTGCGTCAGCTGTCAGCCAATTCCAGGATGGTGGTCATCGAGGGTGTTCTGCCAGCCTGATGAAGCTGAAAATCTGAACCCCACAAATCAGCGATGGTTTGTGGGGTGGGTTTTGTCACCCGAGGCCGGGTAAATCGCCGTGTTCATTCACGGCTGGCGCAGTGCTTTGGCCGTTAGCCTGTTGCCAAGGTGTGATGCACGCAGGCGCAGGCATCTCGACAGTTCTGCCGCGCACCTGAATTTGGCGCGTGCGCAATTGCGGATGATGGATCAGATCGAGCACCGAATTGATGCAACCGAACGGCGTCTGCGCCTCGGTGAGCCGATCGGCCACATGACCACCCGTCAGCGCACCAATCACCGCTTGAATCATGTCTTCGATTTCCTCACGGTGAAGACCACGGGCCGAACTGTTTTCAAACCTTGGGTCGTGCGCCAGTTCAGGTTTTTGCAGCACATGCTGACAAAAGGCCTGCCACTCACGGTCATTTTGCACGGCCAGCACAACTTCTTGACCATCACTGCAAGTGAAAGCGCCGTAAGCAGCAATGCTCGGATGCTTGAGCCCTCCGCGCTCAGGCGCAGCATGACCGTAGCGCGCCTGCAGGTAAGGCACGGCCATGAGTTCTGCGGCTGAATCGAACAAGGACACATGCAAGGCACTGCCCTGCCCCGTGCGCTCGCGCAAAATGAGGGCTTCTAAGATCCCTTGCGCAGCATTCATCCCTGCCGTGATGTCACAAATCGATACACCAATGCGCCCCCAAGGGCCTGGTGCGCCATTGACTGAAACCAAGCCGCTTTCTGCTTGTACCAAGAGGTCGTAGGCCTTGAGGTCGTTCATCGGCCCTGACTCACCATAGCCCGAAATGTCACAGGTAATCATTCTTGGATAACGCTCACGCAAATCAGCAGAGCCCAGCCCCAGGCGCTCGGCAGCGCCAGGCGCCAGGTTTTGGACAAAGACATCAGCTTGCGCAAGCAAGGACATCATCTTGGCATGATCGGCCTCTTGGCGTAAATCGAAAGCCACCGATTCTTTGCCTTGGTTGATCCAGACAAAGTACGAAGACTCCCCATACACCTCACGGTCGTATTCGCGCGCGAAGTCCCCCTCTGTGCGTTCGACTTTGATCACCCTTGCACCCGCGTGAGCGAGGCGACTTGAACAATAAGGGGCTGCCACAGCATGCTCTAACGACACCACCAACAGACCCTCCAAAGGTCGAAGACTCATAAAGCACTCCCTTTTGTTTCACCATCGTTGTCAGGCAAGTGACCCCGATCACATAGAAAATCGATCAACTTGGACACAGAAGGCATCGCAGCCCGGTCTTTGCGCACACAAAGCAGCATGCGGCGCTCGGCCCAAGGGTCACTGAACGGGCGCACCGTCAAGTCCAGCCCCTTGGCCAAAACACGTGCAGCTTGTTCCGGCAAGAGTCCCAGCCCAAGTCCTGCGTCAACCATGTGGCAAATGGCTTCGAAGCTGCGGACCTGAATGCGCAACTGCAATGTCCTCTGCGCAATGACGGCTTGAGAAGCTAACAACCTGGTCATGGAGGAGCCCCCCTCCAGGGTGATCAATTCGTCATCCAGAACATCATTGAAGCTCAAAGTATCAAACGCGGCCAGTGCATGGTTGTGCGGCATCACGACGGCCAGGCGATCCTGACAATAAGGGCGCGTCTCCAGTCCCTCAACAGAGATTCCCTCGACGACAATGCCCACATCGGCTTCCGCGGCTTGCAAGGCGCGCACGATTTCTTCACTCCAGCGCTCTTGCACGATCACTTTGACATCCGGGTTGTGATGCGCAAATGCCGACAGGTCGATGGGCAAGGTGTCCGTGATGACCGAGGTATTTGCCAAAATGCGTAAAGCACCTTTGCGTCCGTGCGCGTGGTCCCGCATTTCAGCTTGCATCTGGTTAAGCTCGACCAGCAAAGCACGTGCATGCGGCAGCAGCGACGCACCGGCTGCCGTCATTTCCACACCGCGGGAGGATCGCTCAAGCAATGTTGTGTGGAAACGATGCTCCAGCATGGCAATTCGCCGACTCGCCGCGGCCAAACCAATGTGTGATGCCTCCGCTGCCTTGGTCAAGCTTCGCAGTTCGGCTGCCCGCACAAACAAAGCCAGTGAGTCAATATCAGGAAGCATCGTCAGTCTCCATGTGAAAGCGGTAGGTGGAGGTGCATCAATCCATAAGGTGATAAAACAAGATCGGATGGGCCGTCAGGCCAAACACGCCAGGGGCTCATTGTGGGTGATTCCTGGTGTTGCAACCAGGACGCAGCGTCAAGTACAGCACAGCTCACCCGTGGATGGCCCTGAATCCAGGGCAGTTTCTGAACTTGGGCGCTGAGGTTGGCAAGCAAGAGGTGTTTTTCTTTGTCATCTCGACCCGCAATGGCGGCGATGGCATCAGTCTGCAATTCTGCGCTGAAGCCGGTCTCTGGTGTCCACAAAACTTCTTCGAGGGTTTTCCAGGGCAGACAGACTTCGAGCATCGCTGCAGCGGGCGTCATTCTCCACGCGCCATTGACAGGTGCAAACAATCCATCTTCACCCACCAAAGACGGCAAGGTCAAGCCGTGTACTTTGGCCTTCAACGCGGCAGCCATGTGCCCCACGAACCATGCCGCACCAAAGAGACCACGACTTCGCGGATCACACGAAGCCAAGGCGAGACGTTTTTGGCCATCGCTCATGGGTTGAGCGCCCAAAGGACTCGCACGCGCGGAGATCCTGCTGGGACCCACATGCCAGTCGCGTTGGCGATGCCGTTGACGGGCTGTCGCCAGTATCGACGGCAAGGATTGCAGGCCCTTCATGACAGCGTCGTCATCCGTGCCGTGCACAATCGGGCAAACCGTGAATCCCATGAAATCTTCAGCGCCACTGACTTCCAGCCGGTTGAGTTGCGCAAAGAAGTGGGGGGTACCGCCGCCAATGGCTGACTGGGGAAAAATCTGACGCAAAAAAGCAGCAGCCTTGGGACCGCAAGGCAAGGCGGCCATGAACGCGGGCACAACATTCGCACGCGCCAGTTCTTTTGCAAGCGAACGACATGCTGAATCTGCTGAGCCACCATCGCCGAGCCCATCGCTTTGACACAAGTCCAGTCGCAAAGACGCGCCAGCGGCAAGCAACAAGGCTTGCACACCTTGCCAATCGACCTCTTCTTGCAGGGCGTCAGACCACAGTGTGAGATGCAAAAAGTCTGGGCGCCATTGCTTTAAAGTGCTTAACAGCCAATCGTCTGGAGCATGCGTCATGTCGGGGGTGATCGCAAGACCCAACCGTGTCACGGACATGGCGTCCTGCGTCATCGGCCACCGCAAGAAGGGCGCAGTCGCTCGAGGCTTTTCCTCAGGCGGTCGACCCAGCAAACGCAAATGCATCGCACGGGTCCAGGCTTGGCCTTGCTTCAACACATAAGGCCGAGGCATGAAATTAGATCGGCTGTAAGTTTTAAACGAGGCATCTGCATTGTTGCGCTGATCCTCTAATTCATAGTCTTCGTCAAGCAAGAATGCTTCAGCCCAATGACCCGGAGCATATTCATGGCTCAAACTTCTGACTGCAGTGAAAGGTGGCCAAGCGGGAACTTCTTGCGGCAAGGTCGACAGACTGACGCGTCCGTCCACATGCTGCACCTTCACAGCACAGCCTTGTGCCGACATGGGGTGCATCAGCACCCAGCCACAGCGATGGGTCAGCAGGTCAGAAAAAGGGGTGGCCTGAGCTGCAAAGTGCAAGCTGCCATCGGCCTGACCTCTCACCTGGATGTCTAACCCAATGGTTGCATTTGCAACAGGCTCGCCTGTGCCATCAGGTGGCGCACACGCAATGTGGCCACGCAAGGACAAAATGAAACCGTCGCCTTCAATGTCATGGCGAAGTATCTCTAGCACCGGCTCGGGAGTGCCCCAACTGCTGTCGCGAAACAGAAACGCCAAGCCATGCCAAACCTCATGACCATTGACATACACCGGCCCCCAACGACCGCCCACAAGTTCCAAAGACGTGGGACCAGCGCGCAGCATCAAGCGACGCGGCAAATCCTCATCACTCCCGTAGAGCGCTATCTTTTCAGCAACCAACATGGCCACATTATGAACAACGGATCCAATCGGATGGCCGCTCCCCTCATGGCCAAAGCATGGGGTGCTCGACCGCGACGATGGGAGAAACGTCCTTGGCGAAATTGGGGAGATCTGCCAGCAAGACCTTCCCTTCAGGACTGGAAAGCGCGCTCGCCAAGGCGTCTTCCGAGTCAAACCACAGCTCAGAAAATCCATCGTAGTCAAAATGAGGGAACCGCGCCCTGTCGACCAAATTCACGGAGTAACGACGCAAGCCAGGCAGCTTCACGCACAAAGCAGCATGGCGCTGAAGCCAATGCTCGGTAAATTCCTGGTGGGTGATGCCATCCTTGCGACGCAAGATGCCCAATCGTTTGACATAAGTTGGGGGGATGCTCATGGATGTTCTTCCGTCAAAAGTGTTGGAGGTTAAAAAGTCATTGCTCAACTCCATGGACGCCAAAAAGGTTCAGCCCATGCAAGCTTTGGCCCTATTGTGGTGAGCGCCTGGGTATTGCGGAATTGCCAATCTTCAAAACGAGCCTTGACGTGCCTGAAACACGGGACGGGGCTGCGATCGCGCGCCAAGACCCTCGCCATCTGCTTCAAACCACAGGCACGTCATCCCAATCGGTGGTGTAGTTGGGTGATTTGCGCTCTTGCCGCATCTGCCAACCTTGGTAAGCCCCTTGCGTGGACACCTTGACGGCGCCCCGCCCGTAGCGCGCATTCAAATGGTCCAGCGCCTGCATCAGCTTGCTGTGGCCTGGGGGCGAAGCCTCGATCCAATCGCCTTGCTGATGTGTCACCGGACTGAGCTCACTCAGCATGACCCCGGCCTTCTTGTACTGGTAGCCCTCGCGGAACATTCGCTCGCACAGGGCGTCGGCCCAACGGTTGACCACCAGCGTGTCATGGGTGGGTTGCGGCAAGGGGACCGCCAGGCTGGGCGAGTACTGAGGCAGGTCTTTTCGAAACCGGTTGGTCTGTAGAAACACTTGAATGACGGCCGCCTGGCTGTTTT
>JACCDZ011126329.1_pt1 | contig 14434 bp, 13 predicted proteins | sample 7449551 | NCBI WGS metagenome assembly JACCDZ01 (sample SAMN15323452, study PRJNA562643) | freshwater metagenome | isolation source: river surface water | place: USA:Blue River Watershed | collected 2017-08-18 | reverse complement strand
GGTGTCGTCGTGGATGTGGTATTTCCAGCGCAACGACGTCAACATGCGCAACGAATGGTCCAATTACACGAATTGGCCCTACGAAAACATACCCTCGGACCTGCAACCCGCCCCCCAGGAATCCTATGATTTGTCGTTGTATGCGACGGGACCGGGAATTCAACCTCTCCAAATAGGGCAAAAATTGGGCACGAACACGGGGTATTACATCACGGGCGAATCCACGGCGGAAAACATCCGCGACATTATGCTGTCGATGGGCATTGTATTGAATGGGAGTTATCGCGAGAATGTGTTGCCCTCGGGTATCTTCGAGTATTTAGAAAAGTACACGCGGACGGCGGGATGTGCCCGACGCGGCATCTATTGTTATAATTTCGGGTTGAAAACCAATCCCTTTGAATACCAACCCAATGGCGCCATCAATATGTCCAAATTTAAATCCGTGGAATTGGAGCTGACGACTATGGTCCCCCTCGTTTCCACCAACAATGCCAATTATCGTGTGGTCTGCGACGTGGATGGCAATCCCATTGGCATCAATAGCACCAATTGGCGTCTCTATGATTACACATATAATTTGACGGTCTTTGAAGAGAGATACAATGTCATTTCGTTTATTTCGGGCAATTGTGGCATGTTGTATGCGCGATAAACGATGCAACTTGGCTTAGAATAAAAATGGAGAGAAGAGAAATAAAAGAAAGGAGAAAAAAACAAACAAACAAACAAATCGTTCATCCATTTTTTTTTTCATAAAGAAACAAACAAACAACAAACACAAACAAAATGCCAATAAGAAAACAATATACTACACGTCGTGCCCGCAGTCGTCGTCAAAAATACAGAACGGGGGGATCAAAAACAAAGTCGTCATCAAACAGAAAAAGATCTCCATCGTCATCCAGCTCGCCATCGACAACAAAAAGAGCAAGAATGGAATCACCACCCGCCCCAATCACAGTTACTGCGCCAAATTTAGTGAAAGGGAAACACTACACGGGTCCTTCTATGAGGGAACCACAAAAAGTGTACGGTGTTGTAAAAGATTATCCAAATGATGGAGTTACACAAATCTATGTAATTGATAAACACGGAAATTCATCATACAAAACTGTATCAAATGAGGCAACATATACAGAAGAAAAGAATGTCAAAAAAGAGGTTTTTGCAAAAGAATTGCAGGTAGGAGAAATTTACAAGGCATTATCAACTTCTTCAAAAAATGCCCAAAAAATATCGGGAAAAGAAATTCTCCAAAAAAGTTGTTCATATGATAAAAATCAAATCAAAGATGTTTTCGTTCAAGTGGAAAGAGATGGTCCAATGATTAAATTGAATGATGACGATAAATTTTATGAATATAGCGATGATATATTACCATTTATGAATCGTGAGGAGTTGCTTGAATTTCATGATGCTATTTGCAAAAGTAATCTCAATAATTCGACCGCCACTGTTTTTGGAAATCCATATTGGATTCGAGAATTGTGTGAATATATCGAAATTCCGGTAAAAGAAAGAAAACGACCAGCTTCTTCTCAATGGGTTCCTCGTAACTAATCTTTATTTACCCTGCACTGAAGCCCGGTGGGGAGAATTCAGGCGAATAGAGAAACCACAGGTCGTTTTGTATTTTGTTTTTGTTTTGTTTTTGTTTTGTTTTGTTTAAATTAAGTAATATTTGTTTTTGTTTTTGTTTTTCTCATCGGATTACATTTGTTAAAATAAAAAACTTTTTTTTTTATTTATTTTAAAAAAAAAAACCATGTTACAATTTCGCATGTTTCCTGTCGCCATACGACAAAATATCAATAACAGTCAAACCTCCATCGTCCATGGCAATCCCATGAAAGACATCAATGCGGCATCCGATGGTGAATTCGAAAACAATCGCCAACAATTCGCCAAAACATGGTCGTATTACCAAGCAAATACCATGGACGTCCAACGGGAAAAGAAATGGGGAGATTCCTTTGGGGGCAACCGGGATGCCTCGAGTGTCGTGGACCGGAGAAGACAACGCGCCATGCAACCCACCTTTAACACGAAGGAGGGGGAGACGTATTGCACGGTATCCAATCGCGAAGAGAATAGTCGGAAGACAGCGCTCACTCGCGTTCGCGCTGGCGGAGCCAGCGTTCCCGCCAAATGTCGCCATCGGATTGACTCGGTGGGGGCACCTGCGGTGCCCCAGTCCGTGTTTTCCAAAGCCGTATTGATTCGTTCGGCTCAACGATTGCCGTATATTCCTTTGGGAATGAATTCCAAGCCACAGGCTTAAAACACATATACATATACATAAAAAAAATACAACATATAATATATATATATATACATATACATATACAAAAAAAATATATATTCTATTCATACATCATTAATATTGTTCCTCTGTTTTTTTTTCCTTTTTTTTTTAACAAAACAACAAATAACAAACACAAAACCATGCAAAAATATTTAGTGGAATTTCTTGGTGCGATTTTATTCGTTTACGTGATTCTGGCAACAGGACATCCTTTAGCCATTGGTGCCACCTTAGCCATTGTTATTTTATTGGCCGCGCCTATTTCGGGAGGACACATCAACCCGGCTGTATCCGTGGTAATGGCATCTGCGGGCAAATTACCCACCGTGGATTTAGTTCCTTATATTTTGGCACAGATTCTGGGCGGTTTAGTAGCGCTGGAAATTTACAAACGTGTCAAGTTTTAAAACAACACAAACACAAACACAAACACCAACATAAAATAAAATGAAATGAAAACAACATAAAGAAACAGTTTTTTTTTACCAATTTTTTTTCATTTTATTTATTTTTCGTTTAAAATAAAACAGATCCATATCCATGCCTTGTCCTGCTGCTGCTAGTACAACAAATTCCATGATCGGAGGCCGTTCTCGCAGGAATCGTCGTCATAATCGTGTGTCGAGAGGTGGATACAATGCTGATTTTATCGCAAGAAAATCCAGATCCAAATCTAGATCCAAATCTAGATCCAAATCGAGAGGCACTCGTAGAAGACGTCGCTAGATTTTTTGTTTTGTTTTTATTGTTTTTTTTTATCGACTACGACTGACAAATTGAAATAAAATGTACAAACCGGCAACCGAAATGGACCCAAGAAAGACTTGAAACAAGTAATCATCCATTGTGGATGCTTCATAGGGAACAAATTTTTGTGTATCTGTGTCATCGTTGCTTCTACTTGTAAAGGATTCTTTTTCTTTTGATCCACTATTTTTATTTTTATTTTGTGTGTTCTTGTCCTTCAATTCTTTTTGAAGTGATTGGATGGTCGCCTCCGCCGTTGTGGACGATGATGCGGAGGCGATGGTTGGTTCCAATATCATGCCATGATTGCTGGACATGACACTCGACACAAATGGGTTTTCTGTAGAGGTCATTATATTTGTTTGATTTTTTTTTGTTTGTTTGTTTTTTTGTTGGATTTTTTTATTTGTTTGATTTTGTTTCAAAAAAAAAAGGAAGGGAAGGATCTCTCGCTTTTTGTTGTTTTCTTTTTTTTTTGCGTATAATATGTTTTTCTTTGAAGTATGATTTATAAAATTATAATTTAATTATTTGTTTTTTTTTGCGTATTGAGTATTGAGTATTGAGTATTGAGTATTGAGTATTTTAAAAAACAAAAAACACAACAAAATATGTCAACTTTTTTTGTATCTTTGGACTCGTCGTCGTCGTCGTTGTCGTTGTCGTCACCCTCGTCCATCCAAGAAGAATACAAAACATTTTTGAAAGAGAACAAACCTGCGGGGGCATTAACACTTCAAAAACGTTTTCCTTGTATCCGAATGGCGATTCATCTAAATACGGCGGATGAATTTTTATATTCTTCGCATTGTCGATTGGTGTGGGACGATGGGGTGGCCATGGTCTATACCGGCAAACTTGTGTTTCAAACCCATGAAAAAAATGCCATCGACATCGACATTCACAACCACATCCACAATGAATGGGAATATACTTGCCGGCGACTCATTCATTGCGTTCGCACGTATGGGTTGGATGCGACCTTGCGATCCCACATCAAATCGGGATCGTTTTCGTTTTGTATGTATGATCATCCGAATGTGTACATGGCGGTGGGAGGACAGGATACCTTGTTTGAGTGGACGAACCAAACGAGTACTTGTTTTTGTACACGTTCGTATGTGGTGGAAGACTCCACCCACCTGAATGCCATGAATTTGAATTCATCGTCGTGGTGGCAATGGTCGGCGCTCGCCCAAAAATGGATGATTGTGTGGGACAAACGAAGTTTTGTCACGGGAGAGCCGGAAGGCGGCGACTCCGAGTCTTTGTCACGGACTGCCTCTCCCCTTCGAGTCGAGTCTTTGGCAAAGACAACGTCGACTCTTTCCTCTTTGTATCGACGATGTTATCCCTCCTCTACCTTCTCTTTCTCTTCCTCCTTGTCGGCGGCATCTTACTCCTCTTTGGCTTTGCGCGGCTTTTACCATTTGTTTCGGGAAAGCGTGGTAGATTTGTTGCCTCTTCAAATCGAACAACCGGTGGTTTGTTTTTTGTCGGGGGGATTATTCAGCCAAATATTGGCGGCTGTTTTACAGGATGTATTGAAAGAACGGGGCAGTCCTCGTTTGCAGACGATTTTTGTGGGCACATCGCGGTCGTGTCATTTGCCCTATGTGATGCGTTTTGTGGATTATTTTCAGACGGTGCATACGAATGTGTTGTTGCCTTTCCAAAAGACGACGACGACGACGACGACAGAAACAGATTCTGTATTGCAACATTGGTTGGGTACAGACGACAAGGAATGCATCCGACAGGGTCGTATTTTAAAAGAATGTTGTGAATTGGCGTCGTGGAATATGTCGCCGATTGTCTTTTGTGGCGAAGGCGGCAATATTTTATTTCCCCATTACAAAACGTATCTTTCTCCTCCCAATCAAAGAAGAAGAAATGGTTTCCAAAACAATCACATCACCCATAACACATCATCAAATAATACGATCCACCATGGCGATGATTACGGTATGTTTTACGATACCGAAGACGATGTGTTTTGTTATGATACCGATGAAGAAGACAAAGAAAATATCATCACTCCGAACGAGGAATATCCGTTTGTTATGGTGGATAGTGTAACCGACTTTCACGTATCTGAAAACGAAAACGTCGAACATGAAAACGTCGAAAACGATGAAAACGACGAACAAGAAGAAGAAGACCGTGAAATGACGGCATTATTTCAACAACGATATTTTTTATGGAATTCGATTTTATCGCAGTATGGTTGTCAAATTCGTATGCCATACATGTCGGCTACGTTTGTTGATCCTCTTCGTGTTGCCCGCCTATCATCCATAGGGCGATCGATGATCAAAGAAATGGCCATGGAATGTATGGGAATGCCTCCCGAATATATCATGCCACATCATGTTGGTTTGTTTTTATAGCTCAAATAAAACATCCAAAAACACATCCAAAAACAAAAAACAACAATTAACCTCTATTCACCTGGACTGATACACCGGTGTATCAGTTCAGGTTTGTAAAGTTTATCTTTAAAGCAATTTTTCGTCAGAAAAATTGCTGGTGAACCTGCGAGTAAAACGAGCAGGTGAATAAAGATTAAAAACAAAAAAAAACGAAAAAGAAACATATTTAAATATATGTGTGTGTGTGTATTATATATGTTAATCAAATCAAATCAAATGGAAAGCAAAAAAAAACAAATGCTCACTCGTTCTCAAAGACTTGCTTCTACTGGTTGCCAATCATTGGAAAGGGAATCGTCATCCCCAGCGGTTTGTTCAACAAATGCCAATTGTTTAAAGAAACAACAACCCAAGATGCAAACCCGTAGTCAAACTCGTGCCAATATGATCCAAACTCGCAGTCAGGCATCGAAGAAATGAAAAAAAAAAAAAGAAAAGCGAAATAAACACATGGTGTTTGAATATATTATATATGTGTTGTTTGTTTGTTTGTATGCAAATTTGTTTTTATTTTAACAAAAAAAAATATATATATTTAAAAAGTTCTTGAAAGGAAAAAAAAAAGAATCAAATGTCTCCCAATTCTTCCATCTTTCAAAATGATCATACAATTGAAGTCATCACGCACACCATGACATGTGACGATTTATTAAATATATGTAGCACCATTCCTCACGATTCTTGTTTTGTTTCTGCATCCACCGGCGCTTTCTTGAATCATATCTATGTAAGTATGGACCGTATTCAATTGTCGATTTTGGAGAAAGGGGAGGGGCAACAACACCCACCTCAAACAAAGCAGCAAATCCTAACGGTGGATGATGTATTGCAAATTCTGAGCTACGAAAAGGACATGGAAGTCAAGGATAGCACGCCAGTGTATTTCGAGGATGGGGACCATCCGTGTCCCATGCCAGTACATCGGATGTGGATTGTTCAGGACAATCATCCGGGACCACCATTATTGATGTTGGGCATAATGAATCACCATCAAAAACGCCGTCAAGAACAACAACAACAACTTATATGGCCCTATTTATCGAATTCATCGCCATAGTTTTATTTTTTTTTTTTGAGTAAATTTTAAAAATTTTAATTAAAAAAAAAAGTAAAAAAGTAAAAAAAAAAAATAATGGTGAAACACAATTTTTTGTTTGTAAGGTCTAAAAATCCGCGGAAAAGTCAAAGACATTTTTGTCGACGGTTTTGTTCGCCAAAGAATACTCCGAATTGGTGCGTTCAAAGAAATTGACTTTGCTTTCGATACTAATCAATTCCATGAAATCGAGGGGATTGGTGGCGCCATAAATCTTGTCGTATCCCAATTGCAAACACAACCTGTCGGCAACAAATTCAATGTATTGCGTCATCAATTTGCTATTCATTCCTATCAATCGACAAGGCAAGGCTTCCGTGATGAATTCCTTTTCGATTTCGACGGCTTCACTCACGATTTCATGAATTCTCTTTTTGGCCAATTTGCGTTCGAGTTTCGAGTACAAGAGGACGGCGAATTCGGTGTGTAAGGCTTCGTCGCGACTAATAAATTCGTTGGACAAGGTAAGTCCGGGCATCAAGCCTCTCTTTTTGATCCAATAAATGGCGGCAAACGAACTACTGAAAAAGAGTCCTTCGACCAAGGCAAAGGCCACCAAACGTGCCGCGAAAGACGATCGATTGTCGCCAATCCATTTGCGTGCCCAGGCCGCCTTCTTCGTGATGCAAGGAAAATATTGGATGGCATTGAACAAACGCAAGCGTTCCTCTTTGTCAGCAATATAACTGTCTATCAAGATACTATACATTTCGCTATGGATGGATTCGATGGCCAATTGGAAGGAATAGAAGGCGCGTGCTTCGGCGATTTGTACGTCGCCCATGAACCGTGTGCCCAAATTCTCCATGACGATACTATCGGCATTGGCGAAAAAGGCCAACACCATCGAAATGAAATATCGTTCGTCATTCGTTAATTTGTCTTTCCAATCGGTCAAATCCTTGCTGGTGTCGATTTCCCCCGTCACCCAAAAACAATCGATTTGTTTCTTGTACATGGCCCACAGATCATGATGTTTGATGGGGAACAACACGAAACGTGCATCATCCGGACGCAAGATAGGTTCCACGAAATGGGCTGCTGAGGATGATGATGACGACGATGACGACGACGACGACGTTGGTGGTTTTATTGATGATGTTGATGTCTGTTCTACTTGTGTTTGTTCTACTTGTACTGGTGTTTTTATTTGTGTTTGTTCACCTTCTCCTACAAGGCAATCATTATTTGTAATAGATGTCATTTCCATTGATTGGTTAAATAAAAATAATTTTGTAAAGTAAAACAAAAATAATTTTTTTTTCTAGTGGATGGTAATAAAATCGAGGGATTTTGTATTTATGTTTCTTTTTGTGTACGTGTGTACGTGTACAAATAACAACGCGTGGAATTTACTAAATAACTGAATGTATTGCGAAGTAGAGAGAGAGATTGAGTTTTCAGACAATTTTTGGATAAATTATAGATTCCATTTTTTTTTCTCTCTTTTGGTTTTCTTTTTTTTTTAAAGAGAGGGATCCCTCCTCAAGTGACAAAGCGGCAAACAAAACTAAAAATATGTCATGCAGCATAATTTTATTATTCATTGAGAAACCAAAACCAAAAACCAAAAAAAAATGAGAAAGAATTATATGGGTCTAAGACAGAAGAAACGAATGATGAACAACCACAACAGTAGATTGTCACCGTTGTCTTCGTCTTCGTCTTCGTCTTCGTTGTCGTCTTCGTCTTCTTTGTCGTCTTCGTCTTCTCCAATGCAAATCATATCATCGACCATGGTGGATTTGGCCTTGGAATGTGAAGAAGGTGAACGCAGTCCCATGTTGCAAGCCGTATGTGAAGCCGCCCAACATACACAGAAACAGATGCAGGCGATGGAAAAAGACAAAACCGAAAACAAAGACGCGGAAGAAGAGAAAGAACGCGATTTATCGAAAGAGCGAAACATTCCCTCTGCGATTGCTGCTGCCATTGCATCGGCCAAAGAAAACGGAAAGAAGGGTGGACCCAATCCACAGAAAAATATATTCAATATTGGGATGGCGATACAAGCGTCGACATTTCTCATGTTGATGATTCGTTCGGAAATTGGATTGGCGAAACAGAACATGTGTTGGGCACGTTTGTTAAAATCCTCGAATGTATCCGAGAAGATCATTCGTCAAGTGAATGTATGTTTGTCGGTGTCCAAACGTTTGTGGAAAGCGGGAGAGGGCGTTTTGCCCACGGCCGACACGAAAACGGTCGAATGTATATTTTGTACATTGTATGCTTTGTTGAAATCGGATCGTCGATTTTTGTCGGATGTCTTTGGGGATATGGTGGAAGGTATTCCGCGCAAATATTTGGGAATTTTACGGGATCGCGAACGAGAATTTCAAGAAATCACGGACAATTTCATGTTTATTTTTGGGGATGTCGAGAAAAATAACAGTCCACCGTTTGTTTGCATTTCCAAAGATGAACAATATATTACTTTATCGATTGGTTCTCCTGTGACGTTTTGAAAAAAAAAAACAAGTTGTTGTTGTTTTTTTTTTTTTAATTTTTTTAAATAGGCAAATTTTTTTCTTTCATACACATTGAAATGAATAATACAAACGATTACATTTAGGTATCCAATATAAAAAGACAGAGGCGGGTTCTCTCTCTCTTTTTTGGTCTTGTATATTCTTTTTCTCCTTCTCCTTCTCCTCCTCCTCGTTCTCCTCGTTCTCCTCGCCTTCAATATGTTTCAGTCGCGGATTTTGAATACGATAACATTCAATACCTGTGCGATAATGAATACATTGTCGCAATTCGACGAGCCAATCCCAATTTGATTCTGTCGAGGAGGACAACAAGGTTTTATTTTCTTTTATGTGGTCGTCGTGGTGGTGGTGGTGGTTGCTTTTTTGTAACCAGGTTTGATTTTTCTCAATTTTTGCGTATAATTCTTGTCGAAGCATGGGCAACACGGGCAAGATTTGTTGCAACAAAGTAGGACCACATTCTCTCAATTTATCATCGATGACGCGAAATGGGACTCGGGGGTGTTGTGTGAAAATGGCATTCCATATGGTTGGATTCGATGACATTTCTGTGTTTGTGTGCTTCTGTGTTTGTGTATTTGTGTTTGTATTTGTATTTGTGTTTGTAAAAAAAAAAAAGATCAAAACGGCAACTATTTTTTCTCTTTTACAATGTAAATTTATTTCCTTTTAAAAAAAAAATCAAAGACAAAGACAAAGACAAAAAGACAATCCAAATCAAAATCAAAAATCAAAATCAAAATCCAAAGAAGAAAAAAAAAATGGTTGGTTTCATGAATTTAGTCCGTCAATTGGTTCATCCGGGACGCGGATCCATTTTGTATAATAAATGGTTATTGTATGCCCTGTTTCTTATGGCCGTAGTTTTATTGTATAATGCCGTCATGCAAAACGAAATGATTTTTGTTTCCTATTTTGTGTTGATTGGCGTCGTGATTTCCTTTTTCAATAAGAATTTGATTATTATTTTGACACTCACTATGGCTATTTCGGCCATTTTGAAGAATGCTTTCCTTGGTACCATGTTGGAAGGTATGGAAGATGGGTCTTCTTCTTCTTCTTCTTCTGACGAGAAAAAACCGAAAGAATCCATGGAATCATCTTCCTCAACAACGAAGACAGCAACGGGGGATTCTTCGGATTCTGCTGGTGCTGGTGCTGGTGCTGGTGCTGGTGCGGATGCGGATGCTTCTGCTGCAACGACGGAGAAAAAAGAGAACGGCAGTGAGAAAAAAGGAGAATTGGTGGACGCATTGAAGAAAGATGCGAAAGATTTATTGTCGACGCAACAAAACATCATTCAGGGATTCCAAGAAATTGAACCCTACATGAAACAAGCCGAAACTCTTTTGTCGGACATGGACAAGAAAGCCGACGAACTTCGCAAGTTGAATGCATCGCTTACCAAAAAGTAATCGAGTACAAGCACAAACACAAACACAAACACAAACACAAACACAAACACAAACACAAACACAAACACAAACACAAAAAAAATAATATAAACATTGAATTGCTTATATTATTTTAAATTCGTATTTCATTTTTTTTGATAACAAAAAATAAATTACCCAACAATGGAAGAAAAAGAAGATCCCATCCAATTGCAAATTGAAGAACCTACCACAACAAATAGTGTGGCGACGAACGGGGTGGTCAAAAAAACACGCAAGAGAAAAAATATGACCATGGGTTTGACAACCACAACTATGAAGGAACCGGAACCAGACCAAAAACAACAAGATCAAAATCAAGCACATCAAAATCAAGAACAAGAACAAAAGGGAACCAAGGAAACAAAGAAGAAGGCGAAATTGCTACAACAAGTACAACAACAACCCACCTTCGAATGCAATGTCTGTTGCACGGAGGGGAAAATAAATAGCCGATTCAAACCGGTGGAATGTACGTCGTGTCAATATTTGGTGTGTTTGCCCTGTCAGAAAATGTACGGCAAATTGGATTGTATGAATTGTCACGTGGTGTTTCGCAGCAAATGGGCCTTGGATACTCTGGGAACGGTCTTTGTTACAAAAACGGCCAAACAAAACAAGGTCAAAGAGTTGATGTTGCTTCAACGCGAGGAATTAAAAACGATTGGTCCTTTGGTGAAATGGACGGAGAAGATGCGTGTCTTTAAGAAAAACCAAAAATATGGCGTGGTTCGCCAAGCTCCCGAGAAACCCGATCGTTTCATGAATGCATTTTCGTTTCATTGTGGGTTGGAATCTTGTCGAGGACATGTCAGACGGTGCGATAGCAGAGATGGAAACAAAAATGAATATGAAACCGAACCGGAGAAATATAAATATACAGAGGAGACACATGCAATCGTCGAAGATATTGATCCTTTTCGTTCTTTTTCCTCGGATGAAGAGGAAGGAAATGAAGATAACGACGACGACGACAACAACGATAATGACACCGATGACAATGAAAAAGAAAAAGAAAAAGACAAAGACAAAGACGACGACGAAGTCGATGAATCAAAGATCCCGATTGCAGCCATGACCCATCTCGGGGAATGCAGCCAATGCAAACAAGAATATTGCATGCAATGTCAAACGCGGTGGCATGGGGAAGGAACATTTTGCAACAAAGACGTCTTGGACACATTGAAAAGCATTCGCGAATCCACGAAACCATGTCCGAAATGCCAAACCCGCATTCATAAAACGGAGGGATGCGATCACATGCATTGTACGTTTTGCAATACCTTTTTCAGTTATCAGTATGGCACCATTTCGACGGATTCCTCCAATCATCACTATCGCCGGGCCTTGTTGACCCACGGCAAACGATTGTCTCCCGAAGAATGTCGTGTTTCGGACGAAGATCCCCGTGTTCCGGAAGATGCCTTGCGTGAAAGTATGTCAGCCATGTTGGTGATATGGTCGCAATGGCATCGTTCGGCTAAGAATCCCGTGCGTCCATTGACCAATGTGTGGAATTTATTTACGGGAAACAAAAACAACGGTGATGACGACGACCACGGTGACGACGACGACAAATGGTTGAAGGCATGGGATCCGACGGTCTTTGAAAAAGAATACATCGATGCATTGATGGATGGATTGTATAATGTACCAAAGGCGGTGCGTTCGTTGATTCGGAATGAGTATAGTTTGCAGAAGATCGCGGAGAAATCGCGCGAGAAATTCGATGAATTGCAAATCAAGTACACATTGAAGGAAATCACCGACGCGGCGTGGGAACAACAAGTGTATGCCACCCATGTCAAACAAACCATGTCCGAACTCATATCGAATGTCTTGTACATGTATTTGGGTTCCATCGATCAATTTCAATCCCAATTGTTTGAATTTGTGCAAGAATGGCAAATGGCGAATGGTACGGCGACGGCGACGACGACGACGACGGCGACGGCGACGACGACGGCGACGACGACGGCAACATCAAAAACAACAACAAAGAAAAATGGAACAACGACAATAACAACAAAAAATGGAAAAAATAAAAGCCATCTAATCCGCAAAGGCGTGGCCTTCATCGAGACCATGATGACCGAAGTGGATGGTCTCATCGACGTCATCAACGATTCCATCACCGAAATCCGCTACGATCATTGTCCGAATGCCTCCAACCAAGTCATGATTCGCAAATTGGGGGAAACCAATCGTTCGTATTGTGCCAAACAAGGATTGCAGAAGGGGGCACACACCGACGTGGTGGTGCATCGTATGGAAGTCTTGACGTCCAAACACACCGAACGTCCCGACATGTCGCAGACCCCCATTCGTCCGTATGATTATCAATTGCCCCACATTGAGGCCCTCGAGAAGATTTTGGAGTCGTCGCATTTCGCCATCGATTTGTCGCCCTTGGGGACGGGCAAAACCTATACCGCGGCCAAGATTTATCAAAATGGACGCATTCCGTATCGCCACATTTTGACGATCAGTCCGTTGAGTGTGAAAACCAAATGGGCCGAAGTGAACGAGGCATTCGGGTTGCGTCTCGTAGAGAATTTGACGTACAATGAAATCGGCGGCAAACGCGGCATCAATCCCACCCATGGTTTGCTCATTCGCAACGATTACCGCGTCGAAGTCGTCGACGATACCGATGATCGTGTCCATAACCACCAGAATCATCTCCATCCCAACGAAGTTCGTATGATCGACAAGTATGTATTCACGGTGACCCCGTATTTGCAACGTTTGATTGAGGAGGGTCTCCTCGTGGTCATCGACGAATTCCAACATTTGAAGAATTTGACGGCCCAGACGGAAGCCTGCCAAACCATCGTGACGGCGATCATGGATCATTTTTTGAAGACACCCGTGAGTCACAGTCGCGTGTTGTTCATGTCGGGCAGTCCCATCGACAAACAAAATCAAGTACCGCGTTTGTATCGTACGTTGGGTATCATGCGCAATCCGCGTATGGTGTCGGGTTTCAAATACGCGGGATTAAACGAAGTCATTGATTGGTTGGAAGTGCAATTTCCCAATCATCCCTATTTGACGGAACAAATTCCACGGGTGTCTCGGTACCATGACTCACATGGATACATTCAATATGCTCCTTTGGGGGAACGTTTCATGTATAATACGTTTGTTCATGTGATGCGTGGCAAAATGACGCATACCATGTTGAAACCGCAACAACAATCACAATCGCAACGAGGATCCGCATCCTCATCCTCATCGTCATCATCATCATCATCCACGACGGACCCAACAACGACAACCACTATGGAACCCATGGTTGTTGTATTGGAGAAATACAATGGAATCTTCACCTCCAACAACAATGTCTTTGAACAACGCTTGGAGAAAGCCGTTTCTTCGTTGGAGTCCTTGGGTGTTCTCACCAATTACCAACGGGGCCAACCGGGGGCCCAACAGGCTTGGATGCGACAAGTGACCTTGCGTATGATGCAAATCGAGACCGCCAAATTGCACATTTTTGAATTGTTGGTGCGCAAACATTTGGCGGAACATCCCCAGAAAAAAGTGGTGCTTGCCTTGAATTACACCGATTCCTTGGAAGAATTGGCCGAGACATTAGCCGAATTTAATCCTTTGGTTCTGCAAGGCAAGACAACCTTCAAACGTCGCCAAGACATTTTGAAGAAATTCCAAGCCTTTTCGACGGAGCATCGTCTGCTCATTGCCAATTTCTCGGTGATTTGTGCGGGCATCGATTTGGACGACAAACATGGCGAATTTCCACGGGTGTGTTTGGCGAGTCCCAATTACAACACGATTGCCATCTATCAATTGGGACATCGCTTTTTGCGTGGATTGGAAACCAAATCGAGTACCCAAATTTTCATGGTGTACAGTGGTTTGGGACGCGAACGTTGTATCACCGAATCGTTGATGCGCAAGGG
>JACCDZ010269797.1_pt1 | contig 14434 bp, 10 predicted proteins | sample 7449551 | NCBI WGS metagenome assembly JACCDZ01 (sample SAMN15323452, study PRJNA562643) | freshwater metagenome | isolation source: river surface water | place: USA:Blue River Watershed | collected 2017-08-18 | reverse complement strand
TATGAAGTTCAGCTTCCTATTATTAAGGCAAATTTAAAATTCAGACTCCTTATAGGAAAAGATGAGAAGAGGCTTGCTAAGTTATCAGAGGCTAAGACTGGAACAGCTGGTGGTGTAAGAGTTTCAAAAATTATTACTGAAAAATATTTAATGCAGATTATGGAAGTTAATGGTAATAGAGATAAGCTACATATTAAGAAGTTTATCAGCATAATGCCTATGAAGGATTCTGCTTTCTTCAGAGAATATCTTAGAAGAATTGAACCAGGATTGGACCTTTCTTATGATTTCGATTGTCCAAACTGTGGTCACGTTGATTCAAGAGATGTTCCAATCACACCTCGTCTTTTTTATCCTGACCTTGAATCATAATCTTATTTGACTTATATAAATTTTCTTTCGCACAAAGCGGTTGAAAATTCGTATAATGATTTAATAGTATAAGTTCAGCTTCATCTTTTGCGGATGAGGCTGGAATTATATGGTCGAGTTGCCATCTTTTTTCAGTTTCGCTATATAAACCGTGATTTGACCAATTCATCCATGGTTCAAATTGGCTCTCAATATGAATTTTAAATTCCTCAAATGAGCAGCCTAATATTTGAGTTGTTTTGCTTGATTTTCTAAACCCCCTATCTTTAATATAGTGAGAAATCAAACTTCTTATATTTGATGTTAATCTAAATAAATTATTTTCTTTATTTCTAAGTCTATATAATTTGTTTAATTCATTTTTTCTTTCTCTACCATTTTCGGTTTTTCTGTATTTAGAAATTTTTTTATTACAAACTTCTTTATTATTTTTGTGGTAATTTTTACCATATTCAATTCTTTTTTCAGAATTTTCTAAATAATATTTTTTTAATCGTAACTTCTCACATTCTATACAAGAATTTCTATGTTTACCTGAGCTATTTATAAAATAAAATTCAGATAAACTTTTTTCTAAATTACACTTTTTGCAAGTCTTTATCTCCATTTTCACTTTTATTTAATTCACTCAGTATTATTTGTCTTATTTTAACCGACATCCCAATTAGTTCTTTATCACATTGCTTAGAGAATTTCTCTTTAATTTCTTTTGGAAGCCTAATAATTATTTCTGAATCATTTTTCATTTTGTATAGCTTTTGTTAATATAAATATTTAAAAAAATAAGAAATACTATTTATAAAACAAAATGATAATACTATATTTAATAAAATAATCTGTATGGATGAAGATAATTTTAATATTGATAATTTTAAAGGAAGATTAGTTGAAGATGATTTTTCTAAATCTATAAATGAATTAAAAGAAAAATTTGAAGAAAATACTGAAGAGATTAGAAGACTTACATCTTTAATATACCAAAATAAACAAGATAAACACATAGAGAGGCCCTTTGAAATGCTATTCATTCCTTCAAGAGGTTTATTTTATGAATCTAAAGAAAACTACTTACTCTTAAATCAATTGACTTATGTTGAGGAAAATCTCCTCACAAGCGAATTCCTTGTAGAATCTGGAAAGGCTATGGAGTTTGTTCTTAAGAATATTCTTGTAGAGCAAAATGTAAAGCCATCAGAATTATTAGCTGGAGATGTGCAGGCTATTGGTTTATTTCTTCGCTCATTTGCGTATGGAGATAAGCTTGACCTTGAGTTTGATTGCCAACATTGCTCATTTAAGGAAGAGGTTCCTATTAGGCTATCATCTTTTCAAATGAAAGATATTATTGTTCCTCCAGAAAATGGCTTAATACCAATGCTTCTTGATGGAACTGAACTGATATTTAGGTTCAAGCCACTAACATATTTTGAAGATGTTGGAATGGCCAGAGCCAAGATAAGCTACTTAGATAGGATAATTTATATGACTCACTCAATAAATGGATGTGAGGATAAGTCTGTGATAGCTCAAGTTATAAGAAAACTTAAACTTCCTGAAATAAGGAGAGTAAAGAAATTTCTTGAGAAGGCCATGCCTGGAGTAGATGCTGTTGTTAGACATAATTGCAGTTCTTGTGGGAAACCCAATAGCTATAACATGGGCGGGCCCCATAGTTTCTTATCATTTCCAGCATCATTCAGAGAAAATGTTGAAGAGGAGTGTTTCTTGGTATCATACTACGGAAAGGGCGTAAGTCTTGAGCATGCTAAGAAAATGTCTGTTACAGATAGAAGGTGGCTTCTGAATAGAATAAATGAGGAGTTGACCAAGAAGAGAGAGGCTGAGGAGAAGGCTCACAGACAAGCAAAGGCTAAGTCTAAAAGGTAAGAGATAATTTTGTATTTTCTTTTATTTTAATTAAATTTGTTATATGATTAAAGATAAAAATAAAAAAAAGGTAAGAGATAATTTTGTATTTTCTTTTATTTTAATTAAATTTGTTATATGATTAAAGATAAAAATAAAAAAGCTATTTACCAGCATGTGGTAATTAAAAATGAGGCAGAAATTGATATTTTAAAAAAATATGAAATAATTCCTAAATTTAAAGTTATAAATGAAATTATAAGCTTCTCTGGCTTATATGAAGAGTGTTTGCAGTGGATTAAAGATGAACAGAAATTGGATTTAAGTAAAGAAATTAAAATGCAAAAAATAATAGAAAATAATTTAGAATATAAAAGAGAACAGATTATAAGTTCTATAAATAATTCTAATAACAAAACAACTTGGAGTTATTATAATTTAAGGCAACAAGATTTTACTCAAAGAGAGTGGAATGGGTCTTTATTAAATGAAATAACAAAAATAACATCAAAAAATAATTATGATTGTATAATTTCTTCACTTGAATCTATGAGTATTATTTCGTGTTCTCCACTATATGAAAGTATGGATAGAGAGTTATTGATATTAAAAGGAAGTTCGAGTAGTGGTTTGCTTAAATTTGGAGTAATAAACAAAGAAATAGGAGTATATTTAGATTCTGCATTACCTCCTATGGTAATTTTATTTAATGAATCTGATTTTAAAGATAGCGATGATGCATTTGAATGTAGTATTATTTTAATTAAAGATATATATGATATTGAAGGGGGTTTAGGGCTTAAAGAAGATAAGTGTGAAACTAATTTATTTAGTGCTGAAACTAATTTATTTAGTGCTGAAACAATTTTAATAGATGAAAACATTGTAGGGTTGGTAGAGGGGTTGATAAAATGTGAGTTTAATTTAGGGAAGGATTTTAATGAAAAAAGACATCCATCTACAATTCAATTTCAATATATATCTGATTCTGATATTTTTTATGATAATGATTTAATAATCAAAAAGGGAGAATCAATTCCATATTTTTCTACCATAGGTAATAAATTTAAAGATAAAAAAGCAAGTGTGGTTCTTGATTTTAGAGGAGAAGGAATTGTAAGATATGAAACTTTTGATTACAAAAAATTAAAAACAATTGGTGATGATTTTAAAGTTAATGTAACAGCAAATTATAGGTACAAAATATAAAGAAATGATGGATTTAATTACAGATATTTTAGATATTAAGGAATTTTCTGAGCAGGAATTTGATAAATATTTTGGTGATAACGAGTGTGCGAGAAGATTTAAACATTTAGTAATTTCTGGAGATATTCCATTTTTAAAAATTACGAATAATCAAACTAATCAAATTGAAGGGAAAAGATTGTTAGATGAAATTTATATTTTATTAAAAAAAATAGAAAAATACACTTAAATGGTTTGTTACATCAGAGAAGAATCAGTAGCGTGAGTCAATAGGTTGTACGTAACATGATAAATTTCACTTATAGTCCATTGGCTTGGGTGTGTCGTTTACGCTAAAAATAAGGGATTATTTAAAAAAAATGACCTATTTATTATAAAAGTACATTCATAATGAATAATCAGTCTAAAAAACTTCAGAACTTAAGAGAAAATAGTGAAGCTATATTTCAGGAATTGTTTGGGCTTGGAAAAAAGAAAGCTCCTGAGAATGGTCCAGTATACAGGGACGATGAAATATATATAGATGGTCTTCATAGAATGATTTTTCCAAAAACAAACAGTACAATTGAAAAACCACTTCCTAATTATGGAGAATGGACACAGTTGGATTGGAGAAGTGAAGACCTTAATTGGTTGGTTAACTCAAATTTTCAAGCTAAGTCAGCATCTATTAATAGGAATGAAAAAATAGAACAATTTAGAGATTGTATTTGGGCCAAGGGAGACTTCAGAGGGGGTAAGTTTATAGGCGGTCAATTTAATGGAGGAACTTTTGTTGGTCAATTTGGACCAGGAGCTAAGTGGAATGTAAGTCCATTTAATTTTATAGATGGTACAACAAAGGAAACTGAAACAATTCTTGGTCTTCCTAATATTTCTAATCTTAGAAAAGATAAGTTTAAATTTAATATAATTGCTGTAACTCCAGGTAATGACATCACTATTAATCTTGTTAATGGAATAACTCATAAGATAAGTGTCTTAAAAAGACTTGATGCAAGGAATTCTGTTTTTTCATATGAAGTAACTAATGGTGCTAATAAAGAAAAAAAACCAGTAAACTTGAAGTGGAGTCAGCTAAGAGGGCAAAATGCAACAGAATTTCAGTCCAACACTGTTTTTGCTACAAATGCAATACCTGGTGTCTTCACTAAGTTTTTTATGCTTCCATTTGAATCTCCAATCAAAGACATAGAGATAGACTCAAGTCAAAGTTTTGAGCAACCAAAGTGGACAGAAAAGGAAGAGACACCTGCAGACCTATCAAAAAAACAAGTAAGCTATGAACTTTCTAGGCTCCCACTTGGAATCACATCAATACCAAGAAAGGGAGAGGGAAAAGAAACTACTGGAAGCGTATACTTCAATTTTCCATCTGCTACAGAGCAGGCTGGATTTAATGAAGTTGTGAAGGCCTTAGATAAAAACTGGCTTAATGCATACATAAAGAAGGTTAAGGCCGCCCTTGATAATGGTGTAATTACTGAGATACCAGCACAATACCCATATCTTGCTAATCTAATGAAATCGGATATTGTTGCAGAGGCAGCTAAATTACAAGCAGCAGCTCCACTTATTGACCAAGATACTCAAAATGCTTTACTTGGTATTGAGAATTTCTTGAAATACTTCGTTGGAACAATGGTTAGAAGATTCAGAAAGTCTGGGGCAGAAAAAGGATTGTATGATGTAGAAGATACTGTTGGTAGAAATGCTATAAAAAGTAAAATAAAATCATTATTATCATCATCAATTACACCTGGTCAGCCAAAACAGAAAGTACAGTCAGCAAACCCATCAAAGCCACTTAAGAAAATTAAAATGGCTGAGTCAAAAAGTGTTAAAGATTATATTTTAAAAATTTTGTCAGAAAATTTGAAACATTTTTAAAAAACTTTCGTATAAAAAGAAAGAACCAATTAAAAAAAATGTTATGAACTTAGTTATTAAAATATTCCTTATCCTTTTGAAAGTCTTGAATTACTGGTTTTTAGTTCTTCCAGCAAGATTTACTGTATTGTTAATAGCAGTATATATGGTTGTATCATACTTAATTTTTGGTGATTGGGGCATGGTTGGAGTGCGCAACACATTTGGTTATGATACGGTTCCATATAATCTTTATGTAGTATTTGTTTGTGGTCCAATGTTTTGGGCATTTATCTGTGCTTGGTCAGATGCAAAGATGACTTCCGCAGGATTCAGTGGTCAGATAAACACAGCCTTAAACAATGCTATTGCTTATAGAAACGGTCAAATGAGTAACAAGACAGCTCAAGAGGCGTTTAAAATTTACAAAGATACGGCTCACTTGGATTTAATGAAAGCAAATCAAGGTACTCCACAATTTGATAAGGCTATGCAGGGCTTTAATGCTGATTTTGGAAATAAAACTCCACAAGAAGCATTCAGAGCATTTACTAAAAAATAAAATTAATAACACATAATTGTAAAGCCGTCCTTTAATTTGGGCGGCTTTTTTTTTATTCTTTATTTATTAATAAATAAGGAGTATAGCTGAAAACATGGACGAAAATATCAAAAAAGCGAAAGCCTATAAGGATAGTCTCGATGCAATTAATAAGACACTTGAAACTCAAGCGAGCAGAGTTGGTACTTTAACCAGTGAAATGGGTATTGCATTTGGTGCCTGGCAGTCACAGACAAAAAAAACTCAAGAAGATAGGCTTAAAGAAATTAAACTAATCAATGATGCTACAAAATCAGTTCAAGGCCAAGAAGCGTCAATTCAAAAAATAATATCTAAGCAACTTAAATTAAATGATGCTTTTAAAAAAAACAAAACAAGTGCAGAGGCATTTTCAGATGTTTTGTCATCGCTAGATGCAGGAAATTTATTAAGTCAATATTCAAATATATCAGATGTTCAAAAGAAAATATTAGAACTTGAAAAAGATAAATCTAAATTAGATTCAGACCAATCAAAACATTTAGAAGAACTAAAAGATGTGTCTGAAAAATATCAAAAAGATACAAAAGATTTTAATAAAGAAAATGAAAAATATTTTGAAACATGGCTAGATAGCAATGATAAAGCTCAAGATTTACTAGAACAATACAACTTAAAATACGGGACTATTTCTGAAAAAATGGAATTAATAAAAAGTCTCCAAGAAAAAGGTGCTGATGAAGCAGAAAAACTTGTTGCACTTGGAATAATAACAGGGAGACAGGCGGAAGACCTTTTAGGTAAAACAAATAAGTTAATAGAGTCAAGAGGTGTTTTAAATGAGTTGCAGGCTGAGTCTGCAAATCAAATGAAGGCTGAGACAAATCTGTTAAATAAAATCGCCAATGTAGCAAAGGCAAATTCTGAAAACGCATTTAACGCTATTACATCTAAGATAAAAGAAATAGACCAATCTCTTAAGGATGCTCAGAAAGATTTTGGGATGTCTTTTGATGGAGCATACACGCAAATGGCTGGTCTAACAAGTGAGGCTGCAAGATTTGGTATGTCTACCAAGGATACTGTCGAAATGATGGGTCAACTTGGAGATGAACTTAAGACGACTGATACAAAGTATTTAGCATCAGCAACTGAGCACTTTATTGCAATTCAGAAGGCAACTGGTATTTCTTCTGAGGAGGTGACGACAATTGCTGGAGAGATGATGCGAGCTGGTAAATCAGCAGAGCAGGTTGAGGGATTCATGGATGAGTCTAATAAGATTGCAAAGAAATTTGGCGTAAACACTAAGAAAGTATTGCAAGGAGTTTCTAAGAACATTGATAAGATGCGTCAAATGGGATTCCAGGGAGGAGAAGAATCCTTAGCAAGAATGGCAGCAAGAGCTGAGAGGCTTAATATGGATATGGACGAAATGTTTGATGTTGCTAAGAAGGCAAGAAATATTGAGGGCGCTATGGAGATGGCATCGGAACTTCAACTTGCTGGTGGTTCATTTGCTAATATTGACCCAATGAGCTTGCTTGCAGCGGCACGTAAGGGTCCAGAAGAACTTCAAAAGATATTGACACAGATGGGTGGAGATATCGGTAATTTCAATAAAGAGACTGGGGAGCTTGAGTTTGATGCTGTTGATGCAGACAGACTTCAAATGGTTGCTGATGCCACTGGTCAAACAGTTGACTCAATACAGAAGGGACTTCAAAAGGCGGCAGCGGATAATCAAAAAGTAGACCTGCTTGGTTTAGATTCTTCAATAGGTGAGGACGCTCAGAACTTTTTAACAGATATGACTACGATGAAGGATGGTCAGATTAGTGTTAGTCCAGAACTTTCTGACCTTGCTTCAGGAGCTGGTATTGATATAGCAAATGTTGATGACCTTAAAAATTTAAGTCAAGAAGATACTGAAAAATTAATGAAAGCAAGAGAAAAAACTCTTGAAGAACAAGCTCTTGCAAATCAATCATTTAGCGAGAGTATGACAGCTCTTAAAGATTCTGTAATGAGTTTATTTATGATATTTGAACCAATAGTGAATAAAATAACTGAATTTATACAATTTCTATCTAAGAGCCCAATAATAACTGGCCTTATAGCAGCTATGGTTGGATTGGTCGCATTTGGTCCAAAATTAGTCGGTGCATTTACAGGCTTTAAAGATAGTGCCTATTCTATGGTAGATGGAATTAAAAGCATTAAAGAAAAAGGGTTGGGCGGAAGCATTAAGAGTATGTTTGGAAGAAGTGAAGAAAAAGAAAAGCTTGAAGGTGCTAATAGTAAAGATGCAACTCCTAAGGGCGGAGGAGGACTTCAATCGCTTGCTGAGGGACTTAAGGCGATGGGTGACCCTAAAGTATTTGCTGGTATTGGAGCCGTTGCTCTTGCTGCTCCAGCTCTTGTTTTAATGCTTGCTGGAATTCCAACTATTATGCTTATGGCAGGAGTTGGAGCTCTTGGAAAGCTTGTTGAAGCTGGATTCAAGGCAACGGCAAGTGGTATATCAGCAATGGGTGAAGCCAAAGGGATTCTTAAGGGAGCTGCTGCTATGGTTATTGTTGGAGCATCACTTATTCCATTTGCTTTTGCACTTCAGATGATGTCTGAGGTTGGCTGGGGAACGGTTCTTATGGCTATTACAATGATGGGGGCTGGAGTTTTAGCTCTTATGGTAATTGGAGCAATGGTTACTGGTCCTGGTGGTATAGCACTTCTAATGGGAGCGCTTGCTCTTGTTGCGGTTGGTGTTGCTCTAATGGCTTTTGGAGCCTCTCTTATGATATTTGCAACAGCCGCTGGAATGATGCAGGGTATGGAATTTGGATGGCTTGGAGACCTTGGTTGGAACCTTCTTATTGCATCTCCAGGATTATTACTTGGAGGTCTTGCTCTTATGGTTGCAGCTCCAGCTCTTTTATTTGGTTCAATGGGATTAATGGCTCTTGGGGTTGCAGCTCAAGCTTTATCAGGTATTGATTGGACTGCTTTTGCAGCAATAGGAGATGCACTTTTAAGCATTGTCCCAGGACTCCTTGGATTCTCTCTTGCTGGGCTTATGTTTGTAAATCCTATAACCTTGCTTGGAATGCTCTTAATGATTGGAAATCTTGGAATGCTTGCAGCGGTAATGGCTCCATTATCTCAGTCATTAAATACTGGAGCAGATGGTCTTGATAGATTTTCTGAAGGGCTTACAAAACTTCAGGCTGCAGCAAATAGTCTTGACTTCGAAAGACTTGAGGCGCTTAAGGAGCTTTCTGTTGGAATGGCAACATCTGGAGCTGGAGGTGGAATGGGTGACCAAATACAAAAGATTGCAGATGCACTTGCAGCCCTTACTAAGGGTGGTGGCGGAAGCGGTGGCGGAGGCAATAAGAAGATTGAGATTAATTTGAAGCTAAATGGTCGTCAATTACAAGAGATAATTGTGGACGATACATCAATTGTTTCATAAATTTACTAATTTTATTGCTCTATTTTTTTTATGCTATTATTTATAAGAAACAATAATTGATGGAAGACGGTTTTCCTTTATTTGACCCTAATGACGATGCTGAAAGACAAGAGCAGAGGTTAAGAGAATATTACGAAGAATTCTCTGCTAATGCAAGGCAAAGGCTTCTTGCAAAGACAATTGTCAGACCAACCACAGTCTATGATGTGCTGTATCCAAGCACAAGGGAAACTTTATTGTCTAAAAATACACCATTTAACACAGACCTTGAGGAAGATGCAAAAATTATAAGAGATAGGCTTATTGCTAAGATTATAACAAATGAGACTGACCTTGAGAAAATTTCTTCTAATTTTAGAAACTCACTTCTTGCGAGAGCAAAAATACAAGATGACAGAGCGAAATTAATGGAGGATGGAGATTTGTTCAGAAAACAAATGATTTCTAAGAATGTCCCAAGTTCAAATAATATTGAGAAAGATTCTGGATTAATTAGAACAAGTAATGTTTCTAAAAATAAGCCAAATCCATCTGCTGAAGATAGTATAGAAAAAAATAGTCCTACATTCAGGGGAATGAATATTTCTAAGAATGTTCCTAAGAAGCAGGATTTGCTTATAGATTCTGAACAAGCAAGAAATCAGTTTAGAAAAAATGATATTAATAAGAATGTTCCTAATAATTCAGATATTGAAAAAAACTCAGAAGAATTTAGGAGAAATAATTTAAGTAAGAACTCAAATTCAAAAATTACTGATATTGAAGAAAATTCAGTAATTAAAAGACAGTCTGAGCTTGCAAAGAACTTTTCAAAAAATTCTAATCTTGAAGATTCATCTGAATTATTTAGAAAAGGTGATGTTTCTAAGAATGTTCCTAAGGAACAAGATTTGCTTATAGATTCTGAGGAAATAAGAAATCAATTCAGAAAAAATGACCTTAATAAGAATGTTCCAAATAATTCTGATATTGAGAGAGATAACGATTTCTTTAGGAGAAATAATTTATCTAAGAATATTCCAGGAAAAAATGATTTTGATGGTGATTCTGAAATTTATAGAAATGCAAATATCTCAAAAGATGCTAAGAATATTCCAATAAATATTGATGAAATTTCTGAGCAAAAGAGAATGGATAGTTTATCTAAGAATAATCCAAACACAAGTGACTTGGAGCAAGGTTCTATTGAATATAGAAAGGATGATTTATCTAAAAACACCACAAATAATAGCAATCTTGAAAAAGATTCTGAATTATTTAGAAAAGACGATTTATCTTTAAATAAGCCAAAAATTACAGACCTTGAATCTGAATCAAATCAATATAGAATTGATGACTTATCTTTAAATAAGCCTAAGTTTACAAATTTAGAAACCGACTCAGTTCCATTTAGGGACAGTGACCTTTCTGTAAATAAGTCAAATGAAACAAATTTAGAAGTTGACTCAATTCAATATAGGGTTGATGATTTATCTGCAAATAAGCCAAAAATTACAGACCTTGAAAAAGACTCTGTTTTATTTAGACAAGATGATTTATCTTTAAATAAACCTAAGTTTACAAATTTAGAAACCGACTCAGTTCCATTTAGGGACAGTGACTTGTCTTTTAATAAACCAAAATTTACAAATTTAGAAATTGACTCAGTTCCATTTAGGGACAGTGACTTGTCTTTTAATAAACCAAAATTTACAAATTTAGAAATTGACTCAATTGACTATAGAAATGAAGATTTGTCTAGAAACACTCCTAATACAAGTAATTTAGAGATTGACTCAATTCCTTTTAGGGAGGATGATTTATCTGCAAATGTACCAAATATAAGTGATTTAGCAACAGATTCAACTCCATTTCTTTATAATAACCTTTCTTCTAATGTACCGAATACAAGTGATTTAGAGATTGACTCAATTCCTTTTAGAGAGGATGACTTGTCTGCAAATTTGCCAAGTAATTTTAACTTATTTAATTATTCTGAAGATTTTAGAGATGACAATTTATCATCAAATGTTCCAATTACAAGTAATTTATTAATAGATTCAGCTCCATTTAGAGCATCAGACCTTGCCGCAAATGTTCCAGTGAACTCAAACATTGCATCTGACTCAGTTGATTTTAGGGAAGACGCTCTTTCTAAGAATACCCCTTTTAATACGGACCTACTATCTGATTCATCGTCATTTAGAAATGACTTAATGGCAAAAAATGCTGGATTCGGATTGCTTGGTGTCAATGTTCAAGGTGCAGGAACAAATGCTTTCTTAGGAATATCAAGAGTATTCACTCAGGGTATACTTATTAGACAACTATTATTTTCTAAGAACCATTCAAAAAATACAAACTTACTATTAGACTCGGAGGCATTTAGGGATAATAATAAATTTCCAAATAAATGGCAAGTCACCAACAATGAATATACATCAAGTAGTGAAAACTATAAGCTTGCTCCTCTTATGCAGGGCGAGGTTGATAATGACCAGTATAATCAGTATGGCTCAATATTTTCAATTGTAGGAGGAAGTCCTATAAGTTATGGTGTATTCTCAACAGATGCCTATAGAAAGAACTTTTCAAGAAATCTTCAACAAATATATGGAACATCTGTTGGAGATGAATTTCCAAGTGGAAGAGTTGATATTAGATTAAATACAGCGTATTACTCAACGGATACAATAAGTCCTAATGGTGGTGCCTTCACAAATTCAAGCTACAACTTGGATAGTTACATTTCTTATGGAAGTGGATATTTAACATACACTATAAAGAATTATAACCTAGAAAGAAACGCATTTAACCTAAATCAGCTTCAACCTGGAAATCCAGACACACTTTCTACACTTCAGGAATATGATATACCTGGATTCCAAGATTTAATTAGCAAGACAATTGGGTCATTTAGCGGAAAGTTTCAAGCTAGAACCTTAACAACTCCATCTGATGTAATTTCAAAAAATGGAGGCTCTTACTATAAGGGTGGAAATATAGATACAGATTTATTGAGACCTGATGCGGTGAATGCGGAGCTTGGCTCAGCAGAATCAATGATGGCTAAGACAACTGTTGGAAATCCATTTCAGGATGAAGATTTCTTTAGAGGTAGAAGAGGTGTTAGGCATATTGTAAACACAATCAAGAACAGCGATAACCCTCTTGCTGCTAACTTTGACCCACAGAATAACAAGGTTTATATAGTTGGTAAAAATGAAGATGGCTCAAATAAGGTATCAAGACAAAAGTTTACAATAGCTAATCCGTATGCTCCTGGGAAGGCTCAGAAGCTTATATTTTCTATCAAGAATTATTCAAATAACCAGAGATTTCATTTTCCTCCATACATCAAGAGTATATCTAATACTGAAAATGCAAGTTGGAATGCAACAAATTTCCTTGGTAGACCAGAGGCTGTTTATACGTATAATAATTCAAGCAGAGATGCTTCTATTTCATTTTATGTATTAACTGACTATGCACAAAAAGTTGATATTGGTACGGATTGGAATTCAGACGGACTAGAGACACTAGGCATAAGCTCAGATGAAAAAAGGTTTACTGAATCTGATATTACAGAAAATGAAAATGATAACTTAGAGCTTGGAAATCTACAAAAAGAAAGAGACGATAAGGTAAAGGAGTTAGCAGATTTAGAAGCAAAAATACAAGAAAATTCACCTCCATCAGTTGTTGTACCAACTAATCAACCAGTTATAGAGGCAACAGTATCAAATACTGGTCAGACCATGACAGAGCAAATGAATGCTCAAGTTACTGAGGTAAAGGAACAGGAGAAAAATCAACAAAATCAGGGTTCTGCAGATAAATCAGAAGTTTCAGCATTGCTTGAACAAAAGGCAAGACTTTTATCTGAGATTGGAAAAATAGATGAAACAATTGAGCAAAAGCGTTTGGATTTTGATAAAAAAGTAGAATATCATGTAACAAATAATGTTACCACAAACGTATATGACTTCAATACAAGTCTAGTTGATAGAGAGACGGGGGAAATATCAAGTAAGCCTGGAAATACACTTGAGAGAATAAATGATATGAAAAAAAATCTTATGTTTCAGCCTGCATTTTTCTCTGGAGACAAGGTTGACTTTGTTAGAAAAATGGAATTTTTATCGAAGCTCACAAGGCCATCAGCAAATAATGACGGTTCAAATACTGGATTTTCTTTTATAAATCCACCTGTATGCCATATCCATCTTGGTGATTGGTGGCATCACGACATCATAGTTAATAGTGTAAGTTTCGATTATGCAGATGCTCCTTGGACTCTTGATGGAGGAAGTGTTCAGCCTATGTGGGCATTAGTTACAATTAGCTTTAATATAATTGGCTCATTTGGAGGAACTTCTCGTCCACCACTATCAACTGATAAAGGAGGAATGTATAGCCATAGGTCATAAGAACCAAAAAACTTGTTTTTATATTTTTAATTATTTATATTTATATAAAAACAATTGATATGCCATACGATTTCTATAGTCTACTTAAAAAAAATGATGTTTTATTAAACATGCCTTCTATAACTATACAAAAAAGGATTACAGATAAGTCGGTTACATATAATAAAGAAAAAAATAGGCTTGATACAATTGCTGGAATAATCTATCAAGATGAAACCTACTGGAAGCTTATATTATGGGCAAATAAAGAATATTTTATGGAATTTGATATTCCAGATAATACTGTGATTAGAGTGCCATACCCACTTCAAGATGTTATTGAAGAGGTTCAATCTCAAATAGAATCAAAAAAAGATAGAGCATAATGGGAAGAGAATATCCGAAACCATTTCACATGAAGGATTTATTCATTGATGTTAAGCTTGAGGCTATCGTCAATGGAAATACCTTCGACTTTCTTGGAAGGAAAATATTTACTGCAGAGTTTTTTAGACAAGGCGTTGGCTTTGGCATCATTAATATAGATATAGAGGTAAACACATCTCTTCAACCACTTGTTGTTGTTACTTTTAAGGACCTTTATGGCTTAACTGTATTCGGGGGACAAGAAAGAAGACCACCTGGATATGATGGGGATAAATATTTTTCTCATGACTTCAGTGTAATATTTGACTGGCCACCACCAAAGTTTCT
>JACCDZ010284384.1_pt1 | contig 14449 bp, 12 predicted proteins | sample 7449551 | NCBI WGS metagenome assembly JACCDZ01 (sample SAMN15323452, study PRJNA562643) | freshwater metagenome | isolation source: river surface water | place: USA:Blue River Watershed | collected 2017-08-18 | reverse complement strand
GGCGTGGCTTATGGCGCAAGCTTCATGGTTGGCGCAGAAACACTGGCCGACAAAAATGGCTACGAGCTGGTGAAGTTTTTCTTCCTACTCACATTCGCGGCGGCCATTCCCGCCATCATCTCGGGCGGCATTGCTGAGCGCGCCAAGTTTTGGCCACAACTGATTGCAACTGGCGTCATCGTCGGTTTGATTTACCCCTTCTTCGAGGGCATTGCTTGGAACCAGCATTTTGGTTTTCAAGCATGGCTCAAAGAAGTCACAGGCGACGAGTTTCACGATTTCGCAGGCTCTGTGGTGGTGCACGCCGTGGGCGGCTGGATTGCTCTGCCAGCAGTGTTGTTGCTGGGTGCGCGTAGCAACCGCTACCGCAAAGACGGTGCCATTTCTGCACACCCACCTTCGAGCATTCCGTTCCTCGCCTTAGGCGCGTGGATTTTGATCGTGGGCTGGTTTGGCTTCAACGTGATGAGCGCGCAAACCCTCGACAAAATCTCAGGTCTTGTCGCGGTCAACTCGCTGATGGCGATGGTGGGCGGCACTTTGGTGGCACTGATTGCTGGCAAGAACGACCCCGGATTTGTGCACAACGGACCCTTGGCTGGTTTGGTCGCGGTGTGTGCGGGCTCTGACCTGATGCACCCCATGGGCGCATTGGTAGTTGGCGCCGTGGCGGGTGGCATTTTTGTGGTGATGTTCACGCTCACACAAAACAAGTGGCGTATCGACGATGTGCTGGGCGTTTGGCCCTTGCACGGTTTGTGCGGCACTTGGGGCGGCATTGCTGCTGGTATTTTTGGTACGCAAGCCTTGGGCGGCCTAGGTGGCATTAACGTGACGGCCCAATTGGCAGGCACGGCGCTGGGTGTGGTCTGGGCTTTGGTTGGCGGCTTTGTGGTCTACGGTATCTTGAAGATGACCGTCGGTTTACGCATGAGCCAAGAAGAAGAGTTTGAAGGCGCAGACCTGACGATTCACAAAATCACCGCATCACCTGACCGCGAAGCGAGCTGGTAAGCCGCACACGGTGTGGTTTTTCGGGCATGAGTTGCCTTAATTACAGGTAAACGCTTGGTAATTTCTGCGACTTGTGCTCCATAATGGCCGCAGCCATGTGCATGCGAAACATGCATGGGGTTGTATTTGGTGATCGGTCAGTTTCGGTTCGGGACTCCATCGCTTTGTTTTTTGTGTTTTAAGGAGTCCCTTTCATGGGCAACAAACTGTACGTCGGCAATTTGCCATATTCAGTGCGCGACAGCGATCTCGAGCAGTCTTTCGGTCAGTTCGGTTCTGTGAGCAGCGCTAAGGTCATGATGGAGCGCGACACTGGCCGCTCTAAAGGTTTTGGCTTTGTCGAAATGGGCAGCGATGCCGAAGCTTTGGCAGCCATCGAAGGCATGAACGGCGCCCCATTGGGTGGCCGCAATTTGGTGGTGAACGAAGCTCGCCCCATGGAACCACGTCCTCCCCGCTCTGGCGGTTTCGGTGGTGGCCGTGAAGGTGGCGGCGGTTACGGCGGTGGCCGTGATGGCGGTGGCGGCTACGGTGGTGGCGGTCGCGAAGGCGGCGGCGGTGGTTTCCGTAGCCCCTACGGCGGCGGCGGTGCTGGTGGCGGTCGTCGTGATGGCGGCGGCGGCGGTCGCGGCGGGTTCGGTGGTGGCAACAGCTACTGATCGATCTGCTTCACTGCAAATCAAAAGGCTCCCTCGGGAGCCTTTTTCATTTCTGGTCTTTGTCTTTGCGGGGCTGAAGCACCCCACGCACACGCCCATTGATTTCCATGGTGCGACCGAGGTTGTCAAAGCCCACGCCGTCTCCTGTGAAGCGGTCACCAGAGCCGCGAATCATCACGACCGGCAAATGTGATTTCACCTGCTCGGTGTTGGCAAAAAAGTGCAAGAAATCACTTTGCAGCTCGCTGCGTGGCGTGGTGACACCTTGGGCGTTCACCGCAGCTTCACGCACCACAACCGCATTCTCAAACAACTGCGCTTCTGAACCATCCGCGTTGATCAGCCCTCGCACGGCAGTGGCCGTGGTGACATTACCCTCGACACCCAAAATTCGGATGCGTGGCTGATCAATTTCTAAGGTGTCTGTATCTGGATAATGACGCCCCTCTGTCCCAACAATGACGCTTTTCAAGCGGCCATCTGGCTCAAACACTTTGACAGAAAAATCGCGCATGTAGTAGTCGGGCTCATGGCGGGGTGGTGCTTCTGTTTCTGTGTCGCCCAGTTTTGGTGTGTTGCGCACCAGCCAATAACTGGTCATGGCCATGAAAGCCATCAGCACCAACGGCAGGTATACCGCCAAGCGGTCAAACACGCGACGCACGCGCATCAGCAACGACAGTGGCGCTGCTGCTGTGCTCATGCCATATAGCCCTGCAGCAAGTCGGTATAGCGGCCGCTGGCCACCAAGAGCAAATCACAAAACTCACGCGCCGCGCCATTGCCGCCTTCGCGTTCGGTCACGTAATGAGAAATAGCTTTGACTTCGATGTGTGCATTGCTCGGAGCGCATGCAAACGCGGCGCGGCGCATGACCGCCATGTCGGGCCAGTCATCACCCATGTGGGCGGCTTGTGACCAATTGAGACCTAGCTCATTGAGTATTTCTTGCGCAGCAGGTGCTTTGTCTTCCGTACCGTAGCGCACGTGCGTGATGCCAAGGGCTTTGAGGCGCGCACGCAAGGGTGCGCTATCACGCCCCGTGATGACGGCTGGCGTGATGCCCGCTTTTTGCAACATCTTTAAGCCGTGGCCGTCGAGCGTGCAAAAGCGTTTGATGGTTTCACCGTTCTCTGTAAACAGCAAGCCGCCGTCGGTAAGAACGCCATCCACATCAAAGAAGGCCACGCGCACGCCTTGCGCTTTCAACAGCAAGGCGGGGTCAAAGTTCAAAGCTGGGGTGTGCATCAAATGACTTTCGCGCGCATCAGATCGTTGGTGTTGATCGCGCCGCACAAAGTGCCATGTTCATCGACCACCAACACGCTGGTGATGCGATGCAGTTCCATCAGCTCGGCGGCTTCTGCGGCTAAGGCGCTGGCACGCACAGTGCGCGGGTTGGCATGCATGGCTTGCTCAGCGCTGAGTTGGCGCATGTCTGTGCCGGTTTCGATCAAGCGACGCAAATCGCCATCGGTGAAAATGCCCAGCACTTTGTGTTGGGCGTCGACGATGGCCGAAGCCCCCAAGCCTTTGGCGCTCATCTCGCGCATCAACTCACTAAAGCTAGCCGTGGGCTGCACACTGGGTACATCGTGACCACTGCGCATCACATCGCTGACATGCGTGAGCAGTCTGCGGCCCAGCGCACCACCAGGGTGTGAACGGGCAAAGTCTTCGGCTTTGAAACCACGGGCATCGAGCAACGCCACTGCCAACGCGTCGCCCATCGCCATTTGCGCCGTTGTGCTGGCGGTTGGGGCCAAGTTGAGCGGGCAGGCTTCTTTGAGTACGCCGGTGTTGAGCACGATGTCGGCATGACTGGCCAGCGTTGATTGCGCACCACCCGTGAGCGCCACCAAAGGCACACCTTGGCGCTTGAGCACGGGCAAGATGGCGGCGAGCTCATCGCTCTCGCCGCTGTTAGAAATGGCAATCACTAGGTCGGTGTCTTTGACCATGCCAAGGTCACCATGGCTGGCTTCAGCCGGATGCACAAACATGGCGGGCGTACCGGTTGAGGCTAAGGTGGCTGTGATCTTGCGGCCCACATGGCCGCTTTTGCCCATGCCCATCACCACCACACGGCCCGTGACTTTGAGAATGGCATGCACGGCTTGCACAAAACTGGGCGACAAACCATTGCGCAAATGGCGCACTGCTTCGGCTTCGATCTCTAAAGTCTCGTGCGCCAATTGCAAGATGCGCTGGTCGTCCACCTGCGCAGCAGGGCTGGCGGTGTGTGCTTGGTTTTGTGTCATGGCCTGATTTTATCGGGGGGTGGGCTTATTTGCCGATGCAAAAACTAGAGAAGATCACGCCCAGCAAATCGTCTGGTGTGAACTCCCCCGTGATGGTGTTGAGCGCGTTTTGGCTCAGGCGAAGCTCCTCGGCCAACAAATCAAGCGCTGGCACTTGGGCCTGCAGACAGGCATTGGCCATCATGAGGTGTTCATCCACTTGGTGGAGAGCTTGCACATGGCGCTCACGGGCCATGAACATACCCTCGGCGCTGCCGCCTTGCCAACCCACGACTTGCAAAAGCTGTTGACGCAGGGCTGGTAAACCAGCACCGGTTTTGGCCGACAAGGTGATGTGTTGTGTCTCACTGGTGTTGCCCAGCGTTGTTGATGTGACGACTGCTGGTGTTATGTCTGCCAGTGCTATGTGTGCCGTTGCAGCTAAGGCGTCTGGGCTTTGGGCATCGGCCTTGTTCCACAGATGCAACACGGGCACATGTGCATCCAGTTTGTCTTGCAAGGTTTGCTGAATTTGTGCATCTGCGGCGGCGTAGGCCGCATCGTCTTTGCGGGTGAGGTCGTGCAAAAACAGCACAGCATCGGCTTGGCCAATTTGGTCCCAAGCACGGGCGATACCGATGCGCTCGACTTCGTCGACATCCGGATGTTCACGCAAGCCTGCGGTGTCCACCACGTGCAAGGGCACGCCTTCAATTTGGATGGTTTGCTGCACCACATCGCGTGTGGTGCCTGCAATGGGCGTGACGATGGCGAGCTCTGCACCCGCCAACGCGTTTAACAACGAGCTTTTGCCTGCATTGGGCTGACCTGCAATGACCACGCGAATGCCTTCGCGCAACAACGCACCTTGCTTGGTTTGCGCCATCACGCGCGTGAGGTTTTGCTGCAGGCGGTCGAGCTGCCCTTGCGCATCGGCTTGCTTTAAAAAGTCGATGTCTTCTTCTGGAAAATCCAAAGTGGCTTCCACCAGCATCCGAAGGTGAATCAGCGCATCGCGCAACTGATGAATTTCATTTGAAAAAGCACCCGCCAGCGATCGGCTCGCGCCGCGTGCTGCGGCTTCTGTGCTGGCATCAATCAAATCGGCCACCGCTTCGGCTTGCGCCAAATCAAGCTTGTGGTTCAAGAACGCGCGCTGGGTAAATTCGCCCGGCTGCGCCAAGCGCAAGCCAGCTAACAGCGGCTTGTTGTGCTCGTTCAGTGTGGCGGCAACGCGCATGCAACGTGCCACGATGAGTTGCAACACGACGGGGCCGCCGTGGGCTTGCAGCTCCAACACATCTTCTCCCGTGTAGCTGTTGGGGCCTGGAAAATGCAAGGCCAACACATGGTCTATGGGTGCGCCACTTTCATCGGGCAGGGGCAGATAAGTGGCCTCACGCGCCTTTAAAGCACGGCCGCACAAGGCTTGCACCAAGGGGCCCAAGCCTTTCCCGCTCACGCGAACTATGCCAACAGCACCTCGACCGGGTGCGGTGGCAATGGCAATGATGGGGGCATCGTGAAGGGCTAGCATGGCTTGATTGTCCAGAAAAAAACCCGCCATCCGAAGGTGGCGGGTTTTGGTGTCACCTAATTTCTAAATTAGAACTTTGGCAAGTTGAATTGCGGTGGCACACCCATGCGGACGTTGATCAGCCACTGTTGTGCAATTGACAGCACGTTGTTGGTGATCCAGTACAGCACCAAACCAGCGGGGAAGAAGAAGAACATCACGCTGAAGGCCAGCGGCATGATCCACATCATCTTGGCTTGCATGGGATCTGGTGGCGCGGGGTTCAAGGCCGTTTGCAGCAAGGTGGTCAAAGTCATGAACAGCGGCAAGATGAAATACGGATCAGGTGCTGACAAGTCGTGAATCCAGCCCACCCAAGGTGCGTTGCGAATTTCAACGGTCGACAACAACACCCAGTACAAGGCAATGAACACGGGAATTTGAATCGCGATGGGCAAGCAACCGCCCATGGGGTTGACCTTCTCATCACGGTAGATCTTCATCATTTCCATTTGCATTTGTTGCGGGTTGTCTTTGAGACGTTCGCGCATTTCCATGATCTTTGGATTGATGGCTTTCATCTTGGCCATGCTTTGATAAGCATGGGCGTTGAGCCAATAGAAGCCCGCTTTGAGCAACACCACCAAGGCCACAATCGACCAGCCCCAGTTGTTCAAAATGCTGTTGAGTTGGTCGAGCAACCAAAACAAGGGCTTGGCCATGATGGTGAGCCAGCCATAGTCTTTGACCAGCTCAAGGCCTGGGTACAAAGCTTCGAGCTTGTTTTCTTCTTGTGGGCCAGCAAAGAATGTGGCTGCCACGGTTTTGGTTTGGCCAGGCTTGATGACTTCAAGTGGTGCAATCAACGTTGCGCGGTAGCAGCAATCTGCCAGGTTTGAACCAATGTCCACGGCGTCCATGGAGATATTGCGGCTCAGACCATCAGGCAAGATCCATGCGCTGGCAAAGTAATGCTGCACCATGGCGATATAGCCGGTAGTGGACTGCTTTTCCACTTCAACTTTTTTCTTCTTGATGTCGGCAAATTCAACCTTCTGATATTTCTGAGCTGCGGTGTACACCGCGGGGCCTGTGAAGGTTGAATAGAAAGATGACTCGCCCGCCAGCTTGTTGCCATCGCGCACCAGCTGGAAGTACAACTGAGGTGCCACGTCTTGAGCGCCGGTGTTGACGATGTCGTGCTTCACCGCCATGTCATAAGCGCCGCGCTTGAGCGTGTAGGTTTTGACCAACTTCACGCCGCCTTGTGCAGGCGACTCAAACGTGATGTTGAGCTCGTCGGTACCGTCCTTCAACTTGCGTGCGCCGGGACGAACGTTCATCAAGGTTTTGTGTGTGGGCAATGTTACGCCAGCAACGCTCGAAATCAAGCCTGTTTGAGCGGTGTAAACACGGTCCTTGCTGTCATCCAACAACACGATGTGGTTGCCAGGTTTTTGCTCGTCTTCATGCTTCAAGAGCTCAACGCGCACTAAGTTGCCGCCTTCTGTGTCAAACGTCAGCTTGGCAACGTCGGTTTCCACCTGAATCAACTCTTTATTTGCTGCACGCGTTTCAACCACAGGCACAGCAGCTGCACTTTGCGACACCACGGGCGCTGGCACGCCTGCAGCTTGTGGCGCTGCCGAGGCGGCATCAGCTGCCAACTTGGCTTGTTGTGATGGCGTTGGGAAAAATGTGGCTTTGTTTCCGTTGTGAACTTGCCATTGATCCCACAGCAAGACCATGGAGAAACCAAAGATCACCCACAAAATGGTGCGGCGAATGTCATTCATGAAGTTTTCTTTCCCGAGTTGGAAGAGGTCAAAGAGCTAAACAAAGCAGGTGGCACTGAATCGTGCCCACCAGCACACCAAGGATGACAGCGCGCCAAGCGACGCAAAGTCAAATAGCTACCCCGCGCGGCACCGTGAAGCTCTAAAGCTTGCAACGAATACACAGAACACGTGGGTTCAAACCGACACGACGAACCTAGCCATGGGCTCAACAACAAACGGTAACCACGCACCAGCGCCATTAAAAACGACTGCATCATGGGGCGCTCACGTAAGCAAACAATTGTTTGAGTTCGTCTCGCACCGTTTGCTTGAGCACCTCTGAAGAGGCGCTGACAAACTTTTGCGAATTGAATGTTGCACGCAAACGAACCACATAGGCGGTAGGCGTTAACCCTTTTTCAAACTCACGCGACACCGCATGAATTTGACGTCGAATCAAATTACGCGTCACTGCACGCTTGGCCCACCGCTTCGGGGTGAGTGCGCCCATCATCAAGACACCATCGACAAACAGGGCCGGGGTTTGTTCAAACCCAGACCCTGTAGAGGCTTTGACAGGCGGTTGCCACTGGTGCAACACAAAATGCGGCGTACGCGCCACAGAACCTGCCGACATGACGGCCTGAAATTCTGACCACTGTTGCAGACGTTCCACGGCGCTTGGGTCGCGGGTCTGTTCAGCGGTCAAAAATTAGACAGCCAGGCGCTTGCGACCTTTGGCGCGACGTGCGTTGATCACAGCGCGGCCACCGCGTGTTTTCATACGAACCAAAAAGCCGTGGGTACGGGCGCGACGGGTTTTAGAAGGCTGGTAAGTGCGTTTCATGATTTTTCCAAAAAGCTAAGCCCTGTGAGATCAGGGAAACCGACGATTATCGCAAACTTTTCAGGCACTTACCGAGTTTTATCCACACTCTTTTTTATCCAAGCTTTTGAAAAGACTTTTCAATTTGCTCGTCCTGTGGATAATTTTTTGATAAAGTGCTCTATTGCCTGTCTTTTTAGGCAGCTATCCACAGAAAAATATCTCATGAATCAGGGTCTTCCTTCCTCTGCCACTGACGGCCTATCTCCCGCTACGGGCGATGGTTTGTGGCAAGCCTGCGTTGACCAACTGGCGCAAGAACTACCGGAACAGCAGTTCAATACTTGGATCAAACCCCTCATTGCCAATGTGGCTGACGATCTCAGCAAAGTGATTATTTTTGTTGGCAACCGATTCAAATTAGATTGGATTCGCGCCCAATACGCCAACCGCATTGCTGGCTTGTTGCAACACATCCATGGCCAACCGATTCAAGTTGAGTTAGCGATTACTCCTAAGGAATCGCCCGTCAGAATTAAGCCTGTGTCTTTTTCACAAGAGCTTGAATCCTTGCCCGAAAGCTTTGTGGGTCTCGAAGAAGGCATTCCTAGCGGACCCAGAACACGCCTTAATACCGCTTTGACCTTTGACACCTTGGTGGAAGGTACAGCCAACCGCATGGCGCGTGCAGCCGCGATGCACGTGGCGACCATGCCAGGGCAGTTGTACAACCCTTTGTTCATCTATGGTGGTGTGGGTTTAGGTAAGACTCACTTGATGCATGCGGTCGGTAACAAACTGTTGTCTGAACGGCCTGACGCCAAAGTTCTCTACATCCATGCTGAACAATTTGTTTCGGATGTGGTTAAAGCGTATCAGCGCAAAACTTTCGATGAATTCAAAGAGCGTTACCACTCGTTGGATTTGCTTTTGATCGACGATGTTCAGTTCTTTGCCAACAAAGAACGTACTCAAGAAGAGTTTTTCAACGCGTTTGAAGCTCTCTTGGCTAAAAAGTCGCACATCATCATGACGAGTGACACCTATCCCAAAGGTCTCACCGATATCCATGAGCGCTTGGTATCTCGTTTCGACGCAGGCTTGACGGTGGCCATTGAGCCTCCTGAGCTAGAAATGCGCGTGGCAATTTTGATTAGCAAGTCTCGCGTAGAAGGCTCTGAAATGCCAGAAGAAGTGGCCTTTTTTGTTGCTAAAAACGTGCGATCAAACGTGCGTGAGCTTGAAGGTGCGCTACGCAAGATATTGGCTTATTCACGTTTCAATCAAAAAGAAATTTCAATTCAGCTGGCACGCGACGCCTTGCGCGATTTGTTGTCTATTCAAAACCGCCAGATTTCCGTAGAGAACATCCAAAAAACTGTCGCTGACTATTACAAGATCAAAGTGGCTGACATGTACTCTAAGAAGCGTCCAGCATCCATTGCAAGACCGCGTCAAATTGCCATGTATCTAGCCAAGGAACTCACCCAAAAGAGCCTTCCAGAGATTGGAGAGCTGTTTGGTGGCCGTGATCACACCACGGTGCTGCATGCGGTGCGCAAAATCACGGCAGAACGCCAACAAATGGCCGATCTGAATCAACAACTACACGTTTTAGAGCAAACACTCAAAGGCTAAACAGGAAAAAGAACAACCTTGTGGATAGTTTCTGAGTAACACCTGAGTTATCCACAGAAAAGTAGAAAGTTTGAAGTTATCCCCTTTTGAACGACAGCAGAAAAGCGAGCTTGCTAACACCTTTCAAAGCAAGGCAAGTGCTTGAAAAAAAAGAGGAAAATGCTGTTGTCCACAGAAAGATGCTTTGCTTATCTACTACTACTAATTTAAATAAAGAAAACAAGAGGAAGAGATGATCGTACTGAAAGCAACTCAAGACAAAGTTTTGTCAGTTCTGCAATCTGTTGCAGGCATCGTTGAACGTCGCCACACATTGCCAATCTTGGCAAATGTGTTGATTCGCAAAACTGGTAGTGCTTTACAACTGACCACCAGCGACTTAGAAATTCAAATTCGCACAACTGCAGAACTCGATGGCGATGCAGGGAACTTCACCACCACAGTCGGTGCACGCAAGTTGATTGACATTTTGCGGACCATGCCTTCAGATCAAACCGTCAGTTTGGAATCAAATCAAAACAAATTGATTTTGAAAGGTGGCAAAAGCCGCTTTACTCTGCAAAGCTTGCCTGCTGAAGACTTTCCACTTGTGCAAGAAGCGGCCAACTTTGGTCCTTCGTTCAGCGTGCCGCAAAAGACTTTGAAAGAGCTATTGCATCAAGTCTCATTTGCCATGGCTGTGCATGACATCCGTTATTACCTGAATGGCATTTTGTTTGTGGCCGAAGGCAAGCAGTTGAGTTTGGTTGCCACAGATGGTCACCGCTTAGCTTTCTCATCTGCTACTTTGGATGTGGAAGTGCCACGCCAAGAAGTGATCTTGCCTCGTAAAACAGTGCTTGAAATGCAGCGCTTGTTAAGCGACAAAGAAGGCGCAATTGAAATGCAGTTTGCAGGCAATCAAGCCAAGTTTTCTTTTGAAGGCATGGAGTTTGTGACCAAGCTGGTTGAAGGCAAGTTCCCCGACTACAACCGTGTGATTCCAAAGAACCATAAAAATACCATCACCATGGGTCGCACAGCCCTACTGGCTACTTTGCAACGTACGGCTATCTTGACCAGTGAAAAGTTCAAAGGTGTTCGTTTGAATTTGGAGCCAGGCGTGTTGCGCGTGGCATCGAGCAACGCTGAACAAGAAGAAGCAGTGGATGAACTCGAAATTGACTACAACGGCGATGCCATTGAGATTGGTTTTAATGTGACTTACTTGATTGATGCCTTGACCAATATGGATCAGGACATGGTGCAAGTGGACTTGGCAGATTCCAACAGTTCTGCATTGATCACGATTCCAGAAAATGCCAATTTCAAATACGTTGTGATGCCGATGCGCATTTAAAGCGCTGCTTCTTTTCATTTTTTCTGATTGATACCGCGAGGCGCTCATGCCTTGCGCACCGAAACTTGCTATGACCGAATCCACACAAATCCCTGAAACCCCTGTGACGCCCGCTACCGGCGAAGGCTATGGTGAGGGCTCTATTCAAATTTTGGAAGGCCTTGAGGCAGTTCGTAAGCGTCCTGGCATGTATATCGGTGATACATCAGATGGTTCAGGTTTGCACCATTTGGTGTTTGAGGTGGTCGACAACTCGATTGACGAGGCCTTGGCCGGTCATTGCGATGACATCGTGGTCACGATTCATAGCGACAATTCCATCAGCGTGACTGACAACGGTCGCGGTATTCCTACCGGCGTGAAGATGGATGACAAGCACGAGCCTAAACGCAGTGCTGCTGAAATTGCATTGACCGAATTGCATGCGGGTGGCAAGTTCAACCAAAACAGCTACAAAGTGTCAGGTGGTTTGCACGGCGTGGGTGTGTCTTGCGTGAACGCATTGTCTAAGTCATTGCGTTTGATTGTTCGCCGCGAAGGTAAGGTCCATACCTTAGAGTTCGCCAAAGGTTTCGTTCAAAACCGACTGATCGAAGTGGTTGATGGTGTGGAAGTTTCTCCCATGCGCATCACGGGTGACACAGAAAAACGCGGTACTGAAGTTCACTTTTTGCCCGATACAGAAATCTTCACGCAAAACACAGACTTTCACTACGAAATTTTGAGCAAGCGTTTGCGCGAACTGAGCTTCTTGAACAACGGTGTGCGCATTCGTTTGTTGGACGAACGCACAGGCAAAGAAGACGACTTTTCTGGTGCGGGTGGTGTGAAGGGCTTTGTGGACTTCATCAACTCAGGCAAGAAAGTGTTGCACCCCAATGCGTTTTACGCCGAAGGTGATCGTCCTGCGGATACCTACGGCGGTATTCCAGGTACCAGCATTGGTGTGGAAGTATCCATGCAGTGGAACGACGGCTACAACGAAAATGTGCTGTGCTTTACCAACAACATTCCACAGCGTGATGGTGGTACCCACTTGACGGGTTTGCGCGCCGCGATGACGCGAGTCATCAACAAATACATCGAAGAAAACGAATTTGCCAAGAAGGCAAAGGTTGAAGTCACAGGCGACGACATGCGCGAAGGCTTGTGCTGTGTGTTGTCTGTCAAAGTGCCTGAACCCAAGTTCAGCAGCCAGACCAAAGACAAGCTGGTATCCAGCGAGGTGCGCGCACCCGTCGAAGATATCGTGGCCAAAACTTTGACGGACTATTTGCAAGAACGCCCCAACGACGCCAAGATCATTTGCGGCAAGATTGTTGAGGCTGCGCGTGCTCGTGAAGCTGCCCGCAAAGCCCGTGAAATGACACGCCGTAAAGGTGTATTGGATGGTATGGGTTTGCCAGGCAAGCTCGCTGACTGTCAAGAAAAAGACCCATCGTTGTGTGAAATCTACATCGTAGAGGGTGACTCTGCGGGTGGTTCAGCCAAACAAGGTCGTGACCGTAAATTCCAAGCGATTTTGCCCTTGCGCGGCAAAATTTTGAACGTTGAAAAAGCACGTTACGAAAAGCTGTTGACCAGCAATGAAATCTTGACGCTCATCACGGCTTTGGGCACGGGTATTGGCAAAGCCAGTGCCGAGTCTGGCAAGTCGGCTACGGATGACTTCAATGTGGACAAGCTGCGTTACCACCGCATCATTATCATGACCGACGCGGACGTTGACGGCGCTCACATTCGCACGTTGTTGCTGACATTCTTCTATCGCCAAATGCCCGAGTTGGTGGAGCGTGGTCACATCTACATCGCTCAGCCGCCTTTGTACAAAGTGAAGGCTGGCAAAGAAGAGTTGTACCTCAAAGACGCATCCGCTCTGGATGGTTTCCTGCTGCGCATTGCGTTGAAAGACGCGAGCATCCCCACAGGCGGTGCAAACTCGCAGGTGTTGAGCGGTGACACATTGGGCGAGCTGGCTCGCAAGCACCAAGTGGCTGAATCTGTGATTGCCCGCCTCAGCGGCTTTATGGATGCTGAGGCCTTGCGCGCCATGGCTGATGGTGTTTCTGTCAATCTCGATACGGTGGCGGATGCAGAAAAATCGGCTGCAGCAATGCAAGAAAAATTGCGTGAACTCGGCAGCGGCTCAGAAGCCACTGGTGAGTTTGATGCACGCACAGATAAGCCCATTTTGCGCATCAGCCGTCGTCACCATGGCAACGTCAAGAGCAGCGTGATTACCCAAGACTTTGTGCACGGGGCTGATTACGCAGCATTGGCAGAGGCAGCCCAAACCTTCCGTGATTTGGTGGGTGAGGGTTCTAAGGTTCACCGTGGTGAAGGCGAAAAGGCGAAAGAAGAAAAAGTGTCTGATTTCCGCCAAGCTATGAAGTGGCTAATTGGACAAGCCGAAAACGCCACGGCACGTCAACGCTACAAGGGCTTGGGCGAGATGAACCCAGCGCAGTTGTGGGAAACCACCATGGACCCCACGGTGCGTCGCTTGCTTCGAGTGCAAATTGACGATGCCATCGAAGCTGATCGCGTGTTCACCATGTTGATGGGCGACGAGGTTGAGCCACGTCGCAACTTCATCGAAACCAACGCTTTGCGCGCGGCCAACATCGATATTTAAGGCTTGGGGGAAAGGGCGTCGCCCTTATCCCATCAACCCCGCGCGGAAGTCATCCACTGCTTGTACCAGTTCTTCGCGTGTGTTCATCACGAAGGGTCCGTATTGAGCGATAGGCTCGTTTAAGGGCTTGCCCGCAATGACGATGGCACGTGTGTTGGCTTCAGCTCGTAGTACGACACGGTCACCTCCATTGCTCAGTATGGCCATGCGCTTGACGGGGACAGCACTTGCCGCGTCCCCCTGCAACACATCCACAGCACCTCGGTACACGTAGACAAATGCGTTGTGTGTCACGGGCAATGGCTGTTCAAACACAACGTCGTCTGTCGCAGGAAAGTGCAGGTCTAGGTACAAAGGTTCGGTGTACTCGCGTTGCATCGCACCTGCTGTGCCGTGTGAACTGCCAGCAATGACGCGGACAAGCACGCCATCCTCGGTGGTGACTTCGGGAATCTCTTTGCTTTGGATGTCGCGGTACCAAGGTTCGCAGAGTTTGTTTTTAGCGGGCAGGTTGAGCCACAGCTGAAAACCTTCCATCACGCCTTCTTCTTGCTCTGGCATTTCGCTGTGCGTCAGACCACGCCCAGCCGTCATCCATTGCACACCGCCGTTTTGCAAAAGGCCTTCATGGCCGCCGCTGTCTTTGTGTCGCATACGACCTGCAATCATGTAGGTCACCGTTTCAAAGCCACGGTGCGGGTGATTTGGGAAGCCTGCAATGTAGTCGCCAGGGTTATCGCTGCCGAAGGCATCGAGCATCAAAAAAGGGTCGAGGCGCTCTTGCAAATCATGGCTGAGTACGCG
>JACCDZ010577843.1_pt1 | contig 14453 bp, 13 predicted proteins | sample 7449551 | NCBI WGS metagenome assembly JACCDZ01 (sample SAMN15323452, study PRJNA562643) | freshwater metagenome | isolation source: river surface water | place: USA:Blue River Watershed | collected 2017-08-18 | reverse complement strand
GCGGCGATTGACGAGCTGGCTGAGCAGTTGGCCATTGGGGAGTTGCAGCTGGAGGAACAGCAGCAACAGGAGGCCGCGCAAGCAGAGCGTTTGCAGGCATTGCGCGAGTCCTTGCAGCAGGCGGGGCAAGCGCAACAGCAGGCGCAAGGCGAACTGCAGCGTCTGACGGGGCGGCTGGCTTCCCTTGAGGCGTTACAGCAAGCAGCACTCAATCCGGGCAAGGGCGCCAGTGAATGGTTGCAGCAACAACAGCTGGCAAACCGGCCGCGCGTTGCCGAAGGGCTGCGCGTAGAAGCGGGCTGGGAGTTGGCGGTCGAGACAGTGCTGGGGGCCGATTTACAGGCAATCCTGCTGGATGACGCGCAGTTCCGGAATCTGGATCTGCAGGGCTTCAATGAGGGTGATCTGCGGCTGGTGCAGAACGGCCCAGTCAGCCAAACGGGCGCTGGCAGTCTGCTTGACAAGGTTTCAGCCAGTTTTGATCTTTCCCCCTGGCTGGCCAATGTCCGCCCGGTGGCCACGCTGGATGATGCGCTGGCGGGCCGCGCGGCTTTGGCTGCCAACCAAAGCCTGATCAGTCAGGACGGCTATTGGGTCGGGCGCAATTTCCTCCGCGTGCGCCGTGCCAGCGCCACGGAGAGCGGTGTGCTGGCGCGGGCTCAGGAACTTGAGCGGTTACAGGCTGAGCGTGAAGAGCGCAGTGCGACGCTTGAGCAGCTGGAGACGAATTTGCTGTCGCTGCGCGCCGAGCAGCAGGAGCAGGAACGCCTGCGCGAGGAGCAGCGCCGCGCGGTGCAGGAGCAGGCGCGCCAGCTGGGCGAGCTGAAAGCGCAATTGTCTGCCCGTCAGGCCCGCATCGAGCAGATCAGCCTGCGGCGCACGCGCCTGGACATTGATTGGCGTGAAGTTGACGAGCAGCGCGCGCTGGAGCACGAGCAGCTGGGTGAGGCCCGGCTGACCCTGCAGGATGCCGTCGAGACCATGGCCAGCGACACCGATCGACGCGAACAAATGCTGGCTCAGCGTGACCACCTGCGTGAAAACCTCGACCGCAATCGTCAGGCTGCGCGCCAGTACAAGGACCATGCGCATCAGCTGGCTGTTCGGGTTGGCTCGCTGCGTGCTCAATATGATTCCACACGGCAGGCGCTGGAGCGTCTGGAGATGCAATTCGAGCGCGCCATTGAACGGCGTGAGCAGCTCAATCTGAATCTGGAGGAGGGGGCTGCTCCGCTCGAAGAGCTGCGCATGAAGCTCGAAGAGTTGCTGGATCGGCGCATGGGTGTCGAAGATGAACTCAAGCTGGCGCGAATGGCGCTGGAAGAGGCCGATCGGGAGTTGCGCGAAGCCGAGCGCCGGCGTACCCAGGCAGAACAGCAGTCGCAGCTGCTACGCACCCAGCTGGAGCAGCAACGCATGGAGTGGCAGGCGCTGACCGTGCGACGCAAGGCCTTGACCGACCAGTTGCTGGAGGATGGCTACGACTTGCATGGCGTGTTGACAACGTTGCCTGCAGAGGCCAGCGAGAAGGGCTGGGAAGAGGAGCTGGAGCGTCTGGCTGGGCGTATTCAACGGCTCGGGCCCATCAATCTGGCAGCAATTGATGAGTATCAGCAGCAGTCTGAGCGCAAACGCTATCTGGATGCACAGGATGCGGATCTGGTGGAAGCGCTGGAAACACTGGAAAACGTGATCCGCAAGATCGACAAGGAAACCCGCAATCGCTTCAAGGAGACTTTCGATCAGATCAATGCCGGTCTGCAGGCATTGTTCCCGAAGGTCTTTGGGGGCGGCCATGCCTATCTGGAGCTGACCGGAGAGGATCTTCTGGATACCGGCGTGGCGATCATGGCGCGCCCGCCGGGCAAGAAAAACAGCACCATTCACCTGTTGTCCGGTGGTGAAAAAGCCCTGACCGCCCTGGCGCTGGTATTTGCCATCTTCAAGCTCAATCCGGCGCCGTTCTGCATGCTCGATGAGGTGGATGCACCGCTGGATGACGCCAACGTCGGTCGTTACGCGCGGCTGGTCAAGGAAATGTCGGAAACCGTGCAGTTCATTTACATCACCCACAACAAGATCGCCATGGAGATGGCCGATCAGCTGATGGGCGTGACCATGCATGAGCCAGGCTGTTCCAGGCTGGTGACGGTAGATGTTGAAGAGGCCGTGGCGCTGGTAGGCACGTGATGGCAAATCTGGCCTTGGCGGGACGAGTCTTCAGGTGCTTTTACTGCGGTTTTCGGGTTCCGCTGATCGTTTGAGCGTGCTAATTTAGATCGAATTTTTGCGTGAACCGGAAAATGCAGTCTTAACAGCAAGTTGGCTGTTGCTTAAAGGTTTGTGTAGCAGTTTTCGATCATTTTTTAATCAATTTGGCACAGAGGGTTGCATGGATATCGGTCTGCGCGAGTGGCTGATGGTTATCGGGATTGTGGTGATTGCCGGCATTTTGTTTGATGGCTGGCGCCGCATGAGCAGTAACAAGGGAAAACTCAAGTTCAAGCTCGACCGCAGCCTTGCGGACCTGCCGGACGTGGACGAGGACCCCAATCTGCTGGGTCCTGCCCGTGTGCTGGACCGTTCGCGTGATCCCGGCATTGATGAGGCTGACCTGCCGGAAATGAATGCCCGGGATCTGACCCGTTCGGCCCGCACCGAACCTCAACAAGGCGATTTGAACCTTGATCAACCGGTCCCGACCTTGCTAACGCCGGTGGATGACGAGGCAGAAGAAAAACCCAAGGCGCCGGCCAAGGAACAGCCGATTGCCGAGGAAGTTCTGGTGATCAACGTGGTGGCTCGTGAGGCGGACGGTTTCAAAGGGCCTGCCCTGTTGCAGAATATCCTTGAAAGCGGTTTGCGCTTTGGCGAGATGGACATCTTCCATCGTCACGAAAGCATGGCCGGTAATGGCGAAGTGCTGTTTTCCATGGCCAATGGTGTCAAGCCTGGCACGTTCGATCTGGACGACATGGACATGTTCAGCACCCGCGCGGTGAGCTTTTTCTTTGGTTTGCCCGGTCCGCGTCACCCCAAACAGGCTTTTGACCTGATGGTGGCAGCGGCGCGCAAGCTGTCGACTGAGCTCAATGGCGAGTTGAAGGATGAGCAGCGCAGTGTGATGACGGCGCAAACCATCGAGCATTACCGCAACCGGATTGCCGAGTTCGAGCGCAAACAGTTGAGCCAGAAACGCTGACTGGAACGACTCTGACAGAGCCTGTAGAACCATCATGAAAGAGCAGCTCAGGCTGCTCTTTTCGTTTCACAGAAGATCGCCGTATGACTGACACCGACAACGCCAGCATCCGCATCAACCAGCTGCGCAACCAGTTGGATGAGCACAATCACCGCTATTACGTGCTTGACGAGCCCAGCGTCCCGGACGCCGAGTACGACCGGCTGTTTCGTGAGCTGCAAGCACTGGAGGCGGCGAATCCTGAGCTGGTGACTGCGCAGTCGCCGACCCAGCGGGTAGGGGGGGCGGCGCTGGCGGCTTTTGGTGAAGTGCGCCATGAAGTGCCGATGCTCAGTCTGGGCAATGCTTTTGCAGAGGAAGATCTGCTGGATTTCGACCGGCGCGTGCGCGAAGGCTTGGGCGATCTGTTGCCGGCCGGTGATCTGTTTGGTGCTGGGGCTGAGGTGGAGTACTGCTGTGAACCCAAGCTCGACGGACTGGCGGTCAGCCTGCTGTACCGCGATGGCCTGCTGGTGCGTGGTGCTACGCGCGGGGATGGCGCCACCGGTGAGGATATCAGCAGCAATGTGCGCACCTTGCGCAATGTCCCGCTGAAGCTGCAAGGGGAGGGGTTTCCAGCGCTGCTGGAGGTGCGTGGCGAGGTGTTCATGTCCAAAGCCGGATTTGCGGCACTCAATGCGCGTCAGCTGGCCAGCGGCGCCAAGCCCTTTGCCAACCCGCGCAACGCCGCGGCGGGCAGTTTGCGCCAGCTGGATCCGAAGATCACCGCCAGCCGGCCGCTGGAATTCTGTTGTTACGGGATTGGTCTGGTCGAAGGCGAATTGGCGTCAAACCAGGTCGCCGTTTTGCAGCAGCTCAAGGGCTGGGGACTGCCGATCAGCCGGGAGCTGAAAAAGGCTCAGGGCGCGAAGCAGTGTCTGGCGTATTACCGTGATATCGGTGAGCGGCGCAGCAGCCTGGCCTACGAGATCGATGGCGTGGTGTTCAAGGTCAATGATCTTGGTTATCAGCGCGAGCTGGGTTTCCGCGCGCGCGAGCCGCGCTGGGCGATCGCGCACAAATTTCCGGCCAGTGAAGAACTGACCGAGTTGCTGGATGTCGAGTTTCAGGTCGGCCGGACAGGCGCGGTAACCCCGGTGGCGCGGCTGAAGCCGGTGCAGGTCGCGGGCGTCACAGTGTCTAATGCCACGCTGCACAACATGGATGAAGTCGCCCGGCTAGGCTTGATGATTGGCGATATGGTGATCATCCGCCGGGCCGGCGATGTGATCCCGCAAGTGGTGCAGGTGGTGTCCGAACGGCGCCCGTCCGATGCCCGTCCGGTGCACATTCCCCAGCAGTGCCCGGTGTGCGGTTCAGCGGTTGAGCGTACCCAGCTGGTCAAGCGCAGCAAAGGCAAGGAAACCCTCAGCGAGGGCGCGGTATACCGCTGTGTGGGCCGCCTGAGCTGCCAGGCGCAACTCAAGCAAGCCATCATTCATTTTGTCTCGCGCCGTGCGCTGGATATCGAAGGGCTGGGCGACAAGATTGTCGAGCAGTTGGTGGATGCCGGGTTGATTGCCTCGCCCGCCGATCTGTTCATCCTGCGTTATGAACAAGTGGTGGAACTGGAAGGTTTTGCCGACCTGTCCGCGCGCAACCTGCTGGCGGCCATCGAAGCCAGTCGTCAGCCGACGTTGGCGCGCTTTATCTATGCGCTGGGCATCCCGGATGTCGGCGAAGAAACCGCCAAGCTGTTGGCCCGTGCATTGGGTTCAATCACGCGCATTCGTGGGGCCTTGCCCGAAGTGCTGACCTGGCTGCCCGAGGTTGGCGCGGAAGTGGCCCATGAGATTCACAGCTTCTTTGCCGACGCGCATAACCAGCAGGTGCTGCAGCAGCTGCTGGAACGCGGGATCGAATTGCAGGAAGAGGGCGAATTGCAGGCCGAATTTTCTGCGTGCACCACGCTGGCTGCTTTTATCGACAAGTTGCATATCCCGTTTATCGCTGCCACCGGGGCCGAAAGGCTTGCGGAAAAAACCGGCAATCTTTCGGCGTTGATCGCGCTTAGCCAGGATTGGCTGGAGTTGAGCGTATTCAAGGGGCTTAATGAAAAAGCCAAACAGTCATTGCGCGAATTCTTTGCCAGTCCTGCCAATGTCGCGCGGGCGCAGCAGATTGAGGCCCAGCTGCGCCTCTTCGGTATGCATTGGGAAAGCCCAAAGCGGATCGTCAATGGTTTGCCTCTGGCCGGGCAGACCTGGGTGCTGACCGGGACGCTGGAAAGCATGAGTCGCGATCAGGCCAAACAGCAGCTGGAGGCTATGGGTGCCAAGGTGGCGGGCTCGGTGTCAGCCAAGACCCATTGCGTGGTGGCCGGGCCGGGGGCCGGTTCCAAGCTGGACAAGGCCAATCAGCTGGCTGTTCCGGTGCTGGATGAAGCAGCCTTTTTGCAGCGTTTGAGCGAGCTTCAGGCGAGCGAATAGATATCCATGCCCAGTGCGCCGAGGGTAAAGCCGCTGTGCTCCACCGTCATCGCGGCGCCCGCGCCCATGGCAAAGAACAATGGCAGCAGATGTTCTTCAGTGGGATGGCTGCGCACGGCGAACGGGGCCAGCTCGCGGTAGTTGAGCAAGGCGTGTTGATCGCCAGCCATCAGGCGCTCGACCATCCAGTCACGAAAGGTTTGCGCCCAGGGCGCTACGCTTTGTGGGCCGGCCTGCCAGTCCAGCTGGCCAAGGTTATGCGTAATGCTGCCTGAGCCAATCAGCAACACGCCCTCTGCGCGTAATCCAGCCAGTGCCTGACCGACACGCCGCTGAAACGCCGCGCCGCGCTGGGTGGGCAGGGAAATCTGCACTAGTGGAATATCGGCTGCCGGATAGAGCAACGACAAGGGTACCCAGGCGCCATGATCGCGTGGTCGTTGTGCATCAAGCCGGCTCTCCAGACCTGCTGCATTCAAGCGGACTGTGATGTCAGCGGCCAGTTGCGGATCGCCGGCTGCCGGGTAATCCAGCTGATACAGCTGCGGGGGAAAGCCATGGAAGTCGTGCCAGGTGGCGGGGTGGGCGGCACTGCCGAGCAACAGTTCGCTGCTCTCCCAGTGGGCTGACTGAATCAGCACGGCGCGTGGCTGCGGCAAACGCGCGGCCAATCCGGCTAACGCCGGGCCGGAAGCACCCGATTCAAGGGCGAGCATGGGCGATCCGTGGGATATGAACAGGCTTGGAAGCATGGGGCGACTCCGGATTGCAGTAGCCACATGCTGAGCGCTGGCGCTGGCTTAATCCAGTGCAAAGTTTCGGGGTTATTGATCGCCTTTATCGAACAGTTATCCGCTGGATCAGTACTGAACTAAACGCTATGTCGATCAGTTGATCGCGTCAGTCAGCGCCTTGGCGGGTACAAACTTGACTGCATTCCTGGCTGCAATCTCGATGGCTTTGCCCGTTTGCGGATTACGGCCGGTGCGTGCCGGGCGGGCATTGACCTTCAGTTTTCCGATGCCGGGCAGGGTGACTTCATCCTGATTTTCCAGCGCATCACTGACGATTTCGCTCAGTTGCTCAAGCACCGCGCGTACGCTGGCTTTGCTCAGGTCAGTGGCTTCGGCAATGTCTGTGATCAGTTGGTCTTTGCTGATGGGCATGGTGGAGCTCCATTAATGAGGTTTTAAGTGCGGGGAGTATGCCTGTGGATGCTGCTGGATATAAGTCGCCTGACAGACTTGTCACCTTCAGTGCAGAATGTTTGCAGTGAAAAGGAGGAGTTATGCACGAAGAGTTCTGGCACGCGCGTTGGTCTGGCAACGAAATCGGTTTTCACCTGAAGGAGGTTAATCCTTATCTGGTTCGGTACTGGCCGGGGCTTGCCTTGCCGGCAGGCAGTCGAGTGCTGGTGCCGCTCTGCGGCAAGAGCCTGGATCTGCGTTGGTTAGTCACGCAAGGTTACCCGGTGCTCGGAGTCGAGTTGTCGCGCAAGGCCGTTGAGGACTTTTTTGTCGAACAAAATCTCGAATGCACGCAGTCGCAACACGGTGTTTTCAGTTGCTACCGCGCGGACGGCCTGGAGCTGTGGTGCGGAGATTTCTTTGCCCTGTCGGCTGCGGATGTAGCGGATTGTCAGGGGCTTTATGACCGAGCTGCACTCATCGCGCTGCCGGCACCGATGCGTGCGCGCTATGTGCAGCACCTGAACGCCATTCTGCCCTGTGCGGCTAAAGGGCTACTGGTCACCCTGGAATACCCCCAGGAGCAGATGAGCGGTCCGCCCTTTAGCGTTCCCGAAAGCGAGGTGCGCGCACGGCTGGAAAAGTCCTGGCGGGTCGAGCCTCTGCTGTCCGTGGATGTGCTTGAGCTGAACGATCGGTTCCGTGCGCGTGGCGTAACTGCCCTGCATGAGGCGATCTACCGCTTGCAGCGTTACTGAATCCCATAAAAAAACCCGCCGAAGCGGGTTTTTGATCAGCTTGGCTTAACCGCGCTGGCGCAGCGCTTCAATGCGCTGATCCAGCGGCGGGTGGCTCATCAGAAGGGCTTTAAAACCTTCCTTGATACCGCCGTTGATGCCGAAGGCTGTCAGGCTGTCAGGCATGTGCACCGGCACGCCCTGTTCGGACTTGAGGCGCTGCAGTGCAGCAATCATGGCGCCGGTGCCTGCCAGTTGGGCGCCGGCTTCATCGGCCTTGAATTCACGCTTGCGCGAGAACCACATGACGATGGTACTGGCCAGAATACCCAGCACCAGTTCCGCCGCGATGGTGGCGATGAAGAATGCCGGGCCATGGCCTTCTTCGTTCTTGAACACTACTTTGTCGATGAAGTTGCCGAAAATCCGGGCAAAGAACATGACAAAGGTGTTGACCACACCTTGCACCAGCGCCAGCGTGACCATGTCACCGTTGGCGACGTGGCCGATTTCATGGGCCAGCACCGCGCGGACTTCTTCGGGCGAAAAACGCTCCAGCAAGCCCTGACTGACGGCCACCAGCGCGGCGTTCTTGTTCCAGCCGGTGGCGAAGGCATTGGACTCATACGCCGGGAAAATCCCCACTTCCGGCATTTTGATCCCCGCCTGGCGGGACAGTTCTTCGACGGTCTGCATCAGCCACTGTTCGTGACGGGTGCGCGGCTGGGTGATGATCTGGGTACCCGTGCTTCGTTTGGCCATCCATTTGGAAAGCAGCAGAGAGATGAGCGAACCGGCGAAGCCGAACACGGCACAGAAAATCAGCAGTTGATCCAGTTGCAGATCGACACCATTGGCAGCCATGAAGCCGTTGAACCCCAGCAGGCTCAGGCTGATGCTGGCGATCAGCACGACGGCCAGGTTGGTTGCTATAAACAACAGAATACGCATCATGGTTGAAACACTCTCCGCAAGGAAAAAGGTTTATTTCGCAGGGACTTATATAAGGACGAAGGGGGCAGGTTCAACCTGGCAGCTATTTCAAACTGTGTCGCTGCCACCGTCCAGGGTGCTTTCAAACAGCAGGCGCGTGAGGCGCACAATCTGTTCGCTGTGACCGCCGCTCAACGCCTGACGAAGCTGCCATGCCAGCGTGCTCTGCACCCGCTGCACGGCTGCAGGCAGTCCATGCAGTTGCGGTAAGACGCCCGGAACGGTTCGGGCCAGTCGCAGGAAGCCTTTTTCGCTCAGAACCGCCTGATCGAGTGCTTCGTAGCGAATAGTCGAATCAAAACGCAGATAGCCTTCGTCAGCCAGCCAGAGCAGGGCGCCCAGACAGCTTTGATGGCGTTTGCTGGGCAGGCCGAACTCGTCCGGTTCTTCCAGTCCGATCAGATCTTCCACATACAGCGCGGTGCGGCGTGGAAAAACCAGATAGAGCTGTAACAGCCCGGCCGCACAATCCTTGTAGAACTCGTCTATCTGCAGATCCATGGTCAGAAGTACTTGCCCAGTAGGCGGGGTGGAAGCAGGGCGAGCAGCGGGGCAATGACTGCCCATGGCCAGCCCGGAACATAGGCAAAGCGGCGCTTGTTGATGATGTGGCGGGTAATAATGGCAGCGCCACGCTCAACATCAATAACGAATGGACGGCTTTTCATCCCTTGGTTGATCGGGGTGTCGATGAAGCCGGGCAGCAGCACGGTGGTGTGCAGACCTTTGCCGCAGGCTTCAGCGGCCAGGGTCTGCATGTAACCGAGCAGGCCGAATTTACTGGCCGAGTAAGCGGCGTTTCCGGGCAGGCCGACTTTTCCAGCGACCGAGGACACTGCCACCAGATGCCCATGGCCTTGTTTCAGGAAGAACTCGGTGGCGGCATCCAGGCTGGCAATGCAGCCGGTCAGATTGGTTTCAATCACTTTGCGATCATTTTCGAAATGACCGCTGCCGACACGGCTGGTCATGGCAATGCCCGCGTTGGCAATGATGCCATCCAGCCCGCCAAGCGCTTCTGCAGCCTGCCCTACGATGGTTTGAGCGGCGGCGAGGTCGGTGACGTCCAGCGGCAGGGCAACCACCTTGCGGCCGTAGCGAGTGCTGAGTTCGGCGGCTTGCTCCGCCAGCTGGTAAACCCGACGGGCCGCCAGCACCAGATCGTAACCTTGGGCAGCGAGTTGGCGGGCAAGCACTTCACCGATGCCTGAACTGGCACCGGTCAACAGATAACGTTTGCCTTCACTCATGCGGGTTGCCCTTTTATTGTTTGTAGGATTTGAGGAAGTTACCGATACGGCCTATTGCCTGCTCCAGATCATCGATGCGTGGCAAGGTGACAACCCGGAAGTGATCCGGCCATGGCCAGTTGAAGGCGGTGCCCTGAACGATCAGCAGTTTTTCCGACAGCAGCAGGTCGAGAACGAATTTCTCGTCATTGTGGATCGGGCAGATCTTGGGATCGATTTTCGGGAAGGCGTAAAGTGCGCCCATGGGTTTTACGCAACTGACCCCGGGGATGTCGTTGAGTAACTCCCAGGCGCGGTTGCGCTGTTCCAGCAGGCGGCCGTTGGGCAGCACCAGGTCGTTGATGCTCTGATAACCGCCCAGCGCGGTCTGGATGGCATGCTGGCTGGGCACATTGGCACACAGGCGCATGTTGGCCAGCATGTCGATGCCTTCGATGTAACTCTGTGCCTTGTGCCTGGGTCCGCTGATGACGACCCAGCCCGAGCGGAAGCCGGCTACGCGGTAGGATTTCGACAGGCCGTTGAAGGTCAGGCACAAGACGTCCGGTGCCAGCGAGGCGGTGCAGATGTGCTTGGCGTCGTCATAGAGGATCTTGTCGTAGATCTCATCGGAAAACAGCACCAGGTTGTGCTGGCGGGCCACTTCCACCAGTTCCAGCAGCACCTCGCGCGAATAAACCGCGCCAGTCGGGTTGTTCGGGTTGATCAGCACCAGCGCTTTGGTGTTGGGAGTGATTTTGGCCTTGATATCGGCGATATCAGGGAACCAGCCGGCTTGTTCGTCGCACAGGTAGTGCACCGGGTTACCGCCGGACAAGGCGACAGCGGCCGTCCACAACGGGTAATCGGGTGCCGGAATAAGCACTTCATCGCCGTTGTTGAGTAGTGCCTGCATCGCCATCACGATCAGTTCGGATACGCCGTTGCCCAGGTAGATATCTTCTATCCCGACGCCCTCTACCTGCATCTGCTGGTAGTACTGCATGACGGCCTTGCGGGCGCTGAACAGGCCTTTGGAGTCACTGTAACCCTGGGCTGTAGGCAGGTTGCGGATAACATCCTGAAGGATCTCGTCCGGCGCCTCGAAGCCGAAGGGGGCCGGGTTGCCGATGTTCAGCTTGAGAATGCGCTGGCCTTCTTCCTCAAGGCGTTTGGCGTGCTTGAGCACGGGGCCGCGGATGTCGTAACAGACGTTGGCAAGCTTGTTCGATTTACTGACCTGCATGATGTTCCTTTTCCCGAAGCGAAATACCTTTGCAACGCAGCACAGGCAATTGCGGTTTGGCCCCTTGGCGGACTGATTTAACTGGCCCAGACTGAACCCTTGGGCAGGCACGCATGATACGTGCGCCGCGGGTTGCGGGAAAGGTTTAGCGCGGCATTTCGCCGGCAGGAGAAGTGAATGAAGACAACCGACAAGACACTGGATGAGTGGCGCGAACTGTTGACCCCGGAGCAGTATCAGATATGCCGCTTAGGCGGCACCGAGCGCCCGTTCAGCGGCCAGTACCATGACAGTAAAGACCCCGGGATTTACTGCTGCGTGTGCTGCAATGCACGACTCTTCGATGCAGCTGCCAAATTCGATTCCGGGTGCGGCTGGCCGAGTTACTTTCAGGCCATCGATGATGCGGCCCTGCTGCGTCTGGTCGACAAGAGTCACGGCATGCTGCGAACCGAGGTGCGCTGTGCCAGCTGCAATGCACATCTTGGTCATGTCTTTCCGGATGGCCCGCAGCCGACCGGGCTGCGCTATTGCATCAATTCGGTATGCCTGAAGTTGATTCCTGATGAATGATTGATTAAGCAATTAAATTGCACACAATCTAATCGTTCGGTATTCTTGCCTCACTTCTAATCCTCTGTGGAGATCGATCATGGGCAACACCCTGCTGGATATACCTGCAACAACCATCAAGGGCGAGAGCAAGACGCTGGCCGATTTTGGTGGCAAGGCTGTGCTGGTGGTCAATACGGCCAGCAAGTGTGGTTTCACCCCTCAGTACAAGGGGCTGGAAGCCCTCTGGCAGCAATACAAGGACAAAGGTCTGGTCATTGTCGGCTTCCCTTGCAACCAGTTCGGTCACCAGGAGCCGGGTGATGAAGGTGCTATCTCCGAGTTCTGTGAATTGAACTTTGGTGTCACTTTTCCTCTGTTCAAGAAAATTGAAGTGAATGGCGCAAACACCCACCCCTTGTATGTGGAACTCAAGCAACGTGCCCCAGGGCTGCTGGGTAGCCAGGGCATCAAGTGGAATTTCACCAAGTTTCTGATCGGCAAGGATGGCAAGGTGGTCGAGCGCTTTGCCCCAACCACCAAACCTGAAGATCTCGTCAGCGAGATTGAAGCTTTGCTGAAATGACCCGCCAGCTGCCTCTGCCGCCGGAGTTACTGCTGGATAACCAGTTGTGCTTCAAGCTGTATGCAACTTCGCGTGCGGTTATTCGCGGATACAAGCCCATGCTGGATCAGTTGGGACTGACCTATCCGCAGTATCTGGTCATGCTGGTGTTGTGGGAGTGGCATGTCAGCGCGCCGGCGCAGCCCACGGTGAAGGCACTTGGCGAGCGCTTGATGCTGGATTCCGGGACCCTGACTCCGCTGCTCAAGCGCTTGCAACAGTTGGGTCTGGTCCAGCGTGCCCGGGCCAGACTCGACGAGCGAGAAGTGCACCTGGGGTTGAGTGAGGATGGCGTAAAGCTTCAGCAGCAAGCGTTGCCTCTGCGCGAGGCGTTGCTTTGTTCCAGTGGTCTGGATCTGGATGGATTGGTTGAGTTGCGCGGTCAGTTGGGTGCGCTGCTGGAGCAGCTGTGCTGAGTCCGCCCACTGCTTGTGAGTGGGCTGCGGCGCTGCAGTAGAGAAACCTTCAGAAAGACTTTTTCTTCCAGCCGTCGTCTTCGTCGTCCAGAGATTTCAGGCCTTCGTTCAGTTGGCTGTTGTCATCCGGGCTGGGTTGGGACGTTTCAAGTACCAGTGCATTGGCATGTGCCAGTTGTTGCTGCAGTTTCTGCAACTGGGCCTGATAGCGGCTAACGTCCGCCTGCTTTTGCAGGTATTGAACGCCTCGTTCGAATGCCAGACGGGCCTGGCGCGGCTGACTCTGTTGCAAGGCCTGCAGGCCAAGATTGCTGAACAGTTCGATATGAATCAGCACCAGCATGGTGCGGATCTCGCCTGACCAGTTTTTTGCATCGGCAGCATTCAGCTGACCGTCCTGTTGCGCTCGGACGATAAGGCTGTGCAACGCCTCCAACTGGAATCGAATTTCCTTGGCTTTGGCTTCAGCCAGAACCGGCTGGGGAGGGTTCTTGATCGGTATGGACTCGCCCATCGCCACCTGGGTACGCAAATCACCCAAGCGACCGAGCAGAGGCGCATTGCCCTTGTCCAGTGGCAGCAACTGCTCGCCCAGTTGCAGCTCGATCTTGCTGAGCAGAAGTTTCAGCGCCGGGCTCATCAACTGGCCTGGCATGCTTTCGGAAAGGTTGCCGCAGCGACGAACGCGATCCGTCAGGTCGGCCTTTTGCCGGGCTTTCTCGAGTTTGTTCTTTTCCAGGGTGCTGTTGATGAACGCGATGGCGATCAGGATGGTGATGCCGGCAACGATCAGAATGGTTATGACGACTGGTGACACTTGCGTGCCCTCGCTAATTGTATTTTTTTGGAGTGTAGTGCCTTAAGTTCCAGGCTGATAGAGATAAGTTCTTATTTCTCTTGAACTAGTTACACAGAATAATTGAAAGGTGAGGGTTGACGATGTGCTGAAGCCTCAATAGAATGCGCGCCACTTCAGCAGTGAAGCCTTCGGGCAAAACTGAAGAGGGCCGGAAAATGCTTTATGAGTTCCGGGCTGCGTCCCCTTCGTCTAGTGGCCTAGGACACCGCCCTTTCACGGCGGTAACAGGGGTTCGAGTCCCCTAGGGGACGCCATATTTGCGGGAATAGCTCAGTTGGTAGAGCACGACCTTGCCAAGGTCGGGGTCGCGAGTTCGAGTCTCGTTTCCCGCTCCAGTTTCACAAAAACGCCGCTCAATGAGCGGCGTTTTTGTTTGTGCAATTTACCCGTGAGGCTCAGTGTTTCGAGCTGTCAACCGGCATCGAGAGCAGTTGCTTTTCCGCGCTCCAGTCAAATGCCTCGCCGCTTTCTTCAGCCGCATAACGGCGTTCGTCCAGCTGCTGATACAGCTCGATTTCTTCATCCGGCATGAAATGCAGGCAGTCCCCGCCGAAAAACCACAACAGATCGCGTGGTACCAGATGGGCGATCTGCGGGTAACGGTGGAACACCTGACTTAGCAGATCCTGGCCCAGATAGAGATTGCCTTCGGTATCGCCAGGCAATGCTTCGAGCAGTTCGTCGTAGCGCTCAAGAAACAGGGCGTGGGTGTCATCGGGTACCTGCTCGGCATCACCCAGTGCCAGCAGAATGCTGCGCAGGTGCTGCAATTGGGAGAGGTGGTGGGCTAGATAGGGGCTGATCACAGCAGGCTCCTTGGTAAGAATGGTGGCGGAGTATATCGCCAACCAGCCTTGGTTGGCGTTCCGCGCGGCCAGCTTGGCCGGATTGCCATGCCTGTCTGCTCGCTGAGTGGTTAGACTGCAGGCCTCTGTCTGC
>JACCDZ011762723.1_pt1 | contig 14457 bp, 17 predicted proteins | sample 7449551 | NCBI WGS metagenome assembly JACCDZ01 (sample SAMN15323452, study PRJNA562643) | freshwater metagenome | isolation source: river surface water | place: USA:Blue River Watershed | collected 2017-08-18 | reverse complement strand
GGCAACACTGGCAAATTCCAATCGGGATTGCGTTCGCGCAATTCAGCCAGCAATTCCTTGTCGCCTTTGGCTTGGGTTAGGACGGTCCAGTCATCATACACCTCGTTACCAACGGAATAGCCGAAATCATCGACAATATATTCACTGCCAGTGTGGATTGCCCGCTCAACCTTATAGGCCTTGTCAGCCGTGAAATATGCAATCCCTTCGGGCGCAATAACGTATTTGGTCATATCAAAATCTCCCATTATCCAAAAATCATAATCTCTAAACTTATTCTTTCTAAATATATACAGTTTAAGATCGTATCACATTGTAGGTCTCCAATTTGTCCGTTCGTTCTTACAATTCTGGTTTTATCACAAATAATGTTCCTGTCAAGCATTTTATTCTAAATATTATCATGAACGGACATTGGGAATATAATAACGTGATTGATCCATCAGAATGGTTTGGATTTATCTATAGAATAATCGATTTAGATACTGGTAAAGAATACATCGGAAAAAAACAGTTTTGGTCTACTACGAGAAAAACCATTAAAGGAAAGGTCAACAAAAAGAAGATTATCAAAGAATCAGATTGGAGAAAATATACAAGCTCGTCTATTCATATCAACAGAGAAATAGAAGAACGAGGTAAGGAACGATTTATCTTTCAAATTGAATCATTACATAAATCAAAGGCTTCTCTCCATTATACTGAGGTTGAAGTTCAGGTTCTTGAAAATGTTCTAAGGGAACGGCTTCCTAATGGAGAAAGAAAATATTACAATGGTATGGTAGCCAATATAAAATTTCTTCCACCAATCCCGTCAATAGAAGAACATAACTCAAAAATGAAATTATACGAGACCAAAATTACAAAAGTGGTAATTTAGTATCCTTAATCATTTTCAACTTTTCTTGAATAAACTCGGATATCTCTCTTCGTTCATTAGGAGTTAAAGCCCATGCTTCTGTCCTTGATATACCACGCATATAGCCAATGATCATAATTATTTCACTTCTTAGTTCTTGAGAATCATTCTCATACGATTGGATGAAGTTGTTAACTTGCTCTCGGTTCGTAAGACTCAAGAGCCGTTGTCGAAAAAAGATGATGGATTAAATTCGATTTGGGTCTTCCATTCATGGTCACACTTTTCGCATTTAACCGGAATATTTCGATCAATCCCGTATTGATTTATCTGTTCCAATTTACTTGATATTTTGTCAGTAAATTGTTTAGAAGCCTTTTCAACAAACTCTCGTATCATGTCTTTGTTCGTGATAATTTGTCCTTTAGCTGTAACACTAACAATGGCATTGGTGATACTGGTATTCTGGTGAGAAATAATATTCTTGTAAGTATCGCTGATAATCTTATTTTTATCATCACCATCTTCCATCACATCAGCCATTTGTGCAACACGAGCATCTTTAAATGCTGATATCAACAATTTAGTCTGCTCCCCAAAAGTATGGGGCTTTAATGATAATATCAAATCATTAGTCAACCTTACATCCAGATCATCGGGGAGATATTCAATCGTTTCTAGTAAAGCAGGAAGATCACACATATAAGAATTAACATGTTCACAATTTGGACACTCTGGCTCAAGTTCCATTTCATTTCCATAAGTCGCTGCTCTTATTCCCAGCAAGATGACATCAAGGTCAGGTGCACAAATATTATTTGGATTTTTTATTCCGGGAACACATGCCAATAACATTTGCTCCATAGCCATACCAGACATTAATGCATCAGGAGCTTTTAGAAGAAGTTCATCGGCACCTCTCATTGGTAATATCTCAAGCTTACCTTCCTTGTTTAATTCTAATTCCCCATTCAACCATCTACCATTAGAAGGCAATGGTATAGATAAACCCGGTGCTCTAAAATATTCAGATAATGGATTAGAAGATTCAACTTTTGGTAATACTTGCTCTTCTAATTGTGACAGTAACTCAGGTGATAACGCAACAGCCTTCTCGTAATCTTTCATAATAACTCCAATCCAATAATAATAGTATTTAAGTAATAATTAAAACCAACTTTAATTTCTGCCATAAATAATACTATAAAATAGGATTAATTATAGCATGTCATCAGCAGAAATTCAAGATATTGATAGAATTACTAGTGAGCTTGGTCGTTTAAGTGGGACGATGAGAGGATATGTTGATAGTATTGGAAGAAAAGAGTCCACCAAACGACTTGATTCTGATTTAACTAACAAGATCAAGCATTTTGGTGCGGCATCCCTAGAGATGACTTCATCATTTAAGAACGCTAGTAGATATATGACTTCTTTTGCTGCTGGTGGTATATTCAGTGCGGCTATTGGTAAAATAATATCATCAGGTAACGAGCTTACATCTGTTTATCAGGATTTAGCTAACAATGGCCAAACCTTTTCGGGCAGTCTATTGACTATGGTTCAATCCGCAGCAAATGCCGGTATGCCACTGGATGATTTTGCGGAAGTTGTAAAAAAATCGGCTAAGTCATTATCTTATATAACAATGAACCAGTTTGTTGATTTTCAAAAAGGCCTCAGAACAACATTGGTTGCTCAAGGTAATTATGCAATGAGTGTCAAAACAATTGATGATATGTCGGCTGGATATATGGAAACATTGAGAAAATCTCATTCATTAGATATGTTTAATGGTGCTCGTGCGGTTAAGAATATGGATAGTCTAGCAAGAGTGACCACTAATTTATCAGATGTTACCAAAGTAGCGGTTGATGAAATTGCATCATTGGCTAGTAGTGCTCTTCAAGGATCATTAGCAATGAGTGCTATATCAGGATTGCCAGCTAGTATGCGTCAACAAGCAGCAGCCGACATGCAACAAGTTACTACTATTCTTGCATCTCAAGCAGGTAAAGCAGGTCAATTTTTGACAAGTGCTTTTGCAGATACAGTCGGAGCATTAGGGAGAACTGAATTCACCAGTCAAGGACAATCATTAATCGAGGCTGGTTTAGGACAGGTTGCATCAAAATTCAACGAGCTTGCTAGTAATCAATCTCCAGAAAAGGCTGTTGAAACGATTAACTATTTTATAGACGAGGTTGATCGAAATAGAAAATCATTAACTATTCTGGCAATGCAAGGTAATGCGGGCGCTAAAGAGGCATTAGAAGTAGCTCAGGAAATGAAAAAGTTGAATGCTAAAGAGATTATGTCTCGTCGGCGTAATCAAGATGGTATTACTTCATTCTTCAATAGCATATCAACAGTATGGGATCAAATAATAGGAAAATTCAAATCTGGGTTTCTAGATGGATTAAAACCTTTATTTGAAACAACAAAAGATATTACAAAAACAGCAGGGTTCAATGATTTTGCTAAATTTATAACCAAGGTTGGATTGGGGTTAGGAACCTTAGTTGGATCGATATTGAATCCAGAAACATTAGGTCATGTAGGAAGAACATTGTCAAATCTATATGATTCAATAGTATCTGTAGGAAAGGCTATGGGCCATTTGCTTGGCGCGATCAATTGGGAATATGTAGCAGCAGGTATTTCTGGATTATCCATTGCTGTGTCAGCAACTACAGAAGCATTTTCATGGGCATTATCAAAAATAACTGGAATTTTTGGGGATAGTGAAAAGACAACAAAAATATTAGCTGGATTAGTTGGTGGAATTTGGTTGGCTAAAAAAGCATTTGATAAATTCTCATTCATTAAAAATATGTTCGGAGGATTGAAGGACATGGTTGTTAATGCTGCAACAGTCATTGTTAATGGAGGTAGTGGAGGATCAGGAGGTTCAGATTCAGGAATAGATGTTGATGCTAATGGTAAAAAATCAAAGAGAAAATTAAGTTGGAAAACTAAGGCTAGATTAGCTGCAAGAAGGGCAGGGAGAAATATAAAAAAGGCCCCTCGTGCAGCCTTAGGTATGCTTGGTGGATTAATGGAATCAGCATCGGGGCTAAAATCAGCAGGAAAGATTGGTGCTAAAGTTGGATTAAAATCTCTTGCTAAAAAAATTCCAATATTGGGAGCATTAGCAGGAAGTGCATTTGCCATACAAAGAGCAATGAAGGGAGACTGGGCAGGCGCAGCCATGGAAATGGGATCAGGATTGCTAGGAACAATGCCGGGAATGGGAACAGCAGGCTCTATAGCATTAGATGCTGCATTAATGGCCAAAGACAGCGGGGGAATAGGAAAAACATCTCCTTCAAATAGAATGAGCCTATTGGCAGGGATGGGAGGAATAGGTTTAGCAGGAGCAGGTGCTTATGGGCTGTATAATGCCTTTTCAGGAGATGATAAAGCACCCTCTACAGAAACCCCCGAGGTTACAGCACCAACAAATGATTTTATTCCAGAATTAACGAAACAGCTACAAAGTTTAGTCACTGCCCAAAAAGAAACTATTGATCATCTCATAGGAATAGCCAGAGGACAACAAGGGCGTGATGAACAAGTCATAAGACTGTTACAAATTATCAGGGATCGATCCTGAACTTCATAAATAAAAAGATAACTACGGAGATAATTCATGGCGTCATGGAAAAGACATTTTAAGACTGTTAATAAACAACTTCCTGTTCCTAATCAGGGGAATAGTGGGGGAGGAATGACGAGTTCCAAATTTTCATCAGTTCTTCCTGAGATATTTTCTGGCCAGCAAGGAAGAATTCAACGATATTATCAATTTGAAGAAATGTCACGAGATTCTGATATTGCAGCAGCACTAGATACGATTGCTGATTTTTGCACACAGTCTGAAGAACAGAGGGAGCATCCATTTAACATCAATTTCAAGAATGGCAGTAATGAAACTGAGGTTAAAGTTATTTCAGAGGCGCTGACATCATGGGTTAAAAAGAATAATTTCAAGAAAAAGCTATGGAAAATATTTAGAGACACTATAAAGAATGGTGACACTTTTTTCATAAGAGACCCAGAAACACATGAATGGTTGTGGTTGGACCATTATGCTGTAGAATTAGTAAAGGTTGGAACCGATGGCTCAAAAATACCAGATGAATACGTTATAAGAAATTATGATCCAAACCTAGCTGCTAAAAGCGGAACCCCTATTACTGATCTTTCTAAATATAGAACACCCGGAACAATGAGTCCTACTCTAGGAAGCAAACCTTCAACAACAGGTAGTAATACACAATTTCAAATAGCAGGTAGTGATGCTTCCAGAAATTATAACACTAAAGGAGATTTTTTTGCTGTTAAGGCAGACCATATTGTTCACTTATCTTTGTCAGAGGGAATGGATATCAATTTTCCTTTTGGAGCTTCTATCCTTGAACCAATTTTCAAGACTTATAAGCAAAAAGAGTTATTAGAAGATTCTATTTTAATCTATCGTGTTCAAAGATCACCAGAACGAAGAATATTCTATATTGATGTGGGCGATGCTACTCCAGCATCTGCACATGCTCAATTAGAACGTATTAAAAATGATATTCAACAAAGACGAATTCCAAATATGAATGGAGGATCATCCGTTATTGACGCTGCTTATAATCCTGTTTGTTTGGATTTGGAAACGAGAATACCATTATTAGATGGAAGAACATTATCAATAAACGAGCTAATAGTCGAACATCAAAATGGAAAAGAAAATTGGGCCTATTCATGTCATCCTATTACTGGTGGTGTATTGCCCGGATTAATTACATGGGCTGGTGTAACAAAGAAGAATGCATCAACTATAAAATTGACCTTTGATAATGGAAAAACATTGATTTGCACCCCAGATCACAAAATACCAGTTTTAGGAAAGGGTTTTGTGGAGGCGCAACATTTAACATTGACTGATAGTTTAATATCATTTGAGACTGAGAAAAAGGCTTTAAGTTCATCGTCATCTGATAGAACATATGAAAGAGTATTTGATCATGAACTTAATGAATGGGTTTATACTCATCGAATGGTTGGTGATTTTTTCAGACATATTGATAATCATCAGGAATTCACTTTCCTTCCAGATAATATTGATGCTCCTAAAAATATAATTCACCATAAGGATTTTAATCGATATAATAATGATCCTAGAAATCTTACATTCATGAATAAAGATGACCATTTAGCATATCATGTTCATTCTAAAAAAGAATATTGGGATAATATTCCTTTTGATGAAAAGGTTAGAATATCCAACAAAATATCGAATAGCTTAAAAATATATAATTCATCGATGAGTGAGCAGGATAAAGTTAAAAGATCAATCGATTCAAAGAAAAGAATAACAAAGACCATTTCTGAAATGAAGGCAAACAATCCTGATCGTTATAAAGAATGGAGAGATTTAGGTGGAAGAAAGAGAAGTGAATATTTAAACAACAATAAAGAGGCAATGCAGAAATGGTTGTCTGGGGCCAAGACTTATCAAGAAAACTTTCCTAATAGAAAATTAACTATATCACAAGATATGTTATCGTGTATAGTAAATGCAATCAAGATAGTTGGTGGAAATAGAAAACAAGTAATTAACTATGTAAATTCAACAGGAAAATATGAAGAAGAATTCTTGAAATGCAATCCACCCATTCATGGAGTGAATGATAAATTAAAAAGTAACCTATCAGATAGACAATTAACTAATATAATAAAATACTATAATTTTAAAAATTGGAAAGATTTGGTAGCGAAATCTTCGGTATATAATCATAAGTTGATTTCAATAGAAAAAGTAGACAATAGAGATGTCGGAACTATCACTATAGACTTTCATGAAAGATGGAATCCTCATCATACTTTTGCTATAGAAGCAGGAATATTCGTAAAAAACTCCATGCTAGACGACTATTTCTTCGCACAAACTGCTGAGGGGAGAGGTTCTAAGGTTGAGACTTTGGGTGGTGGAGAGTCTTTGGGTGAGATTGGGGATTTGACTTATTTCACTAAGAAGATGGCAAGAGGTTTGAGAATACCAACTTCATATTTGTCTTTAGGTGGTGAAGAACAGGGTGCTGTTTATAATGATGGTAAGCTTGGGCAATCAATGGTTGAGGAATTTAGATTTAACAAATATTGCATAAGACTTCAGAATCTATTAGCTCCATCATTTGATCGTTCATTTAAAGATTTCTTGGATCGTGCTGGTGTAACATTTGAAGAAGATACTTTCGAGTTAGAATTCAATCCTCCACAGAATTTCTCCAAGTATAGACAAATAGAAATTGATATGCAGCAAACTCAAGTATTCTCATCAGTTTCGTCTATACGAGAATTATCAAAGAGGTTCAAGTTGAAGCGTTATCTTGGATTGTCTGAGGAAGAGATATTAGAGAACGAAACTTTATGGAAGGAAGAAAATCCCAAAAAGATGAGAGAACAAACAGGAGCATCACCAGCCGAGAGTAATCCAGATGGTAATTTAGGATCAATGGGTATAACAGACAATTCTGATCCTTTTGCATTTGACAATGGGGGAGGAGATATGGGTGGTGGAGATGGTCCACCAATGGATATGGATACGCCACCAGCGCCTGAGTGATAAATAATAGTATGTATATATTTGAAGTCATTGATCCCCAAGAAGCCACTAATTATGATCCTGAAAGAGATCATTTAAATAAGGCAGAGTTGGGTGATACCAGAAAACCTACTTTAATGTTAAGTGATGTCAATAGATTAAAAAAGCTAAGAGCATTGCGGCGTCTTGAAGCCATGAAGAAGGAAGATGTTCTTGATATTATGTATGGCGAAAGTGACGATGAAGGCGGTGGATTCGGCGGTGGATTTTAATTAAAATACCGAGAATTTAACGTAAAATACTAACTTTATTATTTGTTTGCTAAATATTCTTACACAAGAATACACAAAATGAGCAGTTGTGTGATTAGTTAAGGAGTCAAAAATATGAAATCAACACTAGAAAGAGCAATGGTATATGTTCTTAATAATGAGTCTGAAAAGGCTAAAGAACTATTCCACGAATATATTATTGAAGCAGCGCGTTCAATTCATGAATCATTGCGCGAAGATGATGAAGAAATAGAAGATACATTTTTCACAGAAGCAGATTTAGCTGATGCTGAAGATGAGATTGCAACTGATCTTGATGTAGATTCTGCTGAGAAGGCAGAAGGCGACGATCTGGGCGATGATGGCGTTGATAGCGATATTGATGATGAAGGCATGGATTCAGAATCATTTACTGATGAAGATGAAATCGATGCAGGTGCAGAAGATGCTCCAGAATCATCAGATGAACTTGACGAAATTGGGCAAGAGCTTGCAGATTTACAATCACGCTTTGACGAACTCATGGCTGAAATGGGCGAAGATGAAGATGAAGGCGGGAGTGAGTTTGATGATGTCACTGACGAAGTTGATGCAGATGTAGATACAGACGTTGATGCAGATGCAGATGTAGATGTAGATATGGGAGATGACGTATATGCTGATGAAGACGAAGATTTCGCTGATATTAAAGAATCAATACTTGATGAATTAAAGGCAATCTCGGTTTCTAACGAAGATGGCCGTCATGCAACTGGTCAAGGTGTTGCCAATGCAAACAAGTCATCACTTAAGTTTAATCCAAAGTCAACTGGTAAACCAACCATGACAAGCGGAACAAACAAAACAGGTTTTGCAAGAGAAACTGCACCAACATCACAGGAAACTCGTGGTGGAAGCAGCAAAGCATCTTCTATGCGTAACGTAAGAAAAGATGCTGATTCAAAAAGCATGGCAGTGTCAAAAGAGGCTGATAAAAAGGCTATTCTCAACAAGTCAACTGTTGGTAACGACAAGTCAGTAATTGGTAGCAAGAAAAAGTAAGTTATCAATTCAATAATAAATAAGAAAGGCGCTATTTTTAGCGCCTTTTTTTATCCTCTGGCTTTTAAAAGTCAACAACTTAATAAATAGTTCTATAATTTACTGAGGAATCCCATATGATTTTAACCGAAACCCTAACCAGTGATCAAGCTAATATAATAGTTGAATCAGATAATGATAAAAAGAACTTGTATATGCAAGGAATCTTCATTCAAGGTGGTGTAAAAAATCTCAATCAACGAAACTATCCTGTAAATGAAATCAGATCAGCAGTTGAACAAATAAATGAAACAATCAAACGTGGAGAATCAATCCTCGGTGAATGCGACCATCCCCAAGAATTAACAATTAATCTTGATCGTGTTTCTCATGTTATAGAAAAGATGTGGATGGAAGGCAATAATGGTATGGGACGATTGAAAATTATTCCAACTCCTCATGGACAAATCATCAGAACTTTAATCGAAGCAAATGTAAAGCTAGGAGTTTCTTCAAGAGGATCAGGTAATGTCGATCACACAGGATCGGTTAGTCAATTTGAAATCGTCACTGCCGATATTGTGTGTAGACCGAGCGCACCTGCTGCTTTTCCTACTCCGATTTATGAAGCATTCTCTGGAAGAAATGGTAATTTGATTTACGATCTGGCCACAGCGGTTAAGTATGACCAAACTGCACAAAAGTATTTGGCTAATGAACTAAGATCATTTATTGACAAACTATTATAATATAGTTGATAATGTATTATGGATTTGTCTATAATACTTGACTTATGTCCTCACGAGTCTGAAGACGATCTTATCACTTGGATAGAGGAGTTAAATAATGAGCCTTGGAATAATTCTTCTGAGCAATTGTTTAACTCCATGCTAAAGATGAGTAGATGGAAATTTTTTAAAGATAATATAGAAAAATATCGTCAATATGAAGATGAAAAGATTAAAGAAATATCTTATAGAATAGCATATGGATTAACTAATAGACCAATATGCAGTTTCAACAATACCAAGAAGTTTGGGGAATTTGGATATAAATTTTGCGGAACAGAATCATCATGTAAATGCTTGATAAATCACAAGAGAGAAAAGGCCAAGAACATTTGGGATTCAAAGAGTGATTTGGAAAAAGATGATATAATTGCACGTTCCAAAGATACTTTATTAAATCGCTATGGAGTTGATAATCCATCTAAAATTCAAGAAGTTAAGAACAAAAAGAAAGAAACTCTTTTTAATAACTTTGAGAATGGATTAAAGGATATCTCTATCAGAAACAAAACAAGAGATACTTGTATTTTAAAATATGGTGTTGATAACCCTATGAAGAATATCGACATCATAACTAAATCGAAAAATACAAATATAGAGAAATACGGAACAGAGGTTAAAGCTAATATATCAAATTCCGTAGAAGAACGGTATGGGGTCAGTCACATTTCTCAGAGAAATTATTCTGATGAAACTCGTTCCATATTGTTTGATAAGCAAAAATTCATAGATTTTACCAAAGACAAATCATTTGTAGAATCTGCTAATTTATTGAAAATAAATCCGTCTACCATAACTGAGTATTATACCAGATATGGTATAGAAACTGATATACGAACATCTTCTTATGAAAGGGAAATTGCTGCATGGCTAACTGAAATAGACATTAATTTTTTTCAAAGGGATAGAAAATTAATATCTCCATTCGAGTTGGACTTTTATTTACCTGATTATAAATTAGCAATTGAATTTAATGGTTTATATTGGCATTCTTCTTTAAAAGTAAACAACGATTATCACCGCCAAAAGTATGAAAAATGTTTAGATAATGATATACGATTAATCATGATCAATGAGGATGAATGGAGAAATAGAGCATCTGCCATAAAGAATAGATTATTGAATATATTAGGTAAAAGTATTCGCTCGATTGGGGCAAGAAAACTTAAAATAATGAGGATAGATAATAGTTTGGCTATGAAGTTCTATGATGATAATCATTGGCAAGGTTCTGGGTCTTTTTTGTGGTCATTTGGGGCATATTATAATGATACTCTAGTATCATGTATGTCATTTAATAAGCAGAGATCAACCAATACTATTGAATTGATAAGATTTTCAACTGATGGCTGCAACTATCCCGGAGTATTTTCTAAATTATTTAAATTCGCTGTTAATAATCACAATTTTGAAGAGGTGATTAGTTTCGCAGATTTGAGACACAGTAATGGAGACGTATATAGAAAAAATGGATTCGAGTTTATATCCGAGATACGGCCTGATTATAGGTATATAATTAATGGCGTTACATATCATAAATCATCATTTAGTAAATCGAATATACAGAAGAAGTTTAGTATAGATATTTCAGATAATTCTGAGTCAGAATTGATGAATGAGTTGGGTATTCCTAGAATATATGATTGTGGGAAACTTAAGTTTAGATTTCGTAAACAACAGGAATAAAATTGTCGCTATGTGTTTCAATTATTGATGATATGATTTGCCATTTTCCTCCAGCCAAACCTGTTCCTATTTTCGGCATATGAAGGGATTTCATACCAATATCTACTGCTATGCTATCCAATGTTTCAAAACATGTTGCAAGAGCATCGTATGACACATATCGTTTTCCATCATTCCCATAACGATCTTGTCCTATCATATTGAAAATAGTTAATCCACCTTCGGAAACATATGGAATTATATCTCCGACATGTAAACCTGATGTTTCTGAATATTTTTCATAACAATCAGGAAATCTATTTCTCAATTCTTTTGCAAATCCTTTTCCCATTTTGTTTTGAGCGTTGCAGCAATGAATTATGAAATTACCATCACCATGAAAGAGATTTCCTTTGCGATATTCAATCTTCATAAAAGATAGATAATGAATTATTTCTCAATAAACAATATAATTAATTCATGAAAATACTAGATGATGGACATATATATCAACTTGATAATGTAGGATTGAACAAAGGTAGTCAAAATATAAAGTTTCGTAAAAGATCAGGTGGTGCTATTCAATATGAAAAGGAGTGGGATGGTTTATCTACCCAAGAAGTTTTAAGAATGGCAATTAAGAGAACCATATATCTCAATAATATCATATCGTGTATGGAAAGTGATAATGCAATATGGCATTTAAGGATGGCATTATGGGAATATGAAGCTCGTGCATGGAGAAGAAAAAATGATAAAGTGAATCGACATAAAGATGATCATCTAACTGAAACACGAAACCGACCATGGAGAACCTTGATAGCAGAAGATGTTCCTTTTGGAATAGAAAGTTATTTTATAGACGGGATTGAAATAAGCTGTTATATAGAAGACATGGCAATAGGTGATGATGGCCATATAAATACATCATGCATATCCATGAATTGTTTGAAAAAAGATATATCAAACCAGCCCTAATAGATAAATTAAGAGAAGTTTCACAAAACGAAAACTTTTTCGTCACCTTCACTGAAATAAATAAAGTTGGTATAAACCCTACTACTTTATGGTCTGATCCTTTAGGTGTATATGCGTATCCATTAAAAGATATATTTCCCTTACTTGAGGAATTGAGATGTCCATTTGGAGCAAATAGACCATATTGTCATTTATTGGAGGCTCGTTCCTCAATATGTGATCTACAAGAATTATCTATGGATGATGTCATTATTAAGTTTAAGAACATGTCAAATTTATTAATTGATCTAGATTTTTCCAATACATCAATAACTGATCCCATAAAATACTGGGAGGCAATGTTTACTAATGTAACAAGAATAAAAACACCAGATGATGCTTTCTGGGAAGGGACGAGGAAATTATCCAATCTGATTGCTAAAACAGATGAGACAAAAAGTATTCCTGTGACATGGAATAAGATTTTGAGAAGTGTAGGGTGCAATATAATTGTTGATAGAAATAGTATCATAAGTGCAAATGAACCAGAACAAGCAGTCTTTTTACACCCATCCTCATATAGTGTTAATAATACGTTCATAAATGATATATTTAAATTGTAAAATACGGTTTTTCAATAATTTTATTATCAATAAATATTATTATGGACTCTGATGTGGCGAATTTATACAATCGCAATAACCGAATTAAATCATTTTGTCGAGAGATAAAAAGAATACTTGTTTTACGATGCGTAGAACAAGGTCTTCCGCTTGGACCTCTTGATGTCTTTATAATAGATATACGAGACAGTATGATTTCTCACAAAGATGAATATACATTGATGACATTATTGGTATTGTTACTTGATACTAATTTTATTGATGCGTCTTGGGAACGATATAAAATACGCTTGCAATAATATAAAAATATGATATACCTAAAAAATGAAATTTTATGTTGATCAAAATACCGACCGCAATTCTGCTAGAGAAGCAGCATGCCTATATCAAAATAATCAGTTGATTGAAACAGGTTTTCCATATAAAGTTAGTTGGAATAAAGTGGACCAATCATATGATGTCATTCTTGATGAAATGGAAATACCGGACGAACAGTGGGATAACATCAATCGACCATATGGGCAAAAATATAACTATTGGTTAGAAGCTCAGCACAAACAATCAGTTTCAGAAACCGAATTGGATCGCTTAATTATCGATGCCAAAAATCTTAAGATGCTTCAGTGGCTAATGCCAAATACTATGCCACCAAACACTCAGCAATATATTATTGATTTACAAGCAGCTTTGGATAAAACTTATGGTAAGGGACACTTTTGGGTTAAAAGTCATGGTCATATTATTAGAATTCAATGTAGGTGGCCAATTAAAGATTGACAGTTATATGAAATGTGATATTACCATCCCATAAGGAGATTATATGATTACGATCTATCATGCTGACCAATCAATTGTTCGAGATACTTTGTTTTACCGAACTGTGTCTGAAATTTGCTCAATGGAAGATATTAAAAGCTTTTATACCAATGGTGATTACCATATGGTAGGAAAGATTGATACTGACTCTCTCGAATTCGGATATATGGCTTCTCAAAATATTGATAAACCTTGGGGTGATGGGTATCAGCGCAGCACTAGTGTCGGTGACATTGTTGAGTTGGATGGTCTATATTATGTAGTTGGCAGTTTCGGCTTTGATATGTTAGGAGAACTTTGATGTTTATCGTAACTGTCACTAATATTCCATTGCGTAATGCCAACGATGGGAAACGCAAGTTGGGAAGTAATGCTATGATATTTAAAGATGGAATTCGTTCATTGAGCGTGACAATAAGTGCTGATAACTCTGATCAAGCAATTGATATTGTTAAGAAAGCAATTTCATATGATGAGAATCATTGGGAATTTAAGTATACAACTTTTACTGAAAGGAAATTGAAATGAGTCGTAGTATTTTTTCATATTTGGTATTGGTGTATGTGGCATGCATACCAGCTTCACTTTATCTTTTTACAACAGACCCAGAAACCAAGACCGAGATCAAGACCCTAGTTGTATGTTACTCTGGAGGAAAAGAAGTCTTCCGAAAAGAAACTTATAAGAAAGTGTATATTTTTAATTCTGGTAATGTAACCGAAGAAGGAAAGTCGTTTCAAACAACTGCTGATTGTGTCGTTACAAAGATGTAGTTGACATCTTATTAAAATAGTATATATAGAATTGATGAACAACCCATACGAACATATTACCTATGCGTCCTTTGATATTATCGAGTCTG
>JACCDZ011877938.1_pt1 | contig 14466 bp, 12 predicted proteins | sample 7449551 | NCBI WGS metagenome assembly JACCDZ01 (sample SAMN15323452, study PRJNA562643) | freshwater metagenome | isolation source: river surface water | place: USA:Blue River Watershed | collected 2017-08-18 | reverse complement strand
TTACGAAGAAGCCGCAGCCCAGGGCTTGTTTGCCGGCATCAATGCCGCCCTGCAATGCCGCGGTGATGCTGCCTGGACGCCCGCACGCGACCAAGCTTATTTGGGTGTGCTGGTGGACGACCTGGTGACCCAGGGCGTGACCGAGCCTTACCGCATGTTCACCAGCCGGGCTGAGTTCCGCCTGCAGCTGCGCGAAGACAATGCCGATGCGCGCCTGACCGAAGTTGGGCGGCAAATGGGCTTGGTCGACGATGCCCGCTGGGACGCCTTCAGCCGCAAACGCGATGCTGTTTCACGTGAAACAGAGCGCCTGAAATCCACCTGGGTGAACCCGCGCAATCTGGCAGCGGCCGAATCTGAACGGGTGCTGGGCAAAGCCATTGAGCACGAGCACAACTTGTTCGATTTGCTGCGCAGACCGAATGTGAGCTATCCCGCGCTGATGTCGCTGGACGGCGGACGCATGGCCAGTGCGGATGTTTCACGTGAAACGCTGGGCGACCTGAGCCCTTCGGTGATTGAGCAGGTCGAGATTGCCGCCAAGTATTCCGGCTACATCGACCGCCAAAAAGGGGAGGTGGAGCGGGCTGCGTTTTACGAGCACCTGCGCTTGCCCGAGAGTTTGGACTACATGCAGGTGTCGGCCTTGTCCATTGAGGCGCGCCAAAAGTTGGCCAAACACCGACCCGAAACACTGGGCCAGGCGTCGCGTATTTCGGGCATCACACCCGCCAGCGTGTCCTTGCTCCTGATTCACCTGAAGAAGGGTGGATTCAAAGGTTTCATGCAAGCCGCAGAGGAAGGTGTGCAAGCATGAGTGTGAATTTGGAGCTGGGCCTGCGTTCGGGCGTGCAGGCCTTGGGCTTGGCTTTGTCGGGCACGCAAATCCAACGTTTGCTGGACTATGCAGCGCTGATCCAGAAATGGAACAAGGTATACAACCTGACCGCGCTGCGCGATCCGGCAGACATGCTCACGCACCACTTGTTGGACAGCTTGACCGCCATTGCGCCCTTGACCCGGCATACCCAAGGCCAGCCCCTGCGCGTGCTCGATGTCGGCTCGGGCGGTGGTTTGCCGGGCGTGGTTCTGGCCATCTGCATGCCTGAGTTGAATGTGACTTGCGTTGACACGGTGGCCAAGAAAGCCGCGTTTGTGCAGCAAGTGGCGGTGAGCCTCAAGCTGCCCAATTTGCGAGGGTGCCATGCCCGGGTCGAGTCCTTGACCGAGCCGTACCAAGTGATTTGCTCGCGTGCCTTTGCTTCCTTGCCTGACTTTGTGACTTGGTCCCGTTCGGCCTTGGCAGAGGGGGGCGTCTGGATGGCCATGAAGGGCAAACACCCACAAGACGAGATCGATGCCTTGCCCCAGGATGTGAAAGTGTTTCACGTGGAACCTTTGGCCGTGCCCGGTTTGGATGTGGAGCGCTGCATGGTTTGGATGCGGCCGGAAGTGACGGTCGACTGAGGCCGGTTCGCAGTGTTTCTGCTTGCGCCTGGTGCGGCCTTGTTCCGCGCCAAAGGGGACTTTGTTCCGTTTGCCGGGTCCGAACAAGCGTAGGCGCTGGGTTTGTTTCACGTGAAACAGCCATCGATTGAGCGGTTTTGACCGAGCGCATCACTTACACTCGCCACATCCCCCAGAAAGAATGTCCATGTTTTTCGGTATTTCGGATTACGGTTCGTTTGTTGCAGCGATTGTTTTGTTTTTGGCCATTCCCGGCCCGGGCAATTTGGCGCTCATCACTTCGACCAGCAAAGGCGGCATTTCTGGCGGGCTGGGCGCCACATGGGGCGTGATCGCAGGCGACCAGGTGCTGATGTGGCTGGCGGTGGCCGGGGTGGCCACGGTGTTGGCCACTTACCCAGCGGCGTTTGCGGCCGTTCAGTGGTTGGGCGCTGTGTATTTGGCTTGGCTGGGCTGGAAAATGTTGTTGGCCAAGCCGGGCGATGCACCGGTGCTCAACATCCGTCCAAGCCACTATTTTCAGCAGGCCATGGCCATCACTTTGCTCAACCCCAAAGCGATCGTTTTCTACATGGCCTTTTTCCCCTTGTTTGTGGATCCCCGATACCACTTGGGCTTGCTCAGCTTCGGCGTCATGGCGGCCACCATCGCAGCGCTGACCTTTCTTTATGGTTTGGGCATGACCTTGCTGACCCACCACTTGGCTGAGCGAATGCGTGCCAATCCCCGGATTGGGCACTTGCTCGAAAAATTGGCAGGTATTTTTCTCATTGGCTTTGGCGTCAAGCTGGCCATCACCAAATAAATCGGACGCTTCACCATGGCCAAAATCTTCTGCATTGCCAACCAAAAAGGTGGCGTCGGCAAAACCACCACCACCGTCAACCTGGCCGCAGGCCTGGCCAAAGTGGGGCAGCGTGTGCTGTTGGTGGATCTGGACCCGCAGGGCAACGCCACCATGGGTTCGGGCATCGACAAGCGCAAGCTCGAGCTCAGCGTGTACGACGTGCTCTTGGAGTCTGCCTCCATCAAAGAAGCGGCGGTGAAGGCCGACAAGTGTGGCTACGACGTGCTCAGCGCCAACCGTGAATTGGCCGGTGCAGAGGTAGAGCTGGTAGATTTGGAGCACCGCGATCAACGCCTGAAGATCGCATTGGCCGCCGTCGATGCGGACTACGATTTTGTCTTGATCGATTGCCCACCATCGCTGTCGATGCTGACCCTCAATGGCTTGTGCTCGGCCCATGGTGTGATCGTGCCGATGCAGTGCGAATACTTTGCGCTCGAGGGTTTGACCGATTTGGTGAACACCATCAAGCAGGTGCATGCCAACCTGAACAAAGACCTCAAGATCATTGGTTTGTTGCGCGTCATGTTCGATCCGCGCATCACCTTGCAGCTGCAAGTCAGTGAGCAGCTTAAGGCGCATTTTGGCGACAAGGTCTTCGATGCCGTTATTCCGCGCAATGTGCGCCTGGCCGAAGCCCCCAGCTATGGTTTGCCGGGCGTCGTGTTTGACCCTTCGGCCAAGGGCAGCCAAGCTTATGTGGAGTTTGCCCGCGAACTGGTCCAACGCGCACCCACGCTGTGAACATGAGCCCCAACGTTTTGATTTTGCCGGGCTGGCAGGGCAGTGGCCCCGAGCATTGGCAAATGCATTGGGTGCGTAGCCATGGCTACGTCTTGGTTGAGCAAAATGATTGGCAGCGGCCATGGCGCGGTGACTGGTTGGCTCGTCTGGATGAGACGGTGGTCGACACCCCCGGACCGCTGGTGCTGGTGGCCCACAGCCTGGGCTGCATCCAGGTCGCGGCTTGGGCGGCGTTTTCTCGGCATACCGCTCGTGTGCAAGGCGCTTTGCTGGTGGCGCCCGGCGATGTCGAAACGCCTGAAATGAAAGAACACCTGCCCGGCTGGCAGCCCATCGTGCGCCAGCCCTTGCCTTTCAGGAGCATCCTGGTGGGCAGCCAAAATGACCCTTATTGCCGCGAAGACCGAGCCCAGGCCTTGGCCCGGGACTGGGGCGCCCAGTGGGTGAACCTCGGGGCAGCCGGACACATCAACGCAGACACCGCGCTGGGCGATTGGCCTGAAGGCCATGCGCTTTTGCAAACACTTTTGAAGGAATGAACATGGTCACCAAAAAACCCAAAGGCCTGGGCCGTGGACTCGAGGCGCTGCTGGGCCCCAAAGTCGAAGATGCCCCCGCCACGGCCAGCACTGAAACCGGCCTGCCCAGTCAGCTGAACGTGGACCAGATGGTGGCCGGCGTTTACCAGCCGCGCACCCGCATGGACGAGGGCGCCTTGTACGAGCTGGCCGAGTCCATCAAAGCCCAGGGCATCATGCAGCCCATCTTGGTGCGCCAGCTCAGCGATGGCCCCCATGCCGGCAAATACGAAATCATTGCCGGGGAGCGGCGCTTTCGGGCTTCCAAACTGGCCGGGCTCAATGTGGTGCCGGTTTTGGTGCGCGATGTGCCCAACGAGGCCGCCGCCGCCATGGCGCTGATCGAGAACATCCAGCGTGAAGACCTCAACCCACTGGAAGAAGCCCAAGGCCTGCAACGCTTGATACGAGAGTTTGGACTCACTCACGAAACGGCCGCCCAAGCGGTGGGGCGCTCACGCAGCGCTGCCAGCAACCTCTTGCGCCTCTTGAATTTGGCCGAACCCGTGCAGACCATGCTGATGGCTGGTGATCTGGACATGGGTCACGCCCGTGCCCTGTTGGGTCTGGAAAAGGCGGCCCAGATCACGGCGGCCAACCAGATCGCGGCCAGGAAAATGTCGGTGCGCGAGGCGGAAAGCCTGGTCAAAAAACTCAGTGCCGAATTCAATTTGGTGCACCAAAAGCCCAAGAAGGAAAAGTCGCGCGATGTCCGCCGTGTCGAAGAAGAGCTGTCCGACTTGCTGATGGCCGAGGTCGAGGTGCGCGTCAAAAAGCGCGTCAAGCGCCTGGGCAAGATCGAGGAAATGGGCGAGCTCAGCATCCAGTTTGGTTCTCTCGATGAGCTCAATGGGCTGATCGACAAACTGCGCGCTTAAGACCGTTTCCTATGGCCAGTTTGCAAGCCTTGATTAGGCAAGGGGATGTTCTGCCGCCCCGAACCTCGGTCTTTGCCAGCAGGAACCTGTTGGCGGTTTACCTGCTGGCCATTGGGCTGAACTCTTGTGTGTTTTACCTGTTTCCTTCCGGGTACTACGACCACAACGTCAACTTGGTATTCAGCTTGGCTTGTTTTGCCTTGTTGCCTTTGACACGGTTCGACAGCTTGTTTTCGCCACTGGTGCACATCGCTTCTTTGCTGAGCGTAGTTTTGGTCGGCTACATCGCCATGTATTCCGGTGGCGTCAATTCCACGGTGTTGGTCTGGCTGAACTTGGTGTCTTTGCCCGTGTTGATGTTGCGCGGTCCTCAAGCGGCACTTCAGTGGATTGGCTTTGTTCTGCTCGTGATTTTTGGCGTTTACCAGGCGACAGACCAAGGCTGGATCAGTGGGCATGCGTTGGTCAGTCCGCAAGCCGTGCCTTGGGCGGTGATGCAAAACGTCCTGGGCCTGGCCAGTTTGATGCTTTGTGTTGTCTTGTTCGATTTGCTGCACGACAAACAATTGCAGCAACTGGACTCGCGCAACAAGGAACTGAAATCCACCCATGAAGCCTTGCTCAAGGCCCAGGCGCACAAGGATGAGTTTTTGGCAGCGGTGGGCCATGAACTGCGCACACCGATGAATGCGATCTTGGGCTTCAACGGCGTCTTGCGTGAAGAGCTGTCGGGTGATCCGGAGGATGTCGAGGTGGTCGACCACATTCGCAGGTCAACGCAACACCTGCTGCAAGTGGTCAATGACATTCTGGATTTTTCACAATTGCAGGCCAACAAGCTGTCCCTGTTCACCGTGGACTTTGGATTGGCTGAGCTGATGGAAGATGCCTTGCAGCCGCTGCGCGAGCGTGCGCGCGCCAAAGGCATTGAGTGGCTGGGTGAGCTGGACCCCCAATTGCCAGCACGCTTGCATGGTGATCCGCAGCGTTTGCGGCAAATTCTGAGCAAGCTGCTCGACAACGCTTTGAAGTTCACCGCCACAGGGGCTGTGCGTTTGCGCATACGGGCGAGGGATGAAGACATCCTGTTCGAAGTGATTGACACAGGGCGCGGCATCCCTTTGGCGCAACAAGCGCACATTTTTCGACGCTTTGAGCACGCCGATGTCCAGACCACGCGCACCTATGGGGGCACGGGCCTGGGCTTGTCGATTTGTGAAAAATTGGTCCTCTTGCATGGCGGCCAGATCGGGGTCAACAGCCAAGAGGGGCAAGGTGCTGCCTTCTGGTTTCAGATTCCCAAGGTGGGCGCCAAAGTGGCCACGTTGGCGCCCACCGCGGCACTGCAAGCCGATGCCCAATTGCGCATCCTGGTGGTGGACGACAACGCCCTGAACCTCATGGTGGCGCGCATGCAGTTGCAAAAGTGCTGGCCCAAGGCCCAAGTGGTGACGGCCGACAGTGCCGCCCAAGCCTTGGTGCTGCTCGATAGCCAAACGTTTGATGTGGCATTGATCGACATGGTCATGCCGGAAATGGATGGCATGGCTTTGACCCGGCAAATTCGCCTGCAGTTCCCCGCCATCACGCAAGCCATGCCCATCATCGCCTTGACGGCCAACACCAACCCGGTTGACCGTCAGCGTTGTCTGGACGCCGGTATGGACGCTGTGCTCGACAAACCCATGGACCTGGATGCGATGACCCGTTGCGTCAGCCAGCACATTCAAAGAGCACGAGGTTGAGACGATGCGCGAACTGAGTCAATTCCGGCCACTGCGTCAGTTGAGGGCCTTGAACTTGAAAGACGGTTGGATGCAGCAAGTCCAATGGTTGGTGCAGCACCTGCCACGGGCCTTCAGGCAGGGCAAGATGCCCTACATCTTTTTCTTTGTCACCGTGATCATTGCGGTGCTCTTGCTCTATGCGGTGATCAGTCCTTACCGCAATGCGGCGCTGCTGTTCAACTCCATGGCGGTGTGGTTGGTGATCTTGCTGGTCTTGATCAACCGGGGCATGCCTTTGACTTGGGCGGTTCACATGGGCACCGCAGCAGGCGCTTTTGTGCTTTTTTATTCAGCTTACAGTGCGGGCGGCGTGTTTTCACCGCGTTTTTCCTGGCTGCTGATCTTGCCCTTGACCCCTTTTTTCGTGATCAGTCGTCAAGCAGGTGCGTTTTGGCTGGTGACTGTTTTTGCGCTGCAGTCGGTGATGGCGTATGCCAGTTACCACGACCTGTTGCCAACTTTCGAGATGGGGCGGGTGCACGCCACGTCGTCTTGGTTGACCTTCAGCCTGATCACCGGCATCTTGATGATCGTGCCCATGATTTATGCCCGGCTTCACGCTCAGGCGCTTCAAGAGAGCTTGCGTTACCAAAGCGAGTTGGAGGCCAAGCGGCAAGAGCTGGAGCAGACCACGCAAATGCGTGAACACTTCATCGCCACGGTCAGCCATGAATTGCGCACGCCGATGAATGCGATTTTGGGCTTCAACGCTTTGCTGCTCTCGCGTGTCGAGAACAAACCCGAAGCCCTCAAGGTGCTGAACCACACACGGCAATCGGCCGAACACCTGATGACCGTGATCAACGACATCTTGGACTACTCGCAGCTGCAGACGGGCAAGTTGATCATCCAGCCCGAGCATTTTGAGCTTCGCCGTGTGGTCGAGCATGCGTTTGAATTGTTCAGCCCCCGCGTCAACAGCATGGAGCTCGACTACCGTTTGGAGATCGATGCGCAGCTGCCCCGATGGGTGAACACCGACCGCCACCGCTTGATGCAGGTGCTGGTCAACCTGCTGGGCAACGCCCTGAAGTTCACACACCAGGGCTCGGTGGTGTTGCGCGTGAAGTGGGCATCGCCCGATGTGGTGTTCGAAGTCGAAGACACGGGGATCGGCATTGCCAAAGACCGGCAGGCCAAAATTTTCCAACGCTTCAGCCAGGCCGATGGTGATATCCACGCCATCTACGGCGGCAATGGGCTGGGCTTGGCCATTTCCCAGAAGCTCACAGACTTGCTGGGCGGTCAGATCGGCTTCGAAAGCGCTTTGGGCAAAGGCTCACGCTTTTGGCTGCGCTTGCCCTTGGTGGCGGTGGCCGAGCAAATCCAGAAAACACCCTCGATCAAGCCAGAGCTCATCACCGCCGACAAGGCTTGGCGATTTCTGGTGGCCGACGACCACCCGCTCAACCGTTTGCTGGTCAAGCAAGTGCTGCAAAACGCCTGGCCGCACAGCGAAGTGTTGGAGGTCGGTGACGGGCAAAAAGCGCTCGAAGTCTTGAGCACGCAAGCCGTGGACCTGGTCTTGATGGACATGGTCATGCCGGTGATGGACGGGATTGCGGCCACTGCCGCCATGCGCCAGGACGTGTCCGATGTGGTCCGCCACACGCCTATTCTGGGCCTGACCGCCAATGTCAACCCGCAGGACCTGGCGCGTTTTGATGCTGCTGGGCTCAACGACCTCATGCTCAAGCCGTTTGAGCCCAGTGCTTTGTGCAGCAAGATCGATCACTTGCTGAGCAATGCTTGATCTTCTGTATGGAAGCCACCGACTCCTGAAAATCGAGGATGGGGCAAACCCGCTTGGGGGGCTTAACTGTAAGGTATCTAATTCACAAAAGTTTAAAAAGGCACAAGGCACAGCGCATGTACCTGACAGGAAAACAAACCACGCTGTTGGGCCAAATCATGCAGGCGTTGGCCGAGCCCCATGAAGAAACCGAGATTCGCGAGATCATGGGTGATCTGGTCATGCAGCTGCTCGGAGCGCAGTTTTACGCCAGTTTTGTCTGGCAGCCCGGTAGCCATAGTTTTGCCCAGCCCATCCAGATCAACATGGACCCCATGAATCTGCTGGCTTATGAACGTTATTTCCAATTCCACGACCCGATCACACCACTCATGCAGCGTTACCAGGTGGCGGTGCGTGCCACCGATGTGCTGGCGATTGACGAGCTGAAGAAAACCGAATTCTTCAACGATTTCCTGAACAAAGATGGCCTGTACTGGGGCGTGAACCTTTATGCCTGGCACCAAGGCCAAAACCTGGGCGACATGCGCATCTGGCGCGACAAGCGCAGGGACAACTTCACACCCGACGAGTTGCGTTTGCTCGACATGCTGCAACCCGCTTTTGTCACGGCGCTCGCCCGTGCGCAAAGACCCAGTCAGCCCGAGGCCTTGACGTTGAACACCTTGTCGCAACGCTTGACCACGCGCGAACAAGACACCGCACGATTGGTCATGCTTGGCATGACCGACAAGGAAATTGCCCGGGCGCTGGACATTTCCACCACCACGGTACGAACCCACCTGGAAAATGCCTTTCGCAAGGTTGGTGTGAGCAACCGGGCGGCACTGGTGCACAAACTCAGGCCATGAGTGCCGTCCATGCCTCCTCAATTGCAAGGATGGTGGCTCACAAGCAGTGTCTCTACGATCGATTGAACGCCCATTCAGGCGTTTCAACCCGAAAAGGAGACATCCATGACGACAAACACATCACGTCGGAATTTTTTTAAAAATACCGGCGCCGCTTCAGCTGCGGCCATGTTGGGAGGCGTTGGCGCAAGCTTGACGGCCTGCGGTGGCGATTCCAACACCACAACACTGAGTTCAACCGAGCAATTGAACTTGACCGCATCTGAAGCCGTTGCAGCCTTGAAGGCTGGCAAGATGACGGCCACAGAATATGTCACCAACCTGATCGCCCGCGCAAAGTCATTGTCAGAACTCAACGCCATGATCACCATCGACGAAACGGGTGCCTTGGCCGCTGCCAAGCAGGTCGATGCCGACCGGGCTGCAGGTAAAACACTGGGTGCATTGGCAGGCCTGCCTTTTGTCGTCAAAGACAACATCAACACCAAAGGCATGAAAACCACAGGGGGCACTTCATCGCTGCGCAATTTCCAGCCCAAAACCAATGCGCCTTCTGTTCAAAAGCTGCTGGATGCAGGCGCCATCATTTTGGGCAAATCCAACCTGCACGAGTGGGCTTTTGGCATCACCACCACCAACTTCACGCTGGGCATCGATCCCATCACCAAAGAAGCATCCCGCCCTGGTAAGAACCCCTACGACAGTAGCCGCATTCCCGGCGGTTCATCGGGCGGCACAGCCATTGCAGTGGCTGCACGCTTTGCACCAGCAGGCTTGGGTACCGACACGGGGGGGTCCACCCGCGTGCCTGCGTCGTTCTGCGGTATTGCGGGCTTTCGCCCCTCGGTGGGCGATGGCGCAGGCAAAGGTCGCCGTTATCCTGACACGGCAACTGACGCCTTGCCGATCAGCACCACGCGCGACACCGTGGGCCCCATGGGTCGCACCGTGGCAGACATTGCCTTGCTCGATGCGGTCATCACGGGTGGCGCTGTGCCAGCTGCCAAAGCGCTCAAAGGTCTGAAGATCGGTATTCCCGCCGCTTTCTGGGCGGATCTAGACGACAGCGTGAAGACTGTGGCTGATGCAGCCAAGAAAAAGTTGACAGATGCGGGTGTGGTGTTTGTCGATGCCGACTTGACCGGCATCATGGCGCTCAACGACGCGATCTCTTTCCCGATTGCATTGCACGAACCCGTCGCTGCGATTCCTGCTTACTTGAACGCCAACAGCGCACCCGTCACCACCGTTGCACAAGTGCAGGCTGGATTGGCCAGCCCTGACGTGGTGGGTGCATTTGGTGCGATTGCGGGGGATGTGTTTGGTGGCGCTTATGCCGATGTCATCGCCACCAAACGTCCAGCTTTGCAAAAACTCTACAAAGACTACTTTGCTGCGCAAGGCGTGGAGTGCGTGTTGTTCCCAACGACCCTCTTGGCCGCGCCTAAGATCGATGCAGTGACGGGATCCAGTTCGGGAAAACTCCCCTACACCGTTGGCGGTGTCGCAAAGCAAACCGCGCGTGACACCTTTGGCACCTGTATTTTCAACACCGACCCCTGCACCAATGCTGGCATCCCCAGCCTTTCGATCCCTGCGGGGCTGACGGCAGGCGGTTTGCCCGTGGGCATGGAGATCGACGGCCCCTTGGGCTCGGATAGCAATCTGTTGGCCATTGGCATGGGCATTGAGGCGGTTTGGGGATCGGTGAAAGCACCGGCAGTCTGATCAAGTCCGGCCTTGAGCCGGTTAAAAAAATGGCCAGGTGGGTAACCCCACCTGGCCATTTTTTGGAGGCACTTGCTCAATCTGCCGTGAAACCCGAAGCCTTCACCACTGGTGCCCATCGGGCGCTTTCTGTGTTGATCAGCGATTGCAGGTCTTGCGGGCTGCCGCCGCCGATTTCCAGGCCCATTTTGGTGAAGCGCTCTTTGAGGGTCGGATTTTTCAAAGCCCGGTTCACCCCCGCGTTCAAGGTGGCGATCTGCGCGGCATCTGTGCCGCCTGGGGCAAACAGGGCAAACCAGCCCACGCCCACCAAATCCCTGAAGCCCGACTCGCGCAGTGTGGGCACATCCGGAAACAAGGCATTGCGCTGAGGGCCTGAAGTGGCCAGGATGCGGCTTTTGCCTGCGCGGTGCATCTCGCCTTGGTCCACCAAGGTGTCAATGCCCAAGGTCACTTGATCGCCGATGAGTGCGGTCATCAATTGCGCGCCACCGTTGTAGGGCACATGCGTCAGATCGAGCTCAGTCTTCTGGCCGATCATCACGCCAAAGAAATGCGGCAAACTGCCTGGGGCGGGTGAGCCAAATGTGCCGGTTTTGGGATTCTTTTTGACCACTGGCACCAAGTCCGCAATGCTGCGAATCGGGCTGTCGGCCTTGACCGACACACCAAACTGGAAGTCGGCAATGTGCGCCACAGGCGCAAGGTCTTTTTGCACGTCGTAGCTGAGTTTCTTGTAAACCAGCGGCGCCAGCACCGGCACCACAATGGGTGCCAACATCACCGTGGTCCCGTTGGGTGCTGCATTCTTCAAAGCTTCAGCGGCGATGCGGCCACCTGCCCCCACGCGGTTTTCAACCACCACAGGCCGGCCCAATTCGTCCTTGAGGCGTTCGGCCAAAAGCCGTGCTGCCAGATCGGCCGAGCCACCGGCCCCAAAACCCACCAACACCTTGAGCGGCACCGGATCGTTGGCTTGCGCCAGACCCGACAACAAGAGCAACAAGCTGCCCAACCAGAGTTTCGTTTTCATCGCGTTTCCTTGAGGTTCAAAAGTTGAAAAACACACGAGATGACTCTAGGGTTTTCTGCCGCCAGCGAACACCCTCAAAATTGATGGTCAGTCAAGTCAAAGGGGTCATCACAGCGGGTAATCTCTCTTGACCATGCTGGAGTATTTGTTAACTTGAGGCGCTTGTGAAAAGCCTAAACACGCGCCCATGTACCTGAACACACAACAATCGAAAATGCTGGCAGACCTGTGCGCAGTGATGGCCTCGGATGTCTCGAAAGCACAATTACTCCAAACGCTCGCGCAACCCTTGGCGCAATTCATGCAGGCCGATCATCTGGTGTCACGCCAATGGAGTGCCAAGACGAATCGGTACACCATTTGCGCGTCCTACAACGTCAAGTCATCCAGAATCCGGGCATATGAGGACCACTTCCAGTTTTGTGATCTCATCACACCCCGCCTGCGGGCCATGCGCTCACCCGTGCGTGTCAGCGACGTGTGTTCTGCGCAAGAGCTGGAGGGCTCCGAGTTTTACAACGACCACCTGCGTCAGGACGGCATTCACTGGGGCGTGAACCTCTACGCTTACCGTGGTGATGCGTGTCTGGGCGATCTGGTCATTTACCGGGCCAGGGGACGAGAAGACTTCAGCCCTCAGGACATGGCTTGTCTGAACATCTTGGCGCCGGTGTTCACAGCGGCATTGAGCCGACTTGAGACCGTCGAGGCCACCAAGCCCGCGTGGATGGGCCATGACGAAGCCGAGCTGCGCCGCTTGTTGAGCGGGCCAGGCCAGCTCAGCCAGCGCGAGGCCGATGTGGTGCTGCTTTGCCTGAACGGTTGCTCAGACAAGGACATTGCGCGGCAACTCCAGATTAGCTTTACCACCGTGCGCTACCACTTGGGCCACGCGTTTGAAAAGCTCGGCGTACAGGGGCGCAACAAATTGCCCGCCCACATCGGACAACTGTTGCATCAGGCCTGAACCATCGGTGGGCGCGGCAGGCGTGGCAAAGCGCGCTCAATGGCCGAAGCCGCACCCAACAGCTGTCGATCCGTGCCCCAGGGGCCATCCAGCTCCAGCCCCACGGGCAAGCCCTCGGCCGTCAAACCTGCCGGAAGGCTGATGCCGGGCAGTCCAGCATTGCTGCCGGGGTCCGTGTTGCGGATCAAGGTTTTGAATGTGGGCACTGCCTGCCCATGCAAATCCACCAGGTCGTCGTGACCAATGAGTGGGGCCGTCATGAGGCAGGTTGGGAAAGCCAAGGCATCCAGGTGGTGGTCGGCAAAGTGCCGGGCGTAAGCGGCCTGCAGTTTCTGGCGTCTGGCCAGTGCCGCAGCATAGGCCGTGGCCGTGACGCGTGCATGGCCGAGTTGCCCTGACAAGAGCCGGGCCACGTCTGGGCTGCCCACACCTGCCAGCAGGGCGTCCATGGTCAGGCCCTGTGCCTTGGCATAAGCGAGCAGGCTTTGCATCATCTCGAACATCACCAAGGTCGAACCCGTGGTGTCGTTTTGCCGCTGCAGGTCAGGCACATCCAAAGTCACGCACACAACGCCTTCAGCGACCAGCGTATCCAGCGCTTGCTCAATGACGGCCAAAACTTGCGGGTCGGCACCTTCAAAAAAGTCCCCGCGCGGAATGCCCAAGCGCAGGCCTTTGAGCGACACATCCGGCAGGTCCGCTGGAGCTTGAGCCAAGAGCGCGTCGAGCCAAGCCACGTCGGCAACGCTGCGGGCCATCGGCCCCACGGTGTCTTTGGTGGGTGACAGGTGCAAGAGGCCTTGCGAGGCGTAGCGGCCCATGCTGGGCCTGAACCCGACTACCCCACACAAAGCGGCAGGCAGACGCACCGAAGCACCGGTGTCTGTGCCCAGAGCGGCGGGCACCATGCGCGAGGCCACGGCCACGGCCGAGCCACCAGAGCTGCCACCCGGGATGCGCAGGGGGTTCCAGGGGTTGCGACAAGCACCCGTGACCGCGTTGTGGGTGGTGCCCCCTAAGGCCAGTTCGTGCAGATTGGTTTTGCCTGCGATCAAGCCGCCGCACTGCAGCAGGCGCTCGACCACGGCCGCATTGCGCTGGGGCCTTGAGGAGAGCAATGCCCGTGTGCCTCCGCTGGTGGGCAGATCGGCGGTGTCGATGTTGTCCTTGATGGCCAGGGGTATGCCTGCCAATGGGGGTTGAGCCGATGAAGCAGCCTTGGCCTGATCAAGGGCCTTGGCTTGTTGGATCAATCGCTCAGGATCGCGGCTGATCCAAGCATTCAGAGGGGCCAGTTGCTCGGTTTGCGCCTGCAAGGCCTGGACATACTCCAGGTGCCCGATTTGACGTGCATGCAGCGCTGTGGCCGCTTCTGTCAGCGTTAGTTCAAGGGGGTCCATACGGCGTCAAGCTCAAAAACGCCTGACTCTAGAGCTCCCCTGAGCACTTGAACACCCCCATCAATGACGGTGTTCAAGCCGCTGTGCCGTGCACTCACATCGAGAAAATTTTTCCCGGATTCATGATGTTGTGCGGGTCCAGTGCCCGCTTGATGGTGCGCATCATGTCGACCGCGCCTTCGCCGGTTTCTGTGCGCAAAAAGTCCATCTTGTGCAGGCCAATGCCGTGCTCGCCCGTGCAGGTGCCGCCCAGGCGCAGAGCGCGGCTGACCAGTTGTTGGTTCAGCGCTTCGGCGGTTTCGCATTCCTGTGGGTTGTTGGGGTCGATCAAATAACCGAAGTGGAAGTTGCCGTCGCCCACATGGCCGACCAAGAAGTAGGGGATGCCGCTGGCGTCGGTCTCGGTGACTGAATCCAGCAGGCAATCGGCCAG
>JACCDZ010458329.1_pt1 | contig 14473 bp, 15 predicted proteins | sample 7449551 | NCBI WGS metagenome assembly JACCDZ01 (sample SAMN15323452, study PRJNA562643) | freshwater metagenome | isolation source: river surface water | place: USA:Blue River Watershed | collected 2017-08-18 | reverse complement strand
GGCAGTTGGAACCATAGACATATTATGTGAAGGTGCTACGTTAAATTCAGGTAAAGACATACTTGCCGCTTTAAGCACTTGTCCTTGTGCTGATTTAAAATCATATTTTGATTTTTCTTCTTCTTTAATCTTTTCTGCTGCTTGTCTTGCAAATGAGATCAATTCTTTTGAGATATCGATACCTGTGACATCATAGCCTTTTTGCGAACAGAGGTAAGCAAAATGACCTTGTCCACATGCTATATCACATAACTTAGTCTTTGCTTTACCACCAGGACTTTGTAAACTGCCTTGCCCTATACCTCTCGGCACATCGACAATAATCCGTTCCAGATTTGGCCAGATTACCTTTGACTGATAGGTGTCCTCCTGTTTTAGGTATTCATCATACCAAAACGCAACACCTCCCCATGAGGTCTCTTTTTGTGAACTATGTGAAATACCCCCTTTTGTACGTCGACCGCTCTCTGCTGACCGATCAGTAAAAGACTTTGATTTACTTTGTTGCCGCTTTTTTGGTTTCATTTGCCACCTTTTTAACTGTAGTACCAAGGATCTTTCCACTTTGCTTTAAGTCTTTTTGGATTGATTTCCAATGCGTCTTAAGTTCCTTTGTGAGCTTAGTGACTTCAGACGTATCAATGCTACTCAATTTAGCATATCGAGACATAACAGCATCGACAACATTTTGATATACACCTTCATTTACATCTTTTATTTTTTCGATTTTTTCAAGCACTTCCCCTTTTGCCTTCACCATCCACCCTTTGACAGATTTCATTTTCTTTTTAGCCTGAGCTCTTGCTTCTGCATTGTTATATAAAAAATATCCACCAATTGCCGCTGCTGCAGCCAATCCTCCTAGTACCGCCACTCCCACATGCTTATTTGTTCCTGCAGATTTTGACCCTGCGCCCGATGCAGACTTAGGTGTAGATGCTGCTTTAATAGATTTCGCTGAATTGTTTTTTTGAGCCATAAAATGGAAATATAAATCGATTAATATATCTTAACTATACCCATAGTATACCAGATATTTGGTGTACCCCCTACTCTTGCCCTTCATCATCGAAAGACTCTTTTGCTGCCTTTGATGATCGAGATTTAGTCTTACGAGATTCTTTTGCCTTTGATTGAGTCAAGCCAAATACACTTGATATCATACGGAATACTCCTCCTAGTCCAAAACCAACATGGGTAACTTTTTCCTTAATATTTGCTCGTAAATATGCAATATCATCTGAAATATAATCACTCTCTTCTCTAATCTTTTTTGCAATATATTCTGCATGTCGCACCACTTTAAATACAAAATACCATATCACTACCGACATAATAAGCAATACAATAACTGCGATAGTGGTAATAAAAAAGAAAATATCGGCTTGAAGTAAAGATGACATATAAAGAGTATATCACATTATTGTACATGTCTTCTTTCATACCCGAGTACTCGTTCAAAAATTGACCCTGTGCTCGGTGGATGTACACCATGTTTATTTGGTGCAGGGTGCCCTTTCTTCGACAACAAAACTATGAAAAGTGTCAGGAGTACAATATGCATACCAAGAAGCGCAGGTCCACCAAAGTCACCAAATGGTGAGATAAACACGAGTAGGTAACAAGCTGATATCCAACCAGGTAAGGCAAGATTATGTAAGCGTCTCGCAATCAAAGACAGCGCCATGATTGTAATTGGTGCAAATATAAATGGGATAAATACAAGTATCGAACCATGTGTATCTTGTGATATAACAAACTGTACGTCAGCCCAAAACCCCGGAAATAATTGTTGTATCCAAGTGATGATAATAGTAAAGAAAATAAATCCTAAACCGAAGAAGAATAACATACCAATAATGAAGTCTTTTCTCCTCAATCGGCCCGAAAAAAGACCTCTATGATGTACCACTGCAGTTACAACTTCAGTTATGTGATTATCCAAGTCGGATACCCTGCTCTCCATCTTATCTTCAATTTTCTTAAGTGGAGGTAAAAAATCGCGCTCTGCTACAATCCGTTGGTGCAACGTATTGTCCTCTTTTTGAACATATTCTATAGCATGCACAATTTCACCTTCGTCAAAACCAGCACGTAAGAGCATATGGTATATAGCTTTTACAGAAGTATCTACCCTCAGTCTTTGCTTGATGAGATTAAGCAAGCCCCTATCAGGGATACGGCGTTTTATCGGTGCAGATGATTTAGTATCCATAATAAATATTCTTCTTAATCATATAGCAAAATCATATTTTTGAAAACGTATATGGATAGTACTTGATAATGCAATATATTGGACAGATAAAATATAAGGTATATTATTTACTTAGAAATTGAGCTCTTTCATTTTCACTACATCAACCTGAGACAAGATTATGCAGATACTACTATATATATTTGCAGGCACACTGGTCCTGCGTTTGCTTTGGTGGCTTAAATATGCGCCGAAAGACACTCCAGAACAGATACCTGAGGGCTCCACTGAAGCCCAACTATGGTATAGAGGCAGGTGATAAAAACTGACCTCCGTGCTCGTCGCGGAGGTCACTCTTCTTACGACCTGTTTGTAATCCATGTGTGGCAGCCCTACGTCTCCTTTATATACTCATAGACAGTTTTAAAATATGTATAAAATCCTTTTCTTCAACTGGCTGAATTGATAGACGAGATCCTTTACGTACAACCACCATATCCTTTAATACTTTATCTTTTTTTATATCCGCAAGCGTGACTATCTTTTTACACTTTTTCTTAAACTGAATATCGATCGTATTCCATACAATTTTCTTATTCTTTTCAAAATATTCGCTTTTAGGGTCAAGCGATGTTGGATCTTGATATGACATACTACATACCTTACCTATACCAACTACTCCAGTTAGATGAGGAAAAGTATTTGAATGATAAAATAAACATAGATCTCCTTTATGCATATCATCTCTCATAAAGTTTCGAGCCTGATAGTTTCTGACCCCAGTCCAAGAAGTCTTCTTATCTCTTTTTAAGTGATCTATCGAATATGTCGATGGTTCGGATTTAATAAGCCAATATCTAATCTGCTTTGAATTCATGGCAATCATCAGTTGAAAAATATATTACCGAGCAAATTTTCGAATCACAGCACGGACTACTGCTTTGATATCGAGTTCATAGTCTGGATAGATAGGACCATACTTTTCGTTTGCAGGCTCTAAATAAATAATCCCTTTTTTGTCTTTGCGATAATATTTCATAGTCCACCCTCCATCTACAAGCGCAATTACGATATCACCAAGCTTAGGTGTATCAATTCGCTCCACCAATACCATATCCCCCTCAGCGATATGTGCGTCTATCATTGAATCCCCTTTTACTTCAAGGAAAAATGTCTGCCCTTTTACACCAGTAAGCAATAAATCCTCTAAACTAGTACTATCTGAAATATCTGATATCTCTCTTGCATCTACTGTCGTGGGAATACCAGCTTCAACTACTCCCAGCATAGGTATTTCACCATAAGCACTCTGAAGAGATAGCTTACCTCCAGAATCTTTTTCAAACATACCATCTTCAACTAGTTTATTGATAAGCTTGAAAACAGCATTTTTTGATTTGAATCCAGTTAGAGACTGAATCTCTTTATAACCAGGTACACGTCTATTTTCCTTGCAGAAAGATGCTATTTTTTCTTTGTATGTAGCGTAGTCTGACATATGCTTAAGTATATCCTAGAACAATGCATATGTAAGTGTCCGTGCAAAACTTGCTTCACTTTCCATGCGGCGTAATCGGTGTACAAGCTCTCGATGTCTTCGTGCATCTCTATCATACTTCTGACCTTTGACGATTTTCCGATCTATCTGGCTATTGAGCTTTTTAATTTCTTTAGTAATGAGATACATAAGGGTGATTTTTGTCATGGGTATATTGGTTATTTGTATGTATATATTGTAGGTGAACCATAGTTCACCGTCAACATATTACCAATATTTTCATGTGGATAACTTAGAGTGTTTTGATGTACTACTCTATATCGCCTTTAAAGATATCGTCTTCCCTCTTTGATCCATATGCTTCTGCCCAACTTCCTGTACCCTTTGGATTAGTCCCTTGTCTAAGTTCAGCCATATCTGATGCGCCGTCACTGTCTGTATCAATTTTTGCTGAATCAAGACTGAGATAAGCTTCGAGCATATCCGATAGACCATCTTTGTCTTTATCTTTACTTAGAGTTGCCACGGCCTCTTTTGATAAAACATCTCTAGTGGCGGTATTTTTACCTTCAATAAATCGGAGGGTGAGTGCAGACTTTTTATTTGTTGTATTGGTACCTGTATTATATTTTTCAACTGACCCTGTACTAGACTGAGAAGTTGCATCTAGACCGATAATGAGATTATTAAGGAGTTTATCGTGACTTGATGGAACTTGCGGAAGCTTTATGTGGTATGTCAATTCATAACCATTATTCACTGTTGTGGCATAACCAAATTCACTTACAGGGTCTGTAAATATGTCTTTCACACTAATCTTACTCAATTCGATCATTTCTTTAAGCGAAAGAGGGGCTTGTTGATTGAGGTTTATATAATTCATTATTGCTTGATCGGTTTGAAGGACCCGGCTTACTTGCCTCTCAAACAAGACTCCTTCTCTATCCTGTCCTGTTATTAAAGAATATGCATCAATGCTATTTATATCTGCTTTTTCAGGTGGTACAACTTTAATACTTTGATTAATATCTTTTATTTTGAGACTTAATACAGAAGATGTTTTTGATGTTTGACCTGTAGAAGCAAGGGCTGTCGTGGTATTTGATTGTATATTAATTTCGACAAGATTACCTTTGCTATCTACTGTAATCAATACCTTGGTATGCCTACTAAGATAGTCAATAAAGTCACGCATTTCCGGGGACATATGCTCTAGTGTAGCAGTGCCCCCCTCTGTATCCATCTCCTGCAAGACAGCAAAGAGTGTATCGAGATGTACTGCTACCTCATACACATAGTGAGCTTTTTGTTGAGATGTGATTATCTTTTGGGGTTCACCGACAACAGAAAACGCACCAGATGCAACTGCTTTCTCAAATATCTCTACCGTTGTCTCTTTGCTTGAAACAGGTGTTTTGACAAGTGGAACTTCCCTACCGAACAATGTTTCTATATCCTCTGCTGTAACTGCAATCCATTTGCCTCGTACTTGTGAGAAACCTAACAAAAAAGACGGGATTGCATTGATTTTAACGTACAGCACACCATCATTTGTCACTGAGTCGATATTGATATCAAGCGCTATACCATTGTCTGCATAGAAACCTTTCACAGCAAATGCATTGTCGCGTGAGGATACATCTTTCTGATATGTACCATTGATATCTAAGGTAATCTTTGCTCCAAGTGGTAGAGAAGGTGATTTAATTTGTTGCTTAAACACCTCATCATTTTCACTTGGTACTACTGTAGAGAGATCAAGTGTTGCTTCATATTTTGCAGTTTGAATCGAAGCTAGATGTATCCCAAGTTGCTCAATAAATGCATCTGCAGCATATGGTGCCTTAACAAAAAAATATACTCCATGCACATAGCGGGTATATCCAAAAATACCACCCAAAGCAATACTAATTAATATAATAAATAAGACAATTTTCTTCACTATACCTTTTCCATGGGAAACGGTTTGAATATTTATTTTTGTATCAACAGCTTGACTTCCCATATCTTGAGTTGTGTGTATCACAGCGATAGATTGTGGTGCGGTTGGTATACTAGTAGACATTTTAGGTGATATTCCAGATATTGATTGCTTAGTTATTGTTGAGGTACCGCTACTCATTTGCAGTGTAGATAGTGATTTTTCTTCAGTTTTTTCACTTACATGTTCTACATGTTTTGCCCCATACCCCTCTTCTCCATGTATACCATTGGCCGGAGAAGCATTAAAAGCAAATGCACCACTTCCTTGTCCTGCAATAATTGAACCACCTACATAGGATACGGTAGGATCTTTCTTTTGTGTACTAATAGCATTACTCATTATATCGACCACTGAAGAAGAAATAGAAGTAGAAGTATCAGTGGATGTAGGTGTAGGTGTGGGTCCAAACAAATCTTCATATGAAAACTTCTTTCTTTGCATAGAACTTCCTGACGGACTTTTTTGTTCTAAGCCCACATATGATTGGATATTCTTAGTGTCGACAGGTTCGACAGCAAGATCTTTCTCCTTACCATCTCGTGCATCAAGATCCTTGATCATGTCTTGTAATCGAATAAGGTGATCGAAAGATTGATGATGAATTTCTGTTTGATCAACACGGGCTGTTTGTATCTTTTCTGCTGCAGGCACAATCGGTGCTGCCATGATAGGTTTTTGACTTGGTTGTGACTCTGACTGAATTCGGGTGATCGGAAATACCGGAGATTGTGTCGATCTTGTTTCAGATTGAGAGTGAGACCGAAGAGGAAGTTCGGCGGGCATAATCTCGATTTCAGTTGCCTGAGTCACTTTATCTGTACTTGATAGAGTCGGAACAAAAGATGTACTTAATGTCGAAGTACCCTGAATATGTGCCGCCCCTGATATTGATGAAGACACAGGTGTTGGTGTATCAAGATTATCTAGATTAACAGAATTCACCAACTCAACTGGATTAACCTCTTTAAATGCAAGCTGAATGTCTTCAATCCTCTTTCCGAGTTTGAGTAGATACAGTGTAATTGTTTTATCAGAGATACCTGGATTATAGGTACGCAATGTCAAAATATATTCTTTAAGAGTGGGCATATGTCAGTGTATTTTACCATGCATACTCCGAAGATTACATAAAATAGATTGTGTACATGAGGATAACTTGCCTATATACTTATGTATATGATACTTGGATTCAAAAAAATACTCTATATTGGTTTGGCATTTATGTTAATCACACTTGTTTTAGTTATCGGCATATACCTCTGGATTCAAGACAATCCTTCAGTCCGCTTCGGCAGTGATCGTTCGGCGGTTATCACCCAGATCCAGCTCCTCAATCGTTTTGAAACTGCATCATATACTATCGATAAAGTGATTGAAGCAAATACTGGTCACACTGGAATCAAAGAATTTTTGTTTGGCGATAAGTTGATTTTGATTGCACAAGGAACTGTCATCGCTGGTTTTGATATGAGCAAAATCACCCCTGCAGATTTTAAAGGTATTGGAAACGAAATTCATATCAAGCTTCCTCCTGCCGAACTTTTTGGTGTAATACTCAATAATAATGAGACTAAGGTATTTGATCGTGATACAGGTGTACTTACCAAAGGTGATACAAATCTAGAAGCAAAAGCCCGACAAGAAGCATCGGAAACTATCCGTATAGCTGCATGTGAAGGCGGTATTCTTTCAACTGCAACAGAACAAGCAAAGAAACAACTTGAGCTCATGTTGCGAACTGCAGGATTTGAAAAGGTGTATATAGAGGTAGTACCAGGAGTATGTAAATAGTCTAGTCAAACTTACTCAGGTTTCCATATTATTTCAAAAACACCTTCCACCGAGACTCAAGGAAATCAAATAAGGTCTTACATAATCAATAATCCGATCGTTACCAATGCCACAATTGTCATAATCCCAGTAATTCCCCAGCCTATCACTTTACCCTTCTTTGAATTTGTATACTTACCCATCACATCTGGATCACCGCTCAATTGCACAATAAAAATAAGAACAATTGGAGCGACAATACAATTTAAAATAGCTGAATAAATCAAAGCTTTGATTGGATCAAATCCAATAAAATTCATTAGAAGTCCTACTACCATAGAAAGTATGATAACTGCATAAAATGCATATGCTTCTTTGAGTCGATAATGTAGGCCTGATTTCCATTTAAAACTTTCTGCAAGTGCATATGAGGTTGAACCAGCCAAAATGGGTACTGCGAGTAATCCTGTACCAATGATTCCAACTGCAAATAAGAGGTATGCCCACTGTCCCGCAAGCGGTTCAAGTGCACGAGCGGCATCTGCTGCGGATTGAATTGTAGTTATTCCACCTGTATGCAAAATTGCTCCGCAAACGACAATGATAAAAAACATAACAAGGTTTGAGATAAACATACCAGACCAGACATCTATACGCATATCTTTAAGATCAGTATCTGAGACTTCAGAGATGACAGGTACTGGTACCGCGACATGCTCCACAGATTCTTCTTGGCGTACGACTTGTCCTTTTTCATCAAGCAATGTCTTAACCTCAACGGTTTCCTCTACTACTTGTCCATGTAAAATTCTCTCTTCTACTTCCTGAGACGTTTGCCAGAAAAAGAGATAAGGCGAGATTGTAGTACCAAGAATTGCCGCAATCATGAGTATGGTACTTTTATCAAATACAATCTCAGGCCATACCACTTCACGCAGCACTAGCTGCCAATCAAGATTCACGACAAATGCCGTAATAACATATGCAAATAAAATCAATGCAAGCCACTTAAGATATCCTGCATATGTTTTATATGTTGTAAAAATCTGAAGCAAAAGACTAAAAACGGTAAACCCAATCACAAGCCAAATGAAAGAAAAATGAGGAAATACAAGTCGCGTCGCTTCTGCCATTGCCCCAAGATTTGCGCCAATATTGAAGGTATTTGCTGCACATAATAGAAGTGCCACTCCATACAAAATACCTCTCGAATAATGCATGCGAATATTTGCTGCAAGTCCACGACTGGTCACAAGTCCAATTCGTGCACACATCTCTTGAACTACAGACATGAGAGGATATGTAAATACAGCAAGCCATGCCAAATTGAAATTAAATTGTGCCCCAGCTTGAGAATATGTCGCAATTCCTGATGGATCATCATCGGCTGCACCTGTAGTAAGACCAGGGCCAAGCTTTTTCCAATACCCTTTTGCTGCTTGTTGTGCAGCTTTTTCTGCACGCACAATACCTGCTATTCTTCGGCTTGCATATACACGTGAAGCAACGATTTTTGAGATAATCTTTATCGAGGCTTTTTTTAAAAGACCTGTTGGTTGTGTAGGTGTCAATACCTCAGGGTCAGATGGGTGTTTAGGGTCGAGCGAAGACATGGTTATATCATATCATTATTTGTACAAACGTCTTTTTGCCATAATCCGATTTCAGCATTTCTGGCATTTTTTTCTGCTTTCTTGAAAGCTGTCTGGTATACATACGGTCTATCATATGTATATTCAAATGCATATCCTTGCTCGATAATAGTAAGGTTAAATAATACTTCAGTCTCTATAGTACTACCAGGAAGAAATACATATGCCAATAATCTCCCGTACCGATCAAATCGGTCTTGTGTCTCATCTGTTACAATTCGTACTGTCTTTTGCATAAGCACATCTTTGGCAAATCGACTCGCTTCTGTACCAAAACATTCTATACCTCGACGTGGATCGACGGTCTCTGGTGTATTGATGCCAATCATACGCACTGTATACAATACCTCTTCTACCCCGACCGTAGTACGCACTTTGATAGTATCACCATCTACAACTTTAATCACTTCAGCGAATGGATATCGTGGTGATATATGCTCACCACCTTCATCTACTTGCACTTCACCTTCTTGTGTCTTGGTTTTGGTTTGAACTTCTGTGCTACTGTCTATTGAATCCGCAGTCTCTGCAAAAGGTACAGATGCACTTTGAAGTGATGCAAATGGTCTTGTAGTATGAACTAAGCCTGAATAATTTAAGATTACTATCAGGGACAATAAGCTGATATACACCACACTAGTGGCAAGTATTTGTTTAAGTGCTTTCGGCATATATCTATATCACCTGACTATTTGATAATCTCTGATGCAGTCATACGGCAATCTTTGTACAAAGTTGCTTTACCATATTCGAGCACTGTTCCTGTTGTACCATTGAATACAAATTCAGCACTACCATCTTTTAGAGCAAAACGTTGATCAGATGAAGAAGATATCAGTGGAAGTGTAAATGTTCTTGTCTCTATTTGACCATCTTTAGAAAGAGTTGAGTCATAAATCACTACTTCGGCTGATTCTGTTTTACCTCCAAGACTAAGCTGTGCATCCATAGTTCTTCCTTTAACACAAGAAAAATTATATTTTATGATGCTCTCTTGGCCTTCCGTCCTGATGATGAGTGGAGTGAGATTCTGATTTTCTTTTTTACGCAATGAATCATCGAGCGGGTTTGCAGTCCCAACTTGGACATTCCTATCAGCAGTTGTCACAGTCGATGTACCCATCCCGATTTCAGCATGAGGCAATGTATTGACATGATTTGATTCAAACTTTAAAACTGTGAAAATAAGGCCTAAAACAATGATCAATCCGATCCATACGATTTTTTTCATGTGGTGTTTCATATGGGAGCAATTATACATGATATAGTGGTATTTATGAACTCGCCTTCTAGTGATACAAATACGGCATTTACCTTCCGCAGACATAGATCACTCAATACTCAGACTTCAAAATCAGGTTCAAATGTAATTGATACAAGTGCACCCGTTGTCTACTGGATGGATAGAGATATGCGCCTTAAAGACAATTGGGCCTTACTCCACGCTCTTGACCTCGCGGCGAAACAAAAAACCGGTGTAGTAATTGTATACAATTTAATTGTCGGTTTCTTGGGTGGCAGAGAACGCCAATTACATTTTAAAATATCCGCTCTAAAAGAGCTGCAAGCTGATGCCGAGAAAATTGGAATCCCTTTTATTGTCATTCTTGATGAAACTGGAAATCAAAGTCAGAAGAAACTTGAGGAAATTATTTTAAACCTAAATGCCTTTTGTGTAGTAACAGATTTCTCCCCGCTCCGAATCCAGAGAGAATTAAAAGAAAAACTCGCGACTCGGCTCGATATCCCATTCATCGAAGTTGATACTCACAATATTGTTCCGGCATGGATTGCATCTCAAAAATCTGAGTATGCTGCATATACGTTGCGCCCAAAACTACATAGACTACTGCCGGAATATCTCACAGAGATTCCAAAATTACATATTGCCCCGATGGTTAAAAAAGCAATCGTAAACAATGCAACTATTCAATCTATTGTAAAGAAGTGCAGTATCAATTTATCTACACTTAATATACATCTCAAGCCCAATACACATACTAATGAAACTAATAGAATTGATTGGATTGAAGCCGGTGAAAAAGCTGCGCATAAACAACTGCAGTCTTTTCTCTCCAATACACTAACTCTTTACGCGGACAAGAGGAATGACCCAATCATGGACGCACAATCAAATCTATCTCCATATCTTCACTACGGTATGTTATCGCCCCAACGAATTGTATTGGAAACACTTGCACATACTGGATATCGTATCGAAGATGTTCTTGATGAGAAAAAGAATAAAGCAAAGGTCGATCTTGAAGGACCGCTTGGCCTTATAGACCACGTTGGAGCTTTTCTAGAAGAACTTATAGTGCGCAGAGAATTGGCAGATAATTTTTGTCTATACAACCCGGACTATGATTCCTATACCTGCTTCCCTGCTTGGGCACAAGCTACATTAAAAAAACATAAAGATGATCCGAAAGAGCACGTATATTCTCTGACACAATTTGAAAATGCAGCCACACATGATCAGCTATGGAATGCAGCGCAAATGGAGATGGTGAGAACAGGTAAAATGCATGGATATATGCGAATGTATTGGGCAAAGAAAATACTGGAGTGGAGCAAAGATTATATCGAAGCCCAAAAGATCGCTATTTATCTCAATGATACCTATGAATTAGATGGGCGTGATCCAAATGGATATGCCGGTATCGCTTGGAGTATTGGAGGCGTACACGATAGAGCGTGGTTTACAAGACCTATTTTCGGCACCATTAGATATATGGCTCGAAGTGGGTGCGAAAAAAAGTTTGATGTCGATGCATATATAGCGAAGTGGTTGAAGTAGATTTGCCAGACATTTAATCTAATACTCAATCCGCTATTTGATCTGATTTTTGCAAGAAGAAGTATCCTATACTAAGATATCGGTTTTTCACTTTTGTATTCTTATGTTACGAACTGAGACGTATATCACACCTTGGTCTGTATACCCTACTTGACCCATTCTGTCTGCCACTTTTTCATCATTTCGATTTCCTTTGTTTGAGCAGCAATGATTTCATTTGCTAACTTGATAAGTTCCGGGCGCTTTGAAGTTGCAAGGACTTGTTTGGCCATATCTACAGCACCTTGATGGTGAATTATCATTTCACCGAGAAAAGCTTGATCAAATTCGAGGCCGGTTTTCCCTTCAAGTCCTGCCATCATACCTTTCATCATGCCTTCCATAGACATGCCGCCTTCTTCCATGGCTGACCCATGATTCATCATATTCATTTTACCTTCTGAACCTGATTGCATCATGTGACCATTCATCTTCATTTTACCTTCCATGTTTCCTTTGTACATTCTTTTCATATGTCGTCCACCATCGCGTGAACCAAGTGTTGCAAGGCCAACTACTAGTACACCAATCAAAAAACCTGCAACCAAACTTGCAATTGCAAGGTTCTTTTTTGACATGTTTTGGATATATGTTTTCATGCGACTAAGTGTACCATATCCAGACACTATTTTTTAGCTCTCTCTCTGACTAAAAATCACCCTGATAATATCATCAATAGCAGGCTCATTGATTCCGATATCTTTAATTGGTAATTCTGAAGTTATGATCTCTGCACTCACTTCTTTAACTCGTCTTTGATCGACTTTTATGGATACAGATAATTCTTGCCACTCCTTTATCTCTCCAAACTTTTCTACTGTCTCTCTCGGGATTGACTCAGTCAATGTAATTGTAATTACTTTATAGTTTGCATACGTAGAGATAAGAGCATCGATTGATCCATCATATATAATTTTTCCATAATTAATAATAATCACTCGCTCGCACAATTCTCTAATATCCTCCATGTAGTGTGATGTGAGAATAATAGTTGTCTTTTTACTTTTATTGTACTTCTTAATAAAATCACGCACATTCTTTTGAGCGACTACATCGAGCCCGATTGTAGGTTCATCTAAGAAAAGTACTTTAGGATTATGCAGAAGTGCGACAATTAACTCGCACTTCATTTTTTGGCCAAGTGACAGTTTCTTAACCTGTACATGCAAGAAATCTCGTACATCGAGTAAGTCGATAAGCTCATCTATCCACATAGCAAAATCATCATCTTTTACTTCACTACATTCTTTAAAAAGAAGAAAATTATCCATCGGAGTAAGTGCGCGCAACAACTGATCTTTTTGCCCCATCACAATTCCGAATTGATTTTGGAATGCCTTTTTCCTCTCATACGGTACAAAATCGAGTACTTTACAGACCCCTTCACTTGGGTGCAAAATACCACTCAACATCTTTAATGTCGTTGTTTTCCCTGCTCCATTTGGTCCCAAAAAACCTACAATTTCTCCTTCTGCAATTGAGAAAGATATATCATCTACCGCCTTTGCGTACTCGGTATTTCGATGAAAAAAGGAAACAATCGTATTCCATAGCCCTGGCTTCTTGCGGTAAAATTCGAAATATTTTTTAAGATTTTTTACTTCAATGATATTCATATGATAGGAAATATAGTTATTATGCTCCTGTTGCTTCGTATTTTTTAAGACCCTTTTTCCAGATTATGCGCAGTACTACAGATAGTATTACTATCCATAATAACTGTACACCAATCCCGATTACTCCTTGGTGAATAGATACCTTTTTCAAATACAATTGAGCAGGGACAAAGAAAGAGTATGCGAAAGGAAGATATGTACCGATGGTCGCAATAGTCTGAGGAAGAAGAGTAAGTGGAAAATAACCTCCAGAGAAAAATCGTTTGATTCGATCTGTTGATACCTGAATACCATCTACTTCATCGGTCCAAAATGCCGCACAACCAACAATAAACCCAATAAGCCATTCGGTAATAAAAGCAAAAACAATCATCAATGCAATAATTGCCAGATAGAGAGGGTCAGTATTAATTACAATTTTATTCAAGAAAAACAGTAGAAGAATAAATTGTGTGATAACTGAAAACATCATAACAAAACCAGCTCTTCCTATTTCATTAAAAAAAATAAATCTTGCGTATGGGATAGGCTTGATGAGGAACTTTGATAATCTTCCTTCATTTATATCTCTCGACACAAAGCTGGCTACAAAATTTCTTACAATAGCGGAGATCATATTCCCAATAAGCACATAGGTAATCATCTCCGACAATGTGAATCCTTTTATAGTACCAGTGCCAGAAGCATATATTGCAGTCCACATCAAAACCAGGACGAGTAATTCTGCAATTTCCCCTACTCTATATGCAACGATAGAAAAACGATACACGAGTGATTTCGCCCATGCCATCCGAATAATGACAGAGGCCTGCTTCAAGAGTTGTTTCATAGTCCTAAGACTAAATGAATCCTTTCTAAAAAGCAATCTAAATTGACTTCATCTGGATACAATATCTTTACAGTCTCTTTCCTATAGGTTT
>JACCDZ010958458.1_pt1 | contig 14477 bp, 13 predicted proteins | sample 7449551 | NCBI WGS metagenome assembly JACCDZ01 (sample SAMN15323452, study PRJNA562643) | freshwater metagenome | isolation source: river surface water | place: USA:Blue River Watershed | collected 2017-08-18 | reverse complement strand
TTGAAGCGGTAAGTATTGAAGCATTGGTATTGCTGTTAACTGCTGTAGTACCAGCGGTAATTGCGGAACCGAGTGATGATGACGCTGATGTTACGAGACTGTTAGTTCCTGTAATGAGAGAACCAATTGATGTTGAAGCTGTTCCCACAGTTGATGTGGTATTAGCATTGATTGCTGTTTGAGCATTAGTGATTGCAGAACCAAGTGATGATGAAGCTGTTGTTACATCAGTTTGTACAGCAAGTGATCCAGCATCAAGTGTTGCACTGGTAAGGTTACGAGTTGCATATGTCCATACATCTGATGCGGTGATACCTCCACCACTCGTGAGTGTACGTGTACCGTATGCCCAGATATCAGCTACGAGAGTACCGAAGGTGGTGAGAGAACGAGATGTTGATGACCATACTGCTGTTGGGATGGTTGAGGCAAGAGATGATGAAGCAGTGAGGATTGCAGAGGTGGTATTAGCATTGATGACTGAGGCGAGAGATGAGGATGCGGTTGTTATATCAGACTGCACAGCAAGAGATCCTGAGGTCAAACTTGCCCCAGTAAGAGTTCGAGTTGAATTGTTCCAAACATCAGCTACGAGAGTTCCAAAAGAAGTGAGGGTTCGACTTGTACTTGTCCAAATAGAGTTGGCAAGAGTAGTTGTTGAGACAACGGTAGCTCCAACAACAAACGATTTATCCATCTTTACAAGGTCGCCATTTGGCACACTTCCACAAGACATTGTTGTAGGCCACACACCTTCAGGACCAGCATTTGGAATTGAGTAGCTATAATGAGTCCAGCCATTTGCATCAGCTGTCATTGAACCTGCGTTTATAATAAGTGAACCAGTAGAATCGTAAATTGTAAGAGTACAACCAGCGGTAGTGGTTGCTACAAAGTTATCATCATATACAAATTCACCAATAACGGCTGTCTCCCCTGTTGCATAACGTTCATAAGCAGCGTATGCAATAGAAAAACTAAAGAGAAACATCCAGATAGAAATGGATATTTTTAATATTCTATGAGAATGAAAAAATGTACGATTGGGCATTGTAAGCCAAGAGCTCTAGAGATACGGAACAGAAAAAACCAAGAACAGCGTTAATTAACGCTTCTTGTCAGATGAATCTACTGGTGTATCCTTAAATGCTCCTCGCAAGTGTCGAATTGCATCAACGAGACTCTTTGATAATTCTGGAATCTTTCGTGAACCAAAAAGAAGGATGAAAATAACTGCAATTATAATAATTTCCTTCATTCCAATGTTTGCAAACATATATTTAAAATTAAAACTAATAAATAATCTCTTTCTCCATCACCGCTCTCATACCTATACCACAATTTCTCGTGCCCTTACCTTCCACATTTTTGAATTTACAAAAATTGTAATTTCATACAGAAGAATAAGTGGCAATGCCATTGCTAATAATGATAGCCCATCAGTAGGTGGAAGTAAAGATGTAAAAACGAATATAATTGCGATTGCAACCCTTCTTTTACCACGCAGAGATTCAACTCCAATAATTCCCATTCGAATGATGAAAGTAAATATTACAGGGAACTCAAATAACACCCCTAAAAGGATAGAAGTGAGCACTACTTGAGATACAAAGAGACCAATATCCCATATATTTTGAATACCCAACCCCCTATTTATCTCAGCTAACACCTCAAGAGCATAGTACATAATGAAAAAACCATAAATAAAGCCAGACATGAAGAGAAGTACCGTGATTGGTATAAGAACAAAGAAAAGCCGTCTTTCCCCTTTCGTCAAAGCTGGTCTCAGAAAGCGAAATATATGAAAAATAAGCAAAGGAGCACTTACTATAAAAGCCGATGAGAGTCCTATATCTATAGATAAATCAGCAAACTGAAATGGTGATGTTGTTGCAATAACAACGTTCTGTATATCAAATATCCATAATATGAAATGAAGTATGTATCGTGTGCTCAGAAAACCTACTATAAAAAATAGAATGAAAGATATAGCCAGAGAATATACTCTTTTACGTATATCTTCAAAATAAGGTGAGTATTTTTCTATAATTCCTTGATATTTCTCCACGATACTAGATATAGTACCTTACTATTCAGACATAATGAAGATGTTACCTCCTCCACCACCTGTAACAAGGGGTATTTCAGATACTGGAAATTGTGTACATTCCTCCTCGAGAAGAATATCTGTAGGAGTTCCAAGAGTTCCTGCAGGAATTTCAAGCATGAAATCCATCCCCTCTCCTTCTTGTAAGTTTATATCTGTAAGTGCCATTGTTTAAACTAGAAATTCTATAACCTCAACTTCCGAACAATACGCTTCTTAGCATAAGAAACAACCTCATCAACCACCGATGGTGTAGTTGTCGATTTATTTGTATCCATTATAGACTCAATAACGGTTGCTGTATTTTCAACATTTGACTGCATTGTTTCAGAGACCTGCTCTGTAGTTGTACTTACATTGTTTACAACCTCAGATCCAGTAGAATCAATTGCTGTTGTTGTTGAAATATCTGTTTCAATTGGACCACTATCGATATAAGGTGGTGTTGTGGTAGAGGTATTTGTATCAATAACAGGAGGGGTTGTTGTAGACATATTGGCATCAATAGATGGAGTAGAAGAAGCTGATTGTAGAAATTCAGGGGTTGTGGTCGACTGTGTATGAGGAGTTGAAGGTGTGGGAGGAGTAGTTGTTGACTGTTGATTTGATTCAGTAATAACATCTTGTTGTTTTACTGGTTTTACAGGCTTAACAGGCTTTTCATCAACAACAGGAACTGTTTCATCGAGAACCACATCACCGCGAAGATTTCTCTTCCCGATAAGACCCTTGCGTCCAATTATCTTACCAATATATTTTGCAGCTGGTTTCTTTCCATCAATAAGTTTTCTATTGTTAATAACCTCATGAATAGGCTTATTTGCAAGAAGAGCCGCAACTTGATCTTCAGTTATTTCATCAGATTGTTGATACACACAATTACCAAGAACAACATACTGGGCCTGATACATAAACTTAGGAATACTTGGATCCTGACCATCTTCATAACACTCAATTAAATCAGTTTCATTATAGTCACCCGTTGGAGCAACAACTCGTATACGAGGATCGTCTTTTAACTGCTGGTTTTGTTCAATATGTATCATAAAGATTTTAGTTCTGGGTTAATAATGCTCTGACCTTTATATTATCCGCGAGAGTGGTTGGGGTATATCTAATATATGTAGTGTCATTCACCTTATCACTCGTATCATAAGCACCCCATGAACTACCGTCATTGGTAGATTTTTCCCAAGTTCCAGCCGTAGGTGTTGCACTGTCATCATCAAGTAATACGCCTCCAGTCACAGCATTATAGAGACGGATTCTCAGTGTTGGAACCGTACCACCAAAGGCAGTTGAGAATCTCCATGCAAAATACTTACTTGAAACACTTGATTGAGCAACCGAGGGTTGATAGTGACTATCTGTTGTATTATCTTCATACAAACAACTAATACTGAAAATGCGTCCCGGGATACAGAAGGTCCCGATCGTTCGGAATTCAATCATAAATTGAATCTCTGTAGATGCGCTCGCAGAACTCAAATCTCCCGTTTCTTCGATCAAAGTCCATGATCCAGAATCGTCAGAAATACCAGCTGTTCTGTAATAAATTCTATGACCCTCACATGGCAATTGAAGTGCACCACCTCCTACATAATTCTCATGGCTTACTAAAATTCGTTTATACTTCTCAGCATTAGGAGTTGATAACACAGGAGTAATAAGGCGTTGTTTTACAGTGCCTCCAGCGAAATTCCAATCGGCTCCAATTGGAATGGCGTATAGTTGATTTGTAAGTGATGTTGTTCCGGTTCGCGCTATGTACAATAATCCTCCCTGTGACCATACTGATAAAATACCTCCCTGTGGACTTGGTGTTGGACACAAGTCATTGCTTGCCGTACTCTGATCAATTTGTCGTGTATCAATGAGAAATGGCATGTCAAATGGATTTGAAGTCGTATTGTACTGTGATATGAACGCTCGGTTATTTGCTGGGATTGTACCAGCACCTGTACCTGTGATAATAAGTCTATCTATTTGATCGGAAATCTCGACAGAGGTGAGTACGGAGGATGTGTTATACGATGAGGTTCCACCGGTAGGTATTTCTACCATGGCGTCGGATGTCCATGTGGTTGATCCAGTAGTAATACCTGAAAGAGAGGCGCGATATATGCGAGTAGTTGTAGCGAAATATAAACTCTTTACCCCTGACCCCGGACCATGTTGAAGAGTACCTATTCGACCATTGTTTGTTTGTGATACGTTTCCTGTAACTGTTTGCACTCCGGTAGCTAACACAAAAGCAGATGTGGTCTTTCCAGAGGTTATACTTGCCAAAGCTGTCCTAAAATTATACTTATATACCGCTGGAGTTGTGGCCGCTTGACGTTCAATCACATAACAATATTGCTGAGTCCAACTATCAAAATCATCGAGAGCACACCCTGAGGAGACATCGTTTGTTACGGTAGATGCATCTGCAAGCCAGTAACATGCCTTAACCTTGTCGGTAGTCACTGCGGCAGCAATCGTAGTTCCTGTAGTAGTGAAATCGTCGTATGACAAGCCCATTGCCATGTACAATCCACCGTTTGTAGCGGTGGCGTTAGTTGTAGTTGTAAGAATTCTTAAATCTTCAATCACGTACGCTGCGCCAGCACTAACTGTGATGTTAGCAGCGGTTCCACCAGTACCTGATGCAGTCACGTTTACTTGAATTGTTATCGATGTGTTTGAACCAACTGCATTAATATAGTACCAAGTAGAAATTTGTGTTGGGTCCGTACTACCAAATCCAATTCGTGAACCTATATTAATTCTATCAGTAGTCCATGTCGTACTAGTACCAGTAACAGTTGCTCCCGAAACAGCCACTGTCCCTGTGGTGTATGTAGCATACACCACACGCATACCCGTAATTGTATGGTTCGTAGCAGCAGGGTACGTCATGGTTACGAAACCTCTCCATGTAAATACAGATGTATATCGATCGTATTGGAAAAGAGTTATACGTCGTGTTGCAGCTGCAGTAGCAATATCTGCAAGAAACACCCAATCAATCTGATATGACTTTTTTATCACAAACGAAGTACCTCCTGCAATAGTACCGGCAGTTGATTGCAAAGTGAGTGCAGTGTCAGATGTTACTGCAGCAATAACATACCAGGTAGTAATTTCTGAAGGATTGGTGCTACCAAATCCTATTGTAGCGTTTATAGGAACCCCATTTGCAAGCCACCCTGTTCCAGAACCAGTCACCGCAGTTCCAGAAACCGCAACAGTACCTGTGGAGTAGTATCCTCTTTTATCAGCCCAATCTTTGACGTGAGGATATGTACTTGGAACTGCTGTAGATGTTTCATTGGGACGTGCCAGACCGTAATATGTTGTCAGTGAAGCATCGCGACCAAATCGAATTGGTCCAGCATATGTATCTTTTGTACCAGCTCCGGAATATAATTTTATCAAATCCCCAATTGTATTTTTTGTAGAGTCATACGCAGTATCGGGTGCTGTTGCTCCGTTAAAAACATGTTCAACTGCTCGTAATGCCATAATAATATATAAAAATTAAACTTCTAAATAATCGATATTAATCTGTACAGTAGTTGTTCCTGATATAGAACAGTATAACACCTCATCAACACCGCCCTCAACATAGTTTGGATGATTATTCGATCCATAAAGGCCTCCTGTCTTGGGTGATACATACTTCTCATAATCAGTCCCTCCTGAAGTAAACCGAAATGATACTGATGTTGCATCAGCTGTCAGTGAGAAACGTGTTGCATATACTCGTATTTTCTTTCCTGAAGCTGGGGTACGAACGGTACCTGATGAAGAAATACTTGTCGTAAGCTTTGTAACTCCCTGTCCTGTTAACAGAGAGGCGAGGGATTCATCAGTTGCAGGATTTATACGAGTGTTACTTGAATCTTTTACACCCACAACACTTGATGATGGGGTACTACCCATAACCAAAGCTTCTGCCTTACTTGGTAAGAGCTGAGATGCGACAATGCCTGCCCCAGCTAATCCCAGAGTCTTTAAGAAAAATCTTTTATCACCATCACTTACATTTTGAGGAGGCGGAGAAGCACCCGCAATACCCCCAGAGGAGAGATTGCGTTCTAGAATCTCCTTTCGTTTGTTCTTATTTACAAAACGGAAAGAATATTTATTTTTAAACATAAAAAAAGGCAAAAGACATTTGCCTTTAATTATCCTCTATAAGGAGAGAGGTCGCAAGTGGATATCTAATCCCCTATTTACCAGCCTTCTTACGCTTTTCCTGCCACTTCCAGATAGTTACAAGAAGTGGTGATCCGAGAAATACTGATGAGTATGTACCTGCTGTAATACCGATAATCAATGCGAGTGAGAAGTGTTCTGTTGCTGATCCACCCACAAAGTAGAGTACAACGAGGGCCAACAGTGTTGTAAGTGATGTGTTTATCGATCGAGTAAATGTCTGACTAATACTTTCTCCGACAATAACATCAAATGGTTTCTTTGAACCTGAATGTCGAAGGTTTTCACGTACACGGTCGAATACCACAATGGTGTCATGAACCGAGAAACCAAGCACAACAAGAAGCGCAGTAACAAAGAGTGTATCTATCTCATAACCCTTAAAATGTCCGAGTATTGAGAATACTCCCGTAGGAACAATGACATCGTGTATGAGCGCTATAATCGCAACAATACCATATTTCCATGATGAAACAGGTTCTGATACCTGTCGAAATGCATATGCTATGAAGAAAACAATGGCGAGAATAACGAGAATGATTGAAGCAAATGACTTTCTCAATGCTTCCTTTCCAAGGAGAGGACCAATAGAATCAAATCTCTTTTCAGTGATTTGAACTACCCCACCCTGTGTAAGAGCATTCATCACCTCATTCTTCTGATTCTGATCAATTGCTTTCATTCGGATAATGTATCCAGTATCACCTGTAGCACGAACTGATTCTTCAAGATTAAGTGGCGCTAGAACATTCACAATTTCAGATTGAGATGGAGTTGAAGTTGCCTGAGTATATGCAATCTCCATAATTGATCCTCCCTTAAAATCTATACCGAGATGGAATCCCCATACCCCCATAGCAACAAATGATGCTCCCACAAGAAGTGCTGATAGTGCGTAAAATATTTTTCTGTATGTAACAACAAACATAATAGTATATGGTTAATATTAATTAATACGGGTCTTAGTAAATCCGTTACTGATAAGGAAAGTGGAGATCTTGTTTGTATTCTTTGGAGCTACGGCATAGAGGAATACTCGTGAAGCGGTAATGGCAGTAAACATACTTACAATAACTCCGATAAGGAATACAAGTGCAAATCCTGTAACAACTGAAGTGCTACCGAAGAAATAGAGAATAAGACCAGTGATAATACTTGATGTATTTGAGTCTCGAATAGAAAGCCATGCTCGTGCAAAACCTTCATGCATAGCATCACTGATATTCTTTCCTTTTCGAAGCTCTTCCTTCATACGCTCAAATATGAGGATGTTTGCATCGACAGCCATACCAATTGAAAGAATGAAGCCTGCAATACCAGCAGCTGTAAGAGTTACAGGTATGAGCTTAAACAATGTAAGCATGATAACTGTATAAACACCGAGAGAAATCACTGCAACAAGTCCTGGTAGTCGGTACCAGAGAATGAGAAAGACTCCGATGACGATAAGTGAGAGAACTCCTGCTCTAATACCTCCCTGAAGAGCACTTTGCCCAAGTGATGCTCCAACAGTCTGAGTTGATATAAGTTCAATAGGAACAGGGAGAGCACCATAATTGAGATTACGGACAAGAAGACGTGCCTCTTCAACCTTGAATGATCCTGAGATTTGAGCCTTTCCATCACGGATTTCTTCTCTCACAACAGGAGAAGAGATCGGCTGACCATCGAGAAATATCGCTATAATATTTCCAACATTTTCTTTAGTTACCTTTGCAAAGAGAGCCCTTCCTTCTGCATTGAAAGCAAGACCCACCATAGGTTCACCTGTATTTGTATTAAATTCAAGAGTAGCACGATCGAGCATACGACCAGTAATTCCTGTTGATTTGAAGAGACTCTCTGCCTTGAGAGCTTTCTCCTCATCGGTACCCTCCATAGTTTGAAGAGTTGAGAGATCAGCTTGTGTAAGTATACGGAATTCAAGAACAGGAGTTTGTCCAATACTCTTTATAGCCTGATCAATATCAGTTACACCAGGAAGTTCAACAATGAGTTTCTCTTCAGCTTCTTTACTACCCAAAACACCACCTTGCTCAACCTGAACAAGCGGTTCTCCCACCCCAAAGAGATTTACACGCTTTTCGATAACATCTCGAAGAGCTTGCATGGATACCCGCACTTCACCAGGGGCGATCTTGGATATATCAGCCTTGTATACAAGGTGAGTACCTCCATTAAGATCGAGACCAAGCTTGAATGGTCGTGACAAACTTGATTGAGAATTTACTTGTGAATAGTATGTAAACCAACCGAGAACAAGAGCAAAAATGATAAGGAATCCGGCAATAATTCGTGTTTTAAGCATATAAAAACTGATTAATTGAGTATGGAGCCAATTATAAGCTTTTTAGCCAAATTAGCAATTATCTACCCACGAAGGTAAAAAGTACCTGTATAGTCCTAAGAGCAATCTTTATATCGAGCATGAGGGATCGATTCTTAACGTAAAAGAGATCATATGAAAGCTTGTTTGCTGTCATATCAACATCAACTCCATGATGTGGGTGTTCCCCATAAATCTGAGCCCAACCAGAAAGTCCCGGCTTTATAATATGGCGCATATTGTAGTATGGAATTTTCTCAGCATAGCGAGCAACTGGTTCTGGGAACTCAGGACGTGGGCCAATGAGAGATATATCGCCCCTGAGCACATTCCAGAGCTGAGGAAGTTCATCTATGCGGGTCTTTCGTAGAAATTTACCAACTCGAGTAACTACATTCTTCTCATGTCCCCACTTTCCCCCATCATTAGCAATACTCATGGTTCTAAATTTCATAATCCGAAGATTCTTGTTGTAATGTCCGATGCGATCCTGATAGCTGAAAATAACTCCTCGATCATCCCACTTTATCGCCACATATACAAAAGGATAGATAACAAGAGAAAGTATCCCGAGAATCCCTGACACAAGCACATCAATGAGTCTTTTAATTCCATCATACATAAGTTGTGGAGTTGTTCTCGACATATTCTCAACAAACCAACCCTGTTCCATGTTTGAAAGAGCAATTCGATCAAAAATCATTTCATAGAGATTTCCGGCATCAAGAAAAAGTACTCCTGAGAGAGCCAATGGATACAGGAGAGGTAGCGTAGTACTCAATCGAGGATCATGAGTATCAATCACAATTGTTACAACACCCCTCTTTTCAACAAGGTCTTGTATGTGTGACAACATATTTTGAGAACCTGGTTTAATATGTTCAATGAAAGAAATGGTATATCGAGAATTATGATGAATCTCATTTTTTAAATCTTCAAGTTCCAAGCTATCTCCAATGAGTATGGCTAATTGATCTTTTTTAGGAGAAAACCATGGAATGATGAACATTCTCCAAACAAGCATGAGTATGAGGGATACAATGAGGTATATGAAGAGAATTGTCTTGGGGGCAATTGAAAAGAATGGAATGAAGTAGAAAAAGACAACTCCAAGAATTGTATTTATGATCTGAACGTTTAGAAGACGAATTGGTAATTTCTTCTGGAAAAAAAGAGTATGCTTCTCATACAAACCTGCAATGAAATTAACAAGTACTGATACTGCAAATATCAATGAAAATGGGATGAGATGTAATTCAAGGGTTTCAGGTGAAGGAATCTCACCATAACGAAGGGACAGGGTGATATATAGAGAAACAAGGAGGATACAGATATCCCCAATAAACGATATAATATGGTCTTTTCTATGTAATCCTTTCATATGTCATATCATACACAAAATGAGCTAAAAATGGTACTCTATGTACATGAAAGTGCTTATCCTTATCACGAAATCAAATTGGGGTGGCGCACAACGCTATGTCTATGATCTAGCCACTCATCTTGACCCTCACGCCTTCGATGTTGAGGTATATACTGGCTCACCTGGACCCTTGGTAGATAGATTAAAAGAAGCAGGCATAAAAGCAGAGGGAACTCTTGCTGTAGGACGAGATGTGAGCATACGAGAAGATATAAAAGCATTCTTTGACCTTATGCGTCTCCTAAAAAACAAGAAACCTGATGTACTTCATGTTAATAGTTCTAAAATTGGTGGACTTGGAGCACTTGCAGGGCGATTAATGAAAGTCCCTCATATCATTTTCACCTCTCATGGTTGGGCTTTTAATGAGGATAGGACATTCTTTTCAAAGACCCTCATACGCATTAGCTATTGGATTATATTCTGGCTTTCTCATCAAACTATAGCTGTATCTGATGCAACGAAAAGTCAGGTAGAAAATTGGCCTCTTGTTGGAAATATTACTACCATTCACAATGGAATTGAACCCTCATCAGTATTTTCAAAAATCAATGCTCGACATGAACTGAGTAAGATGCACCCAACCTTTGCACAAGCACTTTCATCAACACCAGCTCGATCTCTCATTGTTGTGGGAAGTATTGGAGAACTCCATCCAATTAAGGGATTTGATTACGCTCTTGAAGGAATATCTCTTCTCATACAAAGATACAAGAATCAGGGTGTATCTAAAAAAATTGTATATGCACTCATCGGTGATGGTGAAAGAAAGGCTCATATCGAAAATCGTATAAAAGAATTAGGTCTTGGAGATTCAGTATTTATGTTTGGTCATGTAAAAGATGCATTTCACTATATGAAAGCATTTGATATCTTTCTAGCTCCCTCCCTTTCTGAGGGTCTTCCGTATATTATCCTTGAAGCAGGACTTGCTTCTCTACCAACCATAGCTACAGCAGTAGGTGGTATTACTGAGATAGTAGATGATATGCAATCAGGTGTACTTATACAGCCTCGTAAATCACGGGAGATAGAATATGCTCTTGATTTCTACATCACTCATAAAAAAGTTCAGAAAGAATATGGGGATTCATTCCACAAAAAAGTACTTGGTGATTTTAGTATGAGAGAAATGATTGAAAAAACGACAGCTGTGTATCAGAGAAAAAACTAAGGTCCCACAAACTCATTCTCCGTTATCTCCTTATGAGCAACTCGACGATACCGTCTCATTCCCATTAAAATACCGAGACCTGAAAATTCAGTGAGAAGATGAGTACCTCCATAACTAAGAAATGGTAGAGTTGTACCCGTTACTGGTAGTAATTGCATATTCATACCGATGTTAATAAAGAAATGGACAATGATGAGAAGAGCAACACCAGCACCGAACAAGATTTCAAAATTAGTATCTCCCTGCAACGATGTCTGCACTATACGAACCACCACAAGACCAAAGAGTGTGAATACAATAATAACCCCGACAAATCCCCATTCTTCTGCAAAGGCAGCAAAAATGAAGTCGGTTTGATACTCAGGTAAGAATTTTAAACGTGATTGCGTACCATATCCAACCCCTTTTCCCAAAAGCTCCCCTGAACCAACTGCTATAGTTGATTGATATGCGTTATACCCTGTGCCATGTATATCCGCGAGAGGGTTTATGAAATTCTTAATACGATTTTTTTGATACTCTTGAAAACCAAAGTTCCAGAGAGTAACGAAAGCAATGATTCCAAGAATCATCATGGCAAGAAGGTGTTTCTTTGAGACACCTGAAACAAGTATCATACCAAACCATATGAAAAATATAATGATTGCTGAACCGAAGTCTGGTTGAACTAGGACAAGAGAGAATATGGTAAATGCATAAAATCCAGAGATGAGAATATGACGTATGTGTGCAATTTCAATATGCCTACGAGAGAAGTATTTTGCTAAAACAATAATGAGGACGAGCTTAATGGGATCTGATGGTTGAAAAGAGAAAGCTCCAAAATTAAACCATGAGAGTGCTCCCTTTGAGACTGTTCCTAGAACAAAGAGAGATACGAGAAGAACACATGATCCAAGAAAGAGACCTGTTGCAACCCATGTTTTTCTTAAAAATCTAAAATCAATAAAACTCAATACAAAAAACACACAGAGGGAGACAATAATCCAGATAATTTGATGGGAAAAATATGCACTGTCACCAGTAAATGAGTTCATAGTTACAAGCCCTGCACCAAGAAGGGGTATGATTGCAAGAAACAATACCCAGTCAATTCCACTGTGTTCATGTCGTGCCCCAAGAGCATAGCCCTGTGGGGACAGAGTTGTATAGAAAAAACGTTTTAAAAAATTCATAACTATTGAATATGCGGTGGAACGCCCGATGGTATTACATCTATAGTAACAACCTTACCATTTCTTGATATAGGCCATGTAAATGGAGCAATTTGTTGAGATCCTTTTACATCTATGTAATCAATAACTGTTTGTGAAAAACCTATTACATTTCCCTCACCATCATTAAGAACCACACCAACTACAATATCAGAATATGGTATTAATGTCCTATTAGAAAGCGTTACCTCAAGTGAAGATCCATTCTCATCTTCTTGATACTTCTTGTCGAGCACGATAAGTCCTTCAAGACTATCGTAGGAACGAAACCATATTGGGTCAGCTATAAATTCAAAGGTTGCACGAGCAGGTATTCTTTTCTCAACCTGTATAGCTGGTTCAAATACGAGAGAATTTCTATGAGCAAGTAAATTTACCTTCCCTGTTTTTTCTACAATGAGAACCCCTCGATTATCATAGAGAGATATCTTGTAAGGAACATTGATCGCAGCTCCAGATATATTTTGATTAACAACATATGCTGCAACATTGTACAAACCAGGAGCAACCTTCTCAAATTTAGCTCCTCCCCAACCAATCTTAGGGGGTAAAAAAGAGTTTTGACACAGACGTGTGCATGATCCACCACAATCAATACCTAATTCACCCCCATTCATTTTATTATCACTACACGTCGGTGCGGTGTAGAAGAAATAGAAAAGAGGTAATGCAATAAAAAACACAAGAGATAGGACAACAATAGAACCATATAATAATCTTCTGCGTGATGACCATGATGCCATACCGATATTATATCATACACAGAAATTAGACTCATTAGAATGAGCCTGATTTAGAAAATTAATTGAATACTTTGTACTGGCGACTAGCTACTTTCCCCTTCATATGAGTATCATCGCCGCAACTGCGTTTCACTTCCGTGTTCGGAATGAGAACGGGTGTTTCCACAGCGCCGAATCACCAGAACAAAAAATTCAATTGGGTAGTTGTTGTTATAGACAAATAATTGTGGTTCTTAAATTTCCTAATAGGATCGACGGATTAGTACTTCTCGGCTCAACACATTGCTGTGCGTACACCTAAAGCCTATCAACGTAATCATCTCTTACGGGTCTCAAACGATTCCTAATCTTGGGGCTGGCTTCCTTCTTAGATGCTTTCAGAAGTTATCCATTCCCGACATAGCTACACTGCGGTGCCCTTGGCAGGACAGCAGTCAGACCAGAGGTCAGTTCAACTCGGTCCTCTCGTACTAGAGTCAAATCCCCTCAAGAATCAACGCCTGCAGTAGATAGGAGACCAACCTGTCTCACGCTTGTTATCAATGATTACTCATTGCAATGGACTATAGCATGTTCCACATACGTGGAATGTTAACGTTTAGTCTCTACGGGCATCTTACGATTTCCCTCGGTATTATCCAATATTGGGATATTGGACTCCACCGAAATTAGTTAACTTGATCTATGTAGATTACTCTACATGACCGCCGTGTTTGATTGATCTACTTCCTTATCTTTTATACTTATACATCTTGAGATGTATAAGATTATTTTAAACGAAAAACTCGAAGTGATTCAGACTGTTCAACAGTCAATAATCCTTACGACCATTCACTTCTGAACGGTCTGAACCCAGCTCGCGTAACTTTTTAATTGGCGAACAGCCAAACCCTTGGGAGCTTCTCCACCCCCAGGATAAGTTGAGCCGACATCGAGGTGCCGAACTGCGCCGTCGATATGAACTCTTAGGCGCAACCAGCCTGTTATCCCTAGAGTAGCTTTTGTCCGATAATCTTCCCCCGCATCTAATGCGAAAGGTCGGTTCACTATGTTCTGCTTTCGCATCTGTTCGACAAGTACGTCTCACAGTCAAGCCAGCTTATGCCATTACACTATCGGCACGGTTTCCATTCGCGCCTAGCTGACCTTAATAACCTCCTCCGTTACTTTTTAGGAGGATAGCGCCCCACTAAAACTGCCCGCCAGATTCTGTCTCTCGTCGTTTTTGCCGTCGAGGTTAGAGTATATATTTTTTAAGAATGGTATTTCACTTGCGGATCCATCTTC
>JACCDZ011721665.1_pt1 | contig 14479 bp, 18 predicted proteins | sample 7449551 | NCBI WGS metagenome assembly JACCDZ01 (sample SAMN15323452, study PRJNA562643) | freshwater metagenome | isolation source: river surface water | place: USA:Blue River Watershed | collected 2017-08-18 | reverse complement strand
CTCGGCCGAAGTCAGCCAAGGCGCTCTGCTCGTCTTCAGCAAAGACAAGGTGCCCCTGGGCTTCATGGTGAAACCGGGCCTGCCTGTATCCAATCTGCGCTAAGCACAGCCTGGATGAAAAAGCCGCCTCAGCCCGGGGCGGCTTTTTTTTCGACTCCATGCCAAGAGCAGCAACTACAGCTAAAACGCAAAAAAGCCGCCAAACCTGGCGGCTTTTTCGAGCAGGTGACTGGTTTAGTGGTGATTGGCTGGCGCTGCAACCTTCTTCGGCACGTCCAGCGCACGCAGTTTTTTTTGCATCCAGGAAATTTCAGCCTTCTGCGCCTTGATAATGGCTTGAGCCAGTTTCTTGACTTCCGGGTCCTTACCCTCGGCCAGGACGACTTTGGCCATGGCCACCGCACCCTCATGGTGCGGAATCATGGACGCGATGAAGTCGCGGTCTGCATCGCCAGTCAGCTTTACAGCCGACATAGCTGCATGCATGTCCGCATTGACTTTTTCCAGCGACGCGTTTACGGATTGGTTTTGCTCACTCACAGCATGATGAGCGTGCGCAGTCATATGACCGGTCTCCGCCAGCACAGCGCCCGCGGGAAGGGTAAATGCAACGGCAGCAATCAGATTCAACAGCATGGTAAGTCTCCTATCTAATCGGCGCTCAAGCGCCAGGTTTAGCCACCGTAGGTGGCATACTTAGGTAATCGGTGAGCACGGCTAGTGCCGCCGCTACACCCAAACAAATCTCTGCGCGGTAACCTTGCTCGCGCATCAGGTCCACCCAATCTTTCTGGGCGTCAGTCACGGCGGCATCGTTGGGCGGAGCCGCCTTGAACTCAATCCAGAGACCAAAGAAGCCACCTCGTGCCACCGGCAGCAGCAAGTCGCTCACGCCGGCGCGAACGCCCTGCTGCTTTAGTCGCCAGCCTTCAAACGCATTACGACGCGAGCCCCCGTTCGGGATATGAACCAGCAGCAACCCTATATCCGGATAGAGCTCACGGAACAGGGCTACGAGCTCAGCCTGCTCTTCCCCTTCAGCCTCACGCTTGCCGCCTTTGCGAGGTTTCTTCGCCTCGGCTGGAACCTCTTCGGGCGTAATCCAGCCCCGGCGAACCGCCTCTTCGTACGGGACGTTCAACCCCCTCACGAGGCAGCACCTTCACCCTCGGCCGGAGACGGAGCCTGTTCGATAGCGGCCGGCGCTTCAAGCGCTTGAGGCGCCTCTTCGTACACTTCAACGCCAAAGCTGGTGAGGATGGAAATCAGCTCTTCAGGCACGCGCACCGCCATCATGAGCGTAGTGCGCATGGCTTGCGCACGGGATTCGAGGTTGTCGAGCTGAGTGACCAGATTGCGCCCATCTACCAAAAACGACTGGACATCTTCATCACCCAGGACAGGAAGGGAAACCTGGTAGTCACGCAAGCGCGCGCGGTCAGCATTGATGCTTTCGCCCTGGCCCGACATACGAAGATTGGAATAGCGTGTTTCGGCGCTTGTCAAGTCATCCTCAATCGGCGCCCGGCGGGGTTGATTGCCCAAGCTGTTGAATAGGTCGGATACGGCCCGGAAACAACGAATGCGATGCTCAAGCTGAGTAAGCCCGCTATCGAACGACGCAATTCGGGTTTGACCACCAATCGCCAGCAAGAGCGACTGAAGCTCTTCCATGTAAGCAATAAACTGCAACGCTTCATTGCGCTCGCTCACAGCTCGGGCGCGCGCCATATCGGCAGTATCTACATCGGCTAGAACAACACGGTTGCGGATAGCGGCAAGCTTATCCAATCCGGCAGAAAAATCTTGCTCCAACCGAAGCTGCAGTCGCAGCCAAAATGCCAAAGAAAGCGGTTGCGTAATGTAATTCATAGAAACTCCTAAGGGTTCTGGGTGCGCCTAGAACAAACCAGCACCCGAATATAAATAGTATACCTCAAAAAAGTCCATGTGTCCAAAAACAACGGAATTCTCGGCTTAAGCCAGGGTGTTGCTTGACAAAATGCGTTAAACGGTAGACTATGTTTGCAACACAGCGAGTGTGTTTAATCCTGCAACTGGAGGCAATTATGCTTACTACCATCATTATCGGCGCAGTCTTTGCGTTCGTAGCACTGTCGGCAATCATGCTGGCGGTATTTTTCCGCCGTGTGGTCCCGACCAACATGGTGCACATCGTCCAGACGTCGAATAAAACCACGCCGTTTGGCCGTGGCAAAGAGGCTGGCAACACCTACTACGCCTGGCCATCCTGGGTGCCTGTTATTGGCGTCAGCGTTATCGAATTCCCCGAGTCCATTTTCCAGGTTTCGCTGCAAGACTACGAAGCCTATGACCAGGCTCGCCTGCCGTTCGTAGTAGACGTGACAGCATTCTTCCGTATCGAGCAGGCCGAGAAAGCGGCTCAGCGCGTGGCCTCTTTCCATGAGCTGAACAACCAGCTGCAGAACGTGCTGCAAGGTGCTGTTCGTCGCATCCTGGCGACCAACTCCCTGGAAGAAATCATGCAATCTCGCTCCGCCCTGGGCGACCAGTTCACCCAGGAAGTGAAAGAGCAGATTGCAGAATGGGGTGTGCTGCCGGTTAAAACCATCGAGTTCATGGACCTGCGTGACTCCGCCAAAGGTGTGGTCATCGCCAACATCATGGCCAAAGAGCAGTCCCGCATCGAGATGGAAAGCCGCATCAGCGTTGCTGAAAACAAGCGCAGCGCCCAGCTGGCCGAAATCGATGCCCAGCGTACCGTCGAAGTGCAGAAGCAAGATGCCGAGCAGCAAGTAGGCCTGCGTATGGCGGAAAAAGACAAGACAGTCGGTATCGCCAACGAAGAAGCGCAGCAAGAAATCAAGTCTGCGGCCAAGTTGACCGCCGAGCGCGACATGGAAGTGCGCAAGGTAAACGAAGTTCGTCAGGCCGAAATCGACCGAGACGTAGCTGTTGTTGTGGCTGACCAGAATAAGCAGGTTGCCGTGAAAAACGCGGAAGCCAGCAAAGAAGCCACAGTGGTGACCGCCGATGGCGACCTGCAAGCCGCCATGAAAGATGCCGAAGGTATCCGTGCACGTGGTGAAGCCAATGCTGCTGCCGAACAGGCCATGCTGCTGGCTCCGGTCGAAGCCCAGCTGCGCCTGGCTGCCGAAATCGGCAACAACCACGCTTACCAGCAGTACCTGGTTACCATCCGTCAGGTGGAAGCTGGTCGTGATGTCGGCCTGGAAATGGCTCGTGCAATGCAGAACGCCGACCTGAAAGTCATCGCCAACGGCGGCGACATGACCAGTGGCGTGAGCAAGCTGGGTGACATGTTCTCTCCGGCCGGCGGCACCCAGCTGACCGGTATGCTGGCTGCCCTGTCCCAGACCTCGGAAGGCAAAAACCTGGTTGACGCGCTGAGCTCCCGCCTCAACAGCAACGTCACTGCCGGCGCCCTGGTCGGCGCCGCCACCGGCAACACCGCGGCCGGCGCACTGGTAGGCATGGCTACCGGCGAGAAAGTCGTGCACGACGTCACCGGCATGGGCGATATCCCAGCAGACAACGGCCACAACCAGTAACTTCCTCTGAAGTATGAAAGCCCGGCTCCTTGAGTCGGGCTTTTTCACGCCCCCTCCTTTCTTGCCTATACGTCGATGTGGACAAACAACCTATTGAGGTATATGACAATGTATTTTCAGATTACTACCCGCTGCAACATGACCTGCGCTCACTGCTGTTTCTCTGCGAACAATCGCGGTGACAACATGAGCCACGAGACTTTCATGAAAGCTCTGGAGATGACGGAACACTTCGGCGAGCTTGTCACTATCGGTGGCGGCGAACCAACGGTTCATCCGGACTTCTTCACGTTTCTCGACAAGACCTTGGAGTTCTACACTAGCGGCCGGATTGAGATGCCGCCCCTAGTCGTCACCAATGGCAAGCTGGTTACCAAAGCCCGCAAGCTGCTGGAGTACGTCGAGCAAGAGCGCCCGGTGTATGTGGAACTGTCCCAGGACGAGTATCACGACCCGATTCGCCCTGAAATCGTCCAAGCCTTTCAGCATCACGAGCGTCAGCGTCGCGATTATGCCCGTTTCGGCGGCGCACATCGCGAAGGCGGTGCCGGCATTCGTACAGTGAAGAACATCCAGCCTGTTGGCCGCGCGGCGGAACCAGCTCGCGGAATTCCCATCACCGTCGTTGGGGCCCCCTGCTGCTGCGAAGACATGCTGGTTGACCCCTTCGGCAATGTGTTCAGCTGTGGTTGCAAAACCCACCTGCTTGGCAACATCTACGAAGACTGGTCGGTGTTTGAAGGCTTTGACCGTGACGAAGCGCACTACGGAGGCGGACTGCCGGCTCGAGAGCATGCTCGTCTGCCAGCCCCCATCGCGGATGCTGCTTAACCAGGTACTGAAAGGAATAATCATGACAACACAACACAAGCAAACAACCGAGTCGATTCTGGCCGCGTTCAAGCTGAAGGAAGTGTTTGAGCAGCAGGGACTGGACTACGCGGCGTTGGTGAAGCAAATGACTCCGGTCATTAGCTTCGTTCAAGAAATCACGCGACAGGCCTGTGCGGATAAATGCATGGAACTGGCAAATGGCTTCTCGCAAGAGCTGGCCTACCCGGACCTGACTCCGTATGCCGCAAACCGCAAACAGAACCAGTTGAACGGTGCCGTGAAATGCCACGAAGCCATCTTGGCTATGGAGGTATGACATGGCGCGCGCGAAAAATCCGGTTCATGCGGTCGCTTTGGCTACCCGCAATGATGGCTACGGACATATTCGGGTATCGGTATACGATGCTTTGGGCTATGGGCATGCCACCTTGACGATTTCCTGCCAGACTGGGGGAAGTATCGAAGGGAGCTATGCCTGGAAGTACGGCGTCAGCAGTCGCGATGAGGTGCTGAAGACAGAAGTGCTCAAACGAGGCTTCTATCTGATGCGCCGCATTGACCGAATCATGGCTGAGTACGAGCGAGAACGCGGTGCCCCCTGGCACTTCGGCGAGTATGTCGTTCGGGTTCTTCGAGCGGCGCGGGTCCCTGTCGTCTACGTACAACCGCTGGTCAATGCCAGTCTGCGTGGCGACATTACGACCCTTCCTGCGTTCAGGCCGGTTCAAGACCACGATTCGTTGTTTGTGCAAATTCAAAACCTGGAATGCAAGCTTCTGTCCTGACACAGGTATTTTATGAGTACAAAAACAGTTGAATGGTTAGGTGCCATCCTGGGACTGGTGGGCTCGGCGCTGTTAGCCAGCAACACCACCCTATCCGGCTATGGCTTCCTGTTCTTCCTGATATCCAACGCGTTCTGGCTGTGGTTTGGCCTAAAGAAACGCGCCTGGGGCCTGGTAACCATGCAGACCGGGTTCACCGCAACCAGTCTTTTAGGCATATATCGATGGGTCGCCTGACCCGCTCTAAGCACCCCGCCCGGGGTGCTTTTCTATTCGCGCTATACCTAACAGGACCAACCCTCAATGAATAGGAAACATCATGCTGAAAATTGCCGACAACTTTGCCCTGGCCATTCGTCTGAACTGGGCGTACATGTATGGTAGCGGCCGTTCGCTAAGAATTGACCTTCGTAGTGGCCAATACCGTGTATCAGTAAAAACCGACGAGGTATCGTTCAAGACCGAGCGAGAAGTGTTTCAGTTTTTGCGCGACTGCCATCCTGATGAACTAGATGCAATGGAGACCTATCCGCACTTGTACTACCGGGGACTGCACCGCCGAGCCGAACTGCTCCTGAGTTTGTCTGATAGCGAATTCGAAGAGCGTATGGAGGCCTTTAAGGCCACGGGTCGAAAACTGTTTGATGCAGCTGTAGAGCAGTTAGGCCTGACAGTGATGACGAAAAAGCTTTCTACCCGGCCTACCGCAGTAAAGCGTGGTATATCCGCCTGGTACTTTCGCGCCAACTGTCTTGCGGCGAGCTGGTCTGAAAAGCAAAACGTCACGGTACGCTACTTCCCCAGCCCGGTAGTTGACGGCAATTGGTGGCTGCAAGTAGACATGCCGACATTCAGCAATGAAGAACTGCTCGAGTTCCAGTTGCGCATGAAGAACATTGGCCCAGTTGTAGCCGAAAAAGGTATTACCCTGGATGACGTAGCCATGTGTACGTACCTTCAACTGTAACTGGCACGGTACTCACCCCACTTCCGAAAGGAGGTGGGGTTTTTTTACATGCCGAGCCGGCCGCAAGAAAGACCTATACCTCTGTAGGACAACAACCACTGAGGCTAGACATGATTTTCTCTGAAAACTTCCTGATGGCTATTCGCCCCAATAACCTGAACGTAGTGGCGCCGGATAGCACCGCTGTACGCGCTACATTGTGGCGTACTTTCTTTGACTGCCGTTGCAGGCACGAGGTACTGTTTAAAGCTACTACCGAGAAGGACTTGTGGACCCAGCTGGTAAACCTGGTTCCTGACGCCCTGGAGCAGCTCGCGCGTAGTCAAGACCTGTTGGACCGGGCCTTGAGCGAGCGCGCAAGCCTCATGCTAGGCTCCTCCGATGACGATTTTTCATTACGGGAGCAGGCCTTCGGCGACCGCACGAAAATCTTCTACGAAAAAGTCATGAAGCACCTTCATGCGCGCCAGGCGACAAAAACACCAACCAGGCTGCGCCGCGCCGGCAAGTCTGAGCGTGCTGCTTTTTGGGAGTACCGGGTACTCGTCACGGCGCCGCACCTGATGGGTCGCCAGGCCATCGTAGTTCGTGTGTTCCCCAGCCCTTACAGCGACACATCCTGGACGCTACGCGTACGCATGCCCGCCAACTCGGAAGCGGAAACGCAGGCCAACCAGGCCGCGCTGCGGGCCGCCATCGATGAACTCACCCAAGATGGTTTCACCATCGAGGATGTCACCAGCTTCACTGAAATCGAACTCTGAAAGGACAAACCATGACCAAACTGCTGAATCGCGCACAACTTGTACAGCGCTATGAAGAAAAGGAAGCCGTAGTCAAAGAGATGAAGGCAAAACTCGACAAAGCTATCGAGCAAGCAGAATTCTCCTTGGCCGCGTTGTACTGCAGCGACCTCGAAAAGGCGCTGACCAGTGCCAATGCTGCGGCGAACCTCCTCGCTGATTTCGACGGCGAGTAAGCAGCTCTCCAACCGCCCAGTTCTTGGGCGGTTTTTCTTTAGCGAAACCAGCCGAAGACGGCAAAAAGCCCGGCCTGCCAGACCGGGCTGTATGCGAAAGCCGCTTAACCGAGCTTGCCGCAGCGACGCGCCACTTCGGCCATGAACTCAGCTCGGGATACCACGCGCGGGGCGCCCTTTCCTTCCCGGATAGCCACCATGCCGTTTTCGGCCTCGCGGCCGCCGACAACAACAAGCATCTCCGGATGCTCCAATTCGCCGGCTTTCACCTTGTCGCCCAGGCGTGCATCACCAGTGAACGCCCGCACCCGGTATCCCGCCGCGCGCAACTCATCAGCTACGGCCACCACATACGCATCTTCGCTCTCACGAACGCTGGCCAGGACTACCTGTACCGGGCGCAACAGCCCCGGCAGGTTGACGCCATACTGCTCCAACAGAACGCCAATGAAGCGCTCAAGCGAGCCGAGGACGGCATGGTGCAGGATAACCGGCACCTCGAGCTGGTTATCACGGCTAAGGTACTCGAGGTCGAAGCGACGGGGCAGCACGTAGTCCAGCTGAATGGTGCCCATTTGCCAGCTGCGGCCAAGCTGGTCAGTCAGGTGCATCTCCAGTTTCGGACCATAGAACGCACCACCGCCCTCTTCCGCATCCCAAGCCAGGCCATTCAGTCGGCAGGCCTCCCGGAGCATGGCTTCAGCCTTGTCCCATAGCGAGTCATCACCGAAGCGTTGCTCCGGGCGCAGCGAAATTTGGTAGCGGACATCGGAAAAACCCAGGGCCGAGTAGAGCTCGCGGGCCATCTTGATGTAATCAGCTACCACCTGAACCACCTGGTTCTCCATCGAAAAGACGTGAGAATCGTCTTGGCAGAAGCCACGCATGCGAAACAGCGCCTGCAAGGAGCCCGACGGCTCGTTGCGTACGACCTCACCAAACTCCCAGAGCTTCAGGGGCAGCTCGGCATAACTGCGCCGGCGGTTGTCAAAGACGCGAATGTGGTTCGGGCAGGACATCGGACGGACAGCATAGTCACGCTCGCCATCTACCCCCGGAACCACGAACATGTTTTGGCGGAACTTGGCGAGATGGCCAGATTGCTCAAACAGCTCGGTGCCGGAAATGTTCGGGGTCTTCACTTCATCATAGCCATACTTACTGTGCACCTCGCGAATGACGCGCTTCAGGGCTTCAAGCAGACGCTGGCCATTGGGGTGCCACCAGGCAAACCCCGGAGAGTGTTCTTCGGTGTGGAACAGGTCCAACTTTTGCGCAGCTTCGAGGTAGGAATGTTTCATTGTTCAATCTCCAGAAAAAAGAAAACCCGCCAGGTTTGGCGGGTTTGGTGCTCAGTCGTTAACCTTCAGACAAAACACACCCGCCACGCGCGCGGCGTGGTGGTCGTAGTGGTCGTCAGACGGTTAATGAATCGCATAATCAAGTAGTCGAGTAATCGAAAGGAGAGCTGAGTATAGGCACCGGTGCAGGTCATGCCGAAGCGCCTTTTTCAGGAAGAGTTTCAAACGGAATGCCGTGGCGCTCAAGGCACGCAACCAGGTCTTCTCGGGTCATGGCGTTGATGCGCTTAAAGGCATCATCCATAAACAGGCCATCAGACCAATACCGGGTCACTAGCTCTCCAGGGTGGTCTACTACGTATTGCGCGATGCGCTGAATGACCTTACCCAGGGTCTCATCCCGGTAAGGATGCGCCCAGTAAGCAGAAAAAACCGCAACGACTGAAGGCTTCAATACCTGGTACGCGTCACCGTTGTGCAGGTCACGGCTATCACCTACCGCGGCGCGTGCAACATCCGTGGTCAGCTTCTCCCAGGCCACATCCATGGGCACCGACTGGTCGCGAGAACACCAGCGCTCAGCCAAGTGAGAGACCTGCTCACTGGACAACACATTGCGCAGTTGCGCTTCAAAAGGCGGGGATGCCACCTTGCCGGAGCCACCACAGTGTGCGCAGTGACCTTCGCCACAGCCGCACTCTTCACCAGTACCCTTACACCAGCGACACAACATACCTCAATCCCTCAGCAATAGGCACCGGGCCGGCGCCCACCATTACGGCTCTTTTACATCCAGCAGCTGGACATCAAAAATCAGGTCGGTATTCGGCGGAATCACACTACCGGCGCCCCGCGCGCCATACGCAGTGTCCGACGGGCAGTAAATGCGCGCCGAGCCGCCCACCTGCAGGTGCGTAATAGCTTGCGTCCAGCACGGCACAACCCGATTCAGGGGAAATGTCGCCGGCTGGCGCCGCGCGTACGAGCTATCGAAGATGCTGCCATCTTTGAAGGTGCCCACGTAATGCACGGTGACCGAGCTGATGGGGCTCGGCGAAACACCACCACCCTTTAAGGTGTGCTCAATGCGAACGCCGGAGGGAAGGGTCTCGACATCCGCGCGCTTGGCTTGCGGTGCAGCCTGCGCCAGGCCGGCAACCAGCAGAGAACACAGTGCGGCACTCAACAGTTTTTTGTTCAACATGGCTTGTCCTTAGACGGTGAGTCCCGGCACGTCATAGCGCGGCACGCAGACAGCGGCGCGCATGATGTTTTCGGGAGTGAGTTGGTCGAATTGGCCGCTCAGGACCAGTTCAGCAATTTTGATGGAAAAGCCAGACACCAGCACCACGCCAGGTTCATTGCCTGCCGGGAGATTGCCAAGGCGTCCATTCAGATTCCAGTACACCAGGGTTGGCACTTCAAAGCCCGCGGCAGCGAACTTCTCACGAGCCAGTGCGTGATTCAGCGGATTGCATAGACCCGCCCGGTCGAGCTCCATGTCGGAGAATACGACTAGCGCAGACGGCATTTTGAAGTCCGAGCCATACGCTTGCGCACGCGCCAGAATAGCGTCGAATGCCGCCTGGATGTTGGTGCTGCCAGCCCAATCCGCGGTGCGCAACGAATCGGCGCGCTCACGCAGAGACTCCCCTTTGACCAAATGCCATTCCGGGGTACTGGTAAACGTCAGCACCTGATTCTTGAACGGCTCCGGCAACGACTCGGAAAGCAGCAAGCCCAAGGCTACGCATACATCCTTCGCAGTCGTTTTGCCCGAAACAGGGCAGGTCATCGAGGGAGAGACATCGCACAGCACCAGAGCGTCGCCAGCCACATCAGGTCGTGGAATCTGGCTCCACTGCGCCGTAGCGGCCTCATCATTGAACGCAGATGCTTTGACAACGTCATGAGGAAATACCGACGAAGCATTCATCGTGGCCTTGCCGGCCATTACCTCTTCGATGAACGCATCGTAACGAGCCTCGTCACGCTTGCGGAACAGGCGCTGATAGCGCGCGGCGGCGACCGAAGGCACCTGGGCGTACCTGATGCTCGCAAAATCGCCAGCACAAATACGCTGCTCGACCGTATCCGAGAGGGATACCACTTGCTGACGCCAGGCCTTGGCGCTCACCCCTAGGGCAGCGGCCAGCTTAGCAGCCAACGGACCGCGGCGGGGCAGCCACTTGCCCAGAAGTCGGTCACCGGCCTGCAGGCCTTGACGAACCTGGTCAACGACCGCAGGCCACGCGCCATTCTGCAGAACCAACAGGTCATCCCAACGGCCCAGCGACTGCACAATGCCAGACGCGGCTAGTTGAGCGGCTACGGCGGGATGGCGGCGCTCCAGCCAATGAAGGATATTGCGGAAAGTGTCGCGCTCACCGGCACCACCACGAGCGTCACGCAGCCACAAAGCGATTCGCAAAGCGAGCTTCGGGTCCTCGGTGTATGCGCGATGGAACGCCAACAGAGCCTGCGCTGGATGATTGCGCGCGGAGCCCACAAAGGCAAACAGGTCAACACAGGGAGATAGAGTAGACTTGAGCGCCACAGCGCCATTCGCGGTTTTACGCATCGACACTTCCTCTTGGAATGAAAAGGGCGGAACCTGTTGCCAAGTCCCGCCCGACAGGATGGTGCCCTAGGGGGCCATTACGGTTCGGTCGTCCGCCACTACCAGCAGCGGATGGAGTAGCATTCGCGCTACCAGCTAGCGACACGTGCCCCTGTCGCCGAGGTCCGTAAGTTTCCACAAGCCTTTCGACTTGCAACCACGGGGTGACGTCGATAGTCATTAAGAATGACGTGCTGTAACCATCCTTATCCGAACAAGGCTAGTATAGTGCTGTAGACGCTTGGTGTCAAGCACTACGCAAAATATTTTTCGACAGACAGCTAACTCAACCCTTCTCGCCCAAGATGCCGTTCGGAACATGGCAAGACGGAACGAATTGGCACGCAGATTCAATGTTGTGCATACCGTCATCCAGGAACAGGTCTGCGTCAAGCGCATCCAGAAATGGTCCCTTCGGCAGACCGCCGCAAAAGAAGCACTCATCCACGTGAACACCCCAAGTACGGAAGGTCTTCAATACCCGCTGATACGCCGGAACGCCACGAGCTGTGACCAAAGCGACGCGCAGGGGACGCTCTTTGCTGTCTGCAAACGTTGCCTGAATCTGATGAAGTGCCTCAAGCACCGGCTTGAAGGGGCCGGCGCCCAGGGGCACTTTAGCCTGACGCTGCTCGGAGCGCTGGAACGCGTCCAGTCCTTCCAGTTGATTGACGCGCTCAGCCGAGTCATCGAAGAGCACCGAATCACCATCGAAAGCGATGCATAGCCCACGGTCAACTGACTCCTGCTCCTCGTTTACGCGAGAGTGCGGAATTACGCAGGCACTCGCAATTCCAGCTTCCAGGGCCTTTTTAACTTCAGTGGGGTTGGTAGAGAGAAACAGGGTGACGTTGCCGGCCTTGGCGATGCGGAATCGATTCCCCCCAGAAGTGAAGAATGCGCGCTCGATGTCGAGACCGTAATGACGCACAGAGTTCATTACCCGAGCGCCGGCATCCAGGGTATTGGACGACAGGAGGCGCACTTCTACTTTGTCTCTCGGCACGCTTGGGGTGTTCAGCGCCAACAGCTTTTTCACCAACTGAAACGCGACTCCGGGACGCAGCGGCTTGTTCTCGTTCTTGCGCATGTAGCTATCGAACGCGTCAATGCCATCACGCATGTAGATTTCATGACCATCTTCCAGATTGAAGAGCGCACGACCGCTCACAGCAACTACCAGCATATATCCTCCGAACCGGAGCTCAGCTCCGCGGTAAGGGATGACGGCAACCAACGGGCGCCGTGTACATCCCTGCAAATAATCATGATTGACTTAGTACAGTATACCAACTAACCGCAAAAAAGACAACTGCACTGCCGGCAAGCACATCCAGTGTGCGTTGTTTTGGCCACAGGCCGCTGACCAGGAGTGCGGCGAAGATACATCCATTCCTGGCAGCAAATGCACCGATGAGACCTACGGGTAGCACTCGAAAAAAGAGCGCATCATCGCGTTGACCTACAGAGCATAGATACGCTTTAGCAAATGAGCTGGGTTTGTCCTATAGAGCATATCCTCAATTGAGCATATGTTATGTTTCTTTTTAGGAGCACTCGCACCGGTGTAGTTCGGTAGACAAATGTTACTTCAGGCTAAGTCGATTTTACGGCCTGAGTGCGCTCTGACCCCCCCTCCCTGCGTTCTGTGACCCCCCTCCCCTGGTACAACACTGTGCGCACCTATGTCTTGTGACCCCCCTCCCTCAGGGTTGGCTACACCGCGGAACTGGTCTACCTACTAGACGACTTTTCGCAAGTGTTGTAATCTGACCCCCCTCCCATTCAGCTTGGTACGTTTCATGCCTGATTCGACACGGCTTCCGCTAGTGCAAGATGCCTGGTTGAAGCCCAACCAAACGCCTGGTGCGCTGCGCGCCGCATTGCCCTACGAGTTTGCCCGCTCGGCGTTGTTTGCTGCCCAGCCGGCGAACCTCAAAGTGCGGAAAGTCTTTACCAAGGAAACTGAAATTGCTTCGGTTCAAGGCTTTAAGATTTATCAGCGTACTGGCAAGCAACTTACCCAAGCGGAAGAGACGTTATGGCTTGAGCTTCTCAAGCTAGCCCTGAAGCAGGAGGATGATGGTAGGGCGTCGCGCATTCCGGTTTTCTTTACGGCCAACGGTATGCTCAAGGTGTTGGGCAAGTCACAAGACAGCAAGAACCGGGCGGCGCTACGTGCGTCGCTCAATTTACTGGGGGACGCCCGAATTCGTGTTGAGCGTGAGGATGGTGCTGACTGGACAGCCAACCTTATCGATATCGGCACCAAGCCTAAAGACTCGGATGTGACCATGGCAGTCTACATTGACCGGTCTATTGCCACCTGCTTGTCCTCCGGATACACCTTGGCCAATCTGGAGCAGCGCCGCGCCCTGAAAGACAATCCATTGGCGCAGTGGCTTCATGGCTTCTACTCCAGCCACCGGGCCCCGGCACCCATCCATTTCAGCGCCCTACAGCGGCTTTCTAGCTGCGACAAGATGAGGCCCAAGCAGTGGGTCGAAAAGCTCAAGGCTGCGTTGAGCGACTTGTCCTGCGTGACTAACTGGCACTGTCGTTTTGATTCGGGCACCGGTATTGTTCAAGTGGACCGCAGAGGCAGTAAAGAAGTAGAGGTGGTCGTCCCGAATTTCCATGCTTTTTCTGAGGAAGATATTTGAGCGACTGCAGTCTTGGCGCTATTTTGCAACAAATTATTGCTGTGACTGCCTAAAATTTGGGCTAAACACCAAAAGACGCTATACTAAAGTTGCCGGAAGCGGCAACCAAAATCATGTTGCTTTGCTTTTCAAATACCAATATTCATTACAAGGCTTTTTTTATGAAGAAAACACTTCTTGCTGTGAGCCTGGCTCTGGCAAGTTTTGCTGCTTCGGCCGCCGACTACTACGTCGTAGTGCCTTTTGCCGCAAAAGCCAAAGCTGCCGCAAACCAAATTGCAGTAACGCTGAACTCTGCTACGTTGCCGGCAGGGAAAATCAACTCGCCGTACACCGGGTTTGACCTGAATTCTGCGCTTCAGGTGACCGGTGATTCTGCGTTTAATCCTGCGGGGGTGGCGTGGTCTATCGCCTCCGGTTCGTTGCCTACCGGCTTGAGCTTGAGCAGTTCTGGTGTCATCGCCGGCACCCCGACCGTGGCTGTCAGTGACCAGGCATTTGAAGCGCAAGCTTCTTATAAAGGCTCTTTGGCGAAGCGAATCTATGCCTTGACCGTGAATCCGCTGGCTTCGTGCGCAACCCCCTGGGGTGAGACGCTGGATTCGGGTACGACGTATGGTACTCAAGTGTATGCCTCGAGTACGGTCAACTACCCCGCGTCCTGCTCGGACACTCTGGCGAGCTTGAGCTGCAGTGATGGCGCGCTGTCGGTTCCCAGCCCGAGCAAGACATGCACGGTACAGGATGCTGACTGGAATTCAGTTGTCAGCTTTCTG